>Ga0041059_1003101_pt1 | contig 11689 bp, 6 predicted proteins | sample AraColnosormetaG_FD_56232 | JGI IMG/M metagenome (GOLD analysis project Ga0041059, IMG submission 56232) | Arabidopsis roots microbial communities from North Carolina, USA - Col MF nosort | ecosystem: Host-associated > Plants > Roots > Unclassified | place: USA: North Carolina | collected 2013-09-02 | reverse complement strand
CTACTATTTTACTATTCAAAATTATATATCAAGAACAATGTATAGATTATTATTTTACTATTCAAAATTTAAATATTATCGATAAAAAATTACAGTTACATTTTACACCCATCTATTTAGGCGGACTTATCTAGTGTTATAAAGATTAGACTTGTGAATATACCTCACAACATTCTTACGTAACCAATTCTTGCCATTAAATTAAATTCATAACAAAGAAACAATAAACTTGGTTTGGCGGTGATAATGAACACATCATCATAACATATTCAACATTATTTTTATTCTTCCGCCAAGATTAAACCAAATTAACAAGCCTTAAGGGGAGTTCCACAAAGACAGATGTTGTGAGCGAAGGCAGATGGTTCAAAGGTCTGAAGTAGACCGCCACTTGGGATTTTTCCGCAGAGATGGTTGTCGCTCACGTTGAAATGCTCGAGGTGTAGTTTAGTCAGTGCTGGTGGTATCTTCCCGTAGATATGGTTCTGGCTCAGATCCAACGAAACTATGCTTCTAGCGAACTTAACCTTGACGAGATCGAAATTAAACATGTTTCTCGACAAATCCACTCGTACTGTTGTTTTGTTCCGTCCGAAGAACATAAAGGCATCTCCTTCGAAACCATTTCCCGACAAATCCACTGCGTTGAAGTCGTATTTAGACAACGATTCCGGTATTTTTCCTGCAATGCAAAAATTTCATTAAACCGGGATTAGAAATTTATCAACAAAATCTTATTTGGTGCGAGATCTTAACTATAAAAGTTTCTTTGTGTTTTGTTGGGGACCAATTACCAAATATAAGTAAGTAACTAGTTTAGTTAAGGGTAATCCCACTATAAAATCTTCATTGGTTAGTGGTTACATTAACACTTTAAGGCACGAGGCTAGTTCTACGATTCCGACATAAATAAACATTTGACTTTGAACACAAGCCAAGCCAAAAACTAATAAATAAACATTTGACCAAAAGCATAGTATTAACTATTAAAGAAATGGAAAATGATGGCTAATTACCTGACAGCTTATTGTTAGACAAGTAGAGATTAGGGACGTTGCCAACAAAAGAACCGAAAGAGTTTGGTATAGAACCGGTTAGCTTATTATCGTTGATTTGAATGGCTTCAAGCTTCGGCATCTGAGATAGCGAACCGGGAATTGGACCGGTAAATTGGTTAAAAGAAAGGTCCAAGAACGTGAGGCTCTTGAGCTCGCTGATGTAATCAGGAATCGGACCGGAGAGACTAGTGTGCTTCAAGTAGAGAGTGTTGAGGTTCTTGAGTTTGGTGATGGTGCGTGGGATGTTTCCGGTGAGGTGTGGCAGGTAGCTGAAATCTAGTGTACGGAGGTCAACGAGGTCGCCGATCTGGTACGAGATCTGACCGGAGACTTCGCCGGAGGTAACGCTGAGACCGGTAACGCGACGGTTAGTGCATTCGACGCCGGTCCAGCCGGTACAACAGTCGGTTCGGGGGTTCCAGGAGGATAGAAGGGGAGGATTGCCAAGTGCTTTCTTGATTTGAAGGAGGGCATTCTTGTCATTTTCGGTGCAGCTGTAAGAAGATGGGAGAGTGATGAAGAGGATGGAGAAGAAGATAGAGAGATGAACAAAGAGCTTCATCGTGATTATGTGTGGATGCTTTGAGGAATGAGCAAGTTCTTGTATATAAGCAGAGACTTCAATGGAACACAGCTGTGTAATGTTACTGATTTTGTACAGTTAGGGTTCTACACTACTCCCAACGTACAATATTCTTTTCACAACATAAATTTAATTCACAAGCATGGTACATATATCTCTACTATTCAATAATTTGACCGTATGATAGTCACTGGCACACTGCACCAAATAGTTAGGTATACAAATGTTTTAGCATGTGTTTTTCATTGTGTATAAGATATATACGCTAGTTACCGCATCATTCATAGTGAGTACAATCATTTCATTTCATATAAAACACATGCTAGAAAAGAGCGCAAAGAAAAACAATGTTAAAGATCCAATGTATATGACATATTAATGGAATGTAATGAGCGAAAACCCCTAAAATGGTTGCTATGTGTTGGGACAAAAACAACACAAGACAAATAAATATCAGAGCCCACCACTTTTGAAAGCGCAAAGAATCTTATTCCTAACATACACAAATGATACAACAAGAGGAGATTAAGACATTTACATAATGACCCCTCCCTTTGTGTTAAAAAGGGGCTGTGTTACGCATGTTATACCTCACCATGACTCCTTCCAGTCTAATCTATCGAGACCGTCCACGATTGCTCTGCGAAACTCATCATTGTGAAGTATAAAGGAAGACACGTGTCCACCTGTGACCCATCTCACTTCTGAACCAGGCCACGCCTTTTGAAGCTCCAACACTGAGTGTTTTGGTATGTATCCATCATCCTACACAAATCATATAATCAGCAACCAGTAATGTGTCTCCAAACATATTGTTTGATGTTTCGAGTTTCGGAATAACTTTTCTACTTACAGTTGCAGCAACAAAGATAACAGCATCAGGGTTTTTGGGAATAGGGAAGCGAGTGACGTCTGTGAGGGAGAGAACATTCCGCATCCGCTCTCTCACTTCATCAAGAGTCATTGTGATCTTCTGTGCTGCAAGTTCCTCCCTCAGTGCCTCCCAAGCAGTCCCATACTTTAATATTCCTTCGCAGAATGCAACAACAGCAGAGTGCGGAGATAGGAATGGAAGTGTTGCAACTGGTGTTGGATGAAGCGATCCAACCATCGAAGCATGTACTCCTCCTAATATATTCATCCACCTTTATCAGTTTGAAGTTTCAAGTGAAAGGAAAAGGATAAGCAACTCAATCAATGCATGAAGCTGTAGCCGCATAGATCCCTAGATGGAACACTTGAACCTAAATCTATGGGTGCATATGCATTTGAGAAGCTTATTGAGGAGTTGGATTGTTATCTTATGAAGCACGATAACTAGGAGCGGCTACTTTACTTTACTATAGATATATGTAGAAAGCCAATTACCATCCCCACAACTACTGCAGGAAACCTATACCAGACCATCCAACTAGCGACATCCACAACACAGTTTAAACTTTGGATAACCTTGGTGAAAACGCAGATCTAACACTTATTCATCCAATTTAACTCAATGCATTAGCTCACAAGTTGTTCATAGAAGAAGATAAATGTAACTTACCCATACTTAGCCCACAAACACCCATCTTTCCAAAGCCTTCCTCAGTGTCTAGCCAGTGAATAAGACTGCGGGACTCTTCGATTGTTGCCCTCCCTAGCAAAAGTAGATCACTAACACAGAGGAGTCTCGCACCGCATTGAAGAAAGGGACGCCTTTGGCCATAGAAAGGGCTGCAGTGGCATTATCTATGTTTGATCAAAAACATGGCAAAAAGCTTCAAAAGCGGTCAAAGCAAAATGATTTGCTCTTAAGCTTTCATCAAGGGGGAGAAACAAGTCTCTTTTATTACCTTTCCAACACCATTGTTGCAATGTTTTGTTTCACCAACGGTCCACCCAAACGCAATCTTCGGTCATATGTATGATCACCTGTGCCTACAACAATGCCACACATCATCAGAAAGATATGATATTTACAAATCAAGAGCAATTGTAAAAAGACAATAACCTGGAAGGGCTATGAACAAATTAAGATCACATAGACAAGCCCTTCTAACAACTAGGCTTCAAAACACCAAATTTAAGGTCTCCTTGTGGTCACTTTAGTGTATATACCTATAATCTATTCTAAACAGAGAAGAATCAATAATGGTACCTGCAAGATGAACCACACAAGCCATCTTTTGGGGAGGAACGTTTTTGGGGACAAGCCAAGCAACCCTGGCTGTGCGAGACTCCGGAGGCAAAGCAGCGGTAAGCTCATCGGCACAAGGAGTCTGGAAAACACCTTCTCTCAAAGTAGCGGTCTTTGTCTCCCAAACAGTTCTCCAGACTGGACGAACCAGAGGCGGTGGCCAATTCTGACCTTGAACCTCAAGAGGGAAGAGGCGTTGAACCATACGCTCGAGCAATTCGAGATTGGGACCACCCCAACCTCGAGAGAAGAAGGGTGGGGTCATCTTGGTGCGGTGCATAAACGCTCCATATATATGGTCAATTACATAATGGAGCATTCCCAATTTGGTCGTCACCATTGTTCTCATAAATAAATCTCAGAAATCTGACCGATTTGAGAAATACCTAGCCGCCGGTGAATCGAATATGAATTTGGAACTTGGGTGCTTCAGATCTGGTGAGAAAGACGAAAGCAAGCATCCATTCCCCAATTTGTTTATCGAATCGGAGGTTTGACTTTGAAGTCAAGATAAAGAATATGAATGCAAAGGTGAATCCTTTGTTCGAGATCGATGGAGAAATCTAAGAAGAATAAGAAGATAGGTAAGAGGGTATGGGAGAAGCGTGAAGAAAATTGGGAAACCGGAGCAAAACGATTGAAACGGTGGGCTGATGATGATATTATGTGATGCCACGCTGGCATTTCGTGGGGTCCATTTTTTGGGTTTGGTCTTTTTGTAGAGAATCGTTATCCATACATTTGACATTGACAGAATTTGAAGCCCATTGGTCTGAATTATAGTTGGAATCGGCTGAAAAGAAAAAGAAAAAAAAGTTGGAATATGTATTTTCCTGATAATGAAGGTTGGAATATGATGGGACCACTATTTATTTGGTTGTCCTGTAAATAAGTAATGAATACTCTACACATAAAAAAAAGTGTATGTTCATATTTTTTTGATTGATAATAATACACATATCAGCAGAATTATCATCTTTTTCTTGTGAAATCAACACAAGACACACGATCTCATAAAAGGTTATTTTTTTCTATAAAATGTGATGTAAAAAATGGGGGCTTCTTGTTTCACCCTCATACTCTTTCTCTAGTAAACCTTGGCATATTGTTTCGTTTCAAGAACAAATGGCCTAACACGAATAACAAAATATATAAAGCGGGACAAAGAAAAAACAACAAGAACAACCAAAAAATACAATCTTTCTCTCTTTCGCTAGTAGAATTACGATTTGCCGCAACATCCACCTCTTTTCCCACTCTCTTGCTCGCTCGGGATGATGATTCTAGTTCCTTTCAAGAGACTTGAATTACCATCGGCGTCATCATCATCAGCCGTTAGTGATTTCTTGCTGATTATTCGGTAGATCTCTGTTAAGATGGTCAAAAATGCTGTTTCAACATTGGTAGCTTCTAGAGCAGAGGTTTCCATGAAAAACAAGTTTTCTCTTTGTGCAAACTCTTGTGCGTCTTCTGTTGGCACTGCTCTTAGGCTTCCAAGATCACATTTGTTCCCAATTAGCATAATCACTATGTTCTTGTCCGCATGTCCTCGTAACTCTTCCAGCCATTTAGCCATGTGATCGAATGATTGACGTTTGGTCATGTCGTAGACCAACATTGCCCCAACTGCTCCACGGTAGTATGCACTTGTCACCGCCCTATATCTGCCAAAGAAACACTTTGATAAACGTAAGAGCCTTAAACAAAGTGATGATCAAACATCACATATTCATGTTGCCCATTTGCCCATCAAAGATCCCAACCCATTGTTCATACATATCTACTTATATTGGAACATGTGTTGCCTAATTCAATGGCATCTCTAGCTGCTAAGACATAAATCAATCAAATGGATGAATTGTGAACGTTCTCTGATATATACCAAATGATATTCATGGTGTCATTACTTCTAATGAATGAAGAAGAAAAAAGCAAAACCTTTCTTGGCCAGCAGTATCCCAAATCTGAGCTTTGACGGTTTTGTTATCAATGACGAGCGTTTTAGTCTGGAATTCAACACCAATGGTGGCTTTAGAATCGACGCTAAACTCATTCCTAGCGAACCGAGCAAGAAGCTGAGTTTTGCCAACGGCAGAATCACCGATCAACACGACTTTGAAGACGTAATCGATCTTTTGGTTATAATCTCCATACAAATTAGACATCTCTCTTCTTCTTCTTATTATTATTATTTAAAAACACAACAACAAAGGAGAATGAATATACACAAATCTCCAGATCACGAATACGAAAGGCGAAGAGTCTCGGATTCGTATTGCACGCGTGAAACAGTCGAATCTACCATCAGACGAACACAGAAACTCAGATCACAATGAATGGTGGTTAGGCAGAGAAAGCGAAAAATTATTCAGAGATTGAGAGAAAGAGAGGATTAACGGCCGATGCGGGACCCTTTACTCTAGGAATTATTCTACTGTGCCATAGATCACCCTTAACCCAATTCATCCTGGCCGTTTACTTTATTCGTACCTTATTCACCGTTCAATTTCCTAATGGCACGGTACGTAAACATAACCGGCGCAATTTGAACGAATTAATTCAAAATCGATATCATACCAAATCAAGTTCGGTTTAACTACTATACCAGATTAGGTTATAACCTTGTTAAAATAGGCGGCAATGGAAATTTATTGGCGCCATAAATTTTCTGAGAAGCAAAATTTTAACTCCATTACTTATCTCTGGTGTGTACTTTCTCGGCGAAGGAGTTACACGAGAACGTTGAAAATGGAGAATGATGGAAGATCCAATGAGAAAAATCTGTACGAGGTATCTCAACATTCTCTTTATCCGATGGTTCCAATTAGGGTTTCCGTTTCTGGATTTGGGACTTGTTCCAGTTATGCTTCGAAATTTAAGATTGTTTTGTCGATTTTCATGTGCTGATTCGTCTGATGATGTTTTTGTGATAATCTGAATATCATTGTTTATTGTTGGGATTGTAAGAGGCTAAGAGACTTTACTTGGTTAAGATCCATGGTTTGATCAATTTGTACCGTAGCTGTTGCAATTCTTAGTTGTTTTCTTGGTGGTTAGTAGAATTCAGTGAAACGAACTAATGAATGCGTCTTTGTTGAAGGTTCTTGGTGTTGAAGCAACAGCATCTCCACAAGAGATAAGGAAAGCGTATCATAAGTTAGCATTGAGGCTTCATCCTGATAAAAACAAGGATGATGAGGTTTAACTGAGGGGTTTTGGTTTCTTTACTTTTCTTAGTTTTTAGGGGTCTATTCAATTTTACATTGTAACCGGAATTCTTGTTTTTCTTATCCAATACAGGATGCTAAAGAGAAATTTCAGCAGTTGCAAAAGGTTATTTCGATTCTCGGTGATGAAGAGAAAAGAGCAGTCTATGATCAAACTGGCTCAGTTGATGATGCTGTAAGTTGAAAGAAAGTTTTCAACTTAAGTAAAGGTACTGGAGGATTTTCTTACAAACTGGTTATTTCCCTATCTCATTAGGATCTTTCGGGAGATGTGGTTGACAACTTGAGGGACTTCTTCAAGGCAATGTACAAGAAGGTAAGAATCATGATTCACAATTGATTTCTTTTTGGACTTTGCAACACAACTGTTTCGTTCTGTATACTGATCATTTGTGCTATAGGTCACCGAGGAAGATATTGAAGAGTTTGAGGCCAACTATAGGGGTTCTGAATCCGAGAAGAATGATTTGATTGAGCTATATAACAAGTTTAAGGGTAAAATGAGCAGGTAATTAATCATCCCCTTGTTTTCATTATTGTCAAGTTTGTGAGTTGAAGTTTGTATAAACATTATTGGTACTATATCTCTTTCAGGCTTTTCTGCTCAATGCTTTGCTCGAACCCCAAGCTTGATTCGCACCGTTTCAAAGATATTATCGATGAGGCCATTGCAGCGGGTAGGCTTCTCTTTCTTGCAATAATTCTTTTGTCTATAAAACCTATCCAGGTTCTGATTTGTTTGTGCATACCATTGTTTAACATCTGCAGGAGAAGTGAAATCAACAAAAGCTTACAAGAAATGGGCAAAGGAGATTGCAGAAATGGAACCTCCCACGAATCCCCAGAAGATGAGACGGAAGTAAGCTTCTATTTGTCTACCTTTTCCACCCCAATAAATGCCCTCTGAAGTTATCTTTGTTGTGACCTGTTTCAAAATTTCTATACTTTCAGAGCAGCAAAGGCTGCAGATAAAGATTTATACGCTGTAATGTCCCAGCGGGGAGATGAGAGGAAAGAGAAGTTCGATTCAATGTTCTCTTCACTTGTCTCTAGGTATGGTAGCAATGCTGACTCTGAGCCAAACGAAGAAGAGTTCGAAGCTGCTCAGAGAAAAGTTGAAAGCCGGAGATCATCGAAGAAGTCTAGAAAAAAATAAAGATTATGTAGTAGTTTGTGAAATTTAGGTTTCGTGTTTGTAATGGAGACCAATGTTTTTAGCGTAAATTAGATCACATTTGTTGCTTCTTAGAAGTTGAAGACTAATGTGTATTTGCTAGGAAACAATGTGTATTTTTACTTTTTGTCTTTTTTCCAACAACAAAAAAAGCAGTGAGTTTACCAGTTCAAAAGCTCAGGGTCCCACGTGTATGTCGTCTGGATCTTCAGAAGAAGAGAAATTCTATCACCGGGTCCTAGGACTTCTCCACCTGCAAAAACAATCAGGTCGAGTAATGCATCATAATCAGTTGATAACTAAACAAGCCTTTGTTACAATGTAACATATAAACGTACGGTATCAACCAAGTTTCTCGGGAAGAGGAGAGTGGACGGATCCTTTGGCTTGTATAGGCCTAAATAAAGAACTAACAAATTTCAAGTGAACTTATTTAAAAGAACCAAATAATTATTCTAAAAGAGAAGAAAAAAATGAAATTATTTACTTATATGGCTTGTATAGGCCTAAATGGCATACAGTTAATAAATTTTGTTAGTTCTTTATTAATTAACACCAAGCATCTTTTTTTTTTGTTGAAAAAGAAAAAGGAATTTAACAAAAAGGATATTCACAAAAAGAAACTAGAGAAGTAATAATAAAAAGGAAAGAAGAATCTAATGTCCAATAGAACCCCAAAGTAAAGTACACCAATTGTTGAGAGAAGAAGAGTTCTTTTTTTTTCAAAGGTATTTAAGGAGAAGAGTCGCAGTCGCAAAAAGACGAATCGTAATTGTTGAAGAGAGCAAATATGGCTTGGGATTTGTTTTTATGGATAGTCTCCTTCTTCGTTAGCTTGGCTCTCGTCGCTTCCGTCTTCTACCAGGTAATCTATCTACTTTGTTTGTCCCCTTTTACTTTCCATTAAGATTCTTAAATCGAGATCTGTCCTTACTGTTCAAATCCTGATTGTCGGAATTGTACTTGTGAAAAAACACCGAGCAACTTAGCTTTTTGTTCGAATTAGCTAAAAAATTAGGAATGGAACAATTTTCCTTTGTGTTCGTCGGTTTTGTACTAAATACAATTGACAATTTTTTGGGTCCAGAGAGGTTTCATTGTTTATCCTTAATCTTATGCTTCTAACTCAAAGTTGTTCTTAGTTCTGATTTGGATTGTCTGCAAGGCTTGTATATGATACTTGGTCAATTGAGACATATAGTTGATTAATTGCGAGTTATATACTGTGAATGAATGAAGTTAGATACTACTACCAATAGTGTTTACTCTCATACTAACTGCCTCTGCTAATGATTGAAGCATTGAGATTCCTTTTTAGTCTATTGATATCGTGTGTGATTTTGTAGGTTATCTGCTTAACGGATTTAGAAGCTGATTACTTGAACCCTTTTGAAACAAGTACCCGTATCAACCGATTAGTAATACCTGAGTTTATCCTCCAAGGGTCACTCTGCCTTCTCTTCCTCCTCACATGGCATTGGGTCTTCTTTCTGGTCGCCGTCCCTGTAACAGTCTATCACGCAATGTTGTAAGTATCTATATCCATCCATATTGCTTATGATTCTTGATTGACATGCGTGGAAACTAAATACGCGCCTCCCATTGTTCTTCAGATACAAAGAGCGACGTTATCTCATCGATGTCACTGAAGTGTTCCGTGGTATCAGCTTTGAAAAGAAGCTCCGGTATACCAAGCTCGGGTTCTACGTCTTTCTCTTCATCATGGTTGTCTTTAGGTAAAAAAAACTACAGCTTTAGCTTTCCTATTAACATCTTCACTTACTTTGGTTCTTCTACTATGAAGTTACTTACCGAGTCCATAAAACATTTTTGCAGGCTCACTCTCTCTGCGGTCTATAGCTTCACGGAAGATGATGATCTACTTCATTTGTTTTGATTTATGCGCTTGCGCTCTGCGTTATCAACCACTCTCTCTTTATTTTCTGAGTGTGTTTTAGAAAATTGTGACAGGTTTTTATTACGTCCCTGCTTAGAATTAGCCATTCAGGGATTCATCATGTAGCTTTATATAACGTATGATTACCGAAAACTCATCACAAATCGTTTGACATGGAGGGTTTCATCAGTTTTGTTTTGCGCAATATAATGTTCAGTCTCATCATTGAAGTCATAAAAATCATGTATCAAGAATGAAGCTACATTGTATTACATAGACTGGCTGTGGAAAAACGCACCGATATCTAGTTTATCGGAGATGCAATTGAACCCGCTGTGGACCTTAAATCCATGTCCATCCAAGAGGAGGAGGAGAAGGTGACCCAAACAGAAACTCTGCAAGAACAAAAACCAAGGCATGTTTCAACAAACCTTTTTATATGAGCCAATTTTTGCGATAGTGACCAAATAGCGACCCAAGAAGGATTACGGCCCAACCCAAGAGAGTTATCCAGCTTGATTACGTCCCAGACCCCCTATGACCCGATCCGGACCGGCTCAGACCATCTCACAAACCGATAATATTTACTACGGGCATTAAACCGGTTAAATAAGGAACTTTCCTTATTTAGATTTTTTAGGGCAAGAGTCTGGGACCACGAGAGACTCTAGTCAATCCAAGCGAAAAGATCATTCAAGATAGATAGACTACAATTTTCATACTTGGCCGTGGCCCGTGGGTGTCCTTAATTAACTCCCAACGACTATGCCACTTAATCCAGCAAATAGGCGCTTATTCACTTACCTTATCAAAACCATAATCCATCCTATGACTTCATTTCTTTTTTCCTCTTGATGCCTCACTTATGAGTTCTTAAAACAAAAATTTCTCTCATGCTTTTTCATTTTTAGTATGATTTTAATCTCCAGCTCAATAAATTTGAGGTTCCTGAGGTGAGAAAAATAAATGGGCCATTTTTCTCATGTTTTTTAGAAAGAAAATAAAAATTTTGACCCAAATTTTAATGTATTTCATTAGCACCTCCAACACATGTCTAGTCGTCTAGAGCAGAGTCTGATTTTAATGAAGGTAGTTTAGATACCTTCAATGGAAATACAGTTAAGGAAATCCATTAATAATTTTATTTCTGTTCTTAGGGATAAGAGACCTAGTTACTATAAAATAAGTTGAATTAAAAGCCATAATAAGGTAACTAATAAATGTTTGTAGAAAATAATTTGTAAAAAGGGTATAAAAAGGTTTATATGAAACTTGTATCCTCATTTACTCAGTAGCCAAAAAGGATCAAGCAGAGAGAGTTCGCACTCCCAAGGTTTCTTTCTGCATATTTCTCTTTTCTATCTTCTTCTCTGTAGATGATCAAATGTTCGATATCGTGTCTTAGTTTCCGCGATTACTGTGTTCATCCATTTCTTGGTCTTTTCTGAATTCAAAGGACCTATTATTTCGAGTTCATAGATCGCTTGCCACTTTGTGTACGTCATTGTGAGTGATTGTCTTGTTATCTCCTAGGGTTTCTTTGGTTCCTTGTGGCTCATTCTCTGTTTTTTTTT
>Ga0041059_1003099_pt1 | contig 11697 bp, 7 predicted proteins | sample AraColnosormetaG_FD_56232 | JGI IMG/M metagenome (GOLD analysis project Ga0041059, IMG submission 56232) | Arabidopsis roots microbial communities from North Carolina, USA - Col MF nosort | ecosystem: Host-associated > Plants > Roots > Unclassified | place: USA: North Carolina | collected 2013-09-02 | reverse complement strand
TTTTTTTTTTTTTGTTTTGTTGCTAGTTGAAGAAATATGAATACAACCTCGACACATTTTGTTCCACCGAGAAGGTTTGAAGTTTACGAGCCTCTCAACCAAATCGGTATGTGGGAAGAAAGTTTCAAGAACAATGGAGACATGTATACGCCTGGCTCTATCATAATCCCGACTAACGAAAAACCAGACAGCTTGGTACTTCAAAGTTTGCTATATATTTCAGATAAAGTGAATTCAGAAACTAATGCTTGCTTTAATCTTTGTTCAGTCAGAGGATACTTCTCATGGGACAGAAGGAACTCCTCACAAGTTTGACCAAGAGGCTTCCACATCTAGACATCCTGATAAGGTAAGTTATAATATAGCTCATTTGGTTATCTTAATTCCTTGAAGATTTTGTCATTTTAATCTTTATGTCTTCACAGATACAGAGAAGGCTAGCACAGAATCGAGAGGCAGCTAGGAAAAGTCGTTTGCGCAAGAAAGTATGAAACTTTATGTTCCTGCAACTCGTAAAACAGTTTTGTTTTCTTTAAACTGAGCTATAGAGTATTTTCTTGCAGGCTTATGTTCAGCAGCTAGAGACTAGCCGGTTAAAGCTAATTCATTTAGAGCAAGAACTCGATCGTGCTAGACAACAGGTTTGCACAAAATATTATTCTTCCTTAAGTATCTTGTTGATGTAATAATATATGATCATAATGTTGCAGGGTTTCTATGTGGGGAACGGAGTAGATACCAATGCTCTTAGTTTCTCAGATAACATGAGCTCAGGTTTGAGTCTTCTTTCACCTTTAGCGTTTAGGTAGTTTCCATTTGATTTTGAGATTCATCAGTTTTCTTTTTCTTGTTAGGGATTGTTGCATTTGAGATGGAATATGGACATTGGGTGGAAGAACAGAACAGGCAAATATGTGAACTAAGAACGGTTTTACATGGACAAGTTAGTGATATAGAGCTTCGTTCTCTAGTCGAGAATGCCATGAAACATTACTTTCAACTCTTCCGAATGAAGTCAGCCGCTGCAAAAATCGATGTTTTCTATGTCATGTCCGGAATGTGGAAAACTTCAGCAGAGCGGTTTTTCTTGTGGATAGGCGGATTTAGACCCTCAGAGCTTCTCAAGGTAATAGAAAAACCTGTCATTAATCCATAAATTGTAATGGTTTTTTTTGCAATGATTTTGGATATGGATTTTTTTTTTTGTGTTAGGTTCTGTTACCGCATTTTGATCCTTTGACGGATCAACAACTTTTGGATGTATGTAATCTGAGGCAATCATGTCAACAAGCAGAAGATGCGTTATCCCAAGGTATGGAGAAACTGCAACATACATTAGCAGAGAGTGTAGCAGCCGGGAAACTTGGTGAAGGAAGTTATATTCCTCAAATGACTTGTGCTATGGAGAGATTGGAGGCTTTGGTCAGCTTTGTAAATCAAGTAAGAAAGAAATGTTTTTACAAAAACTAACGAAGGATAACAACTAGTTTCTTGAGTTTGTTGTTGTTCTTAAACTGTTTTGTTGTTGTAGGCTGATCATCTGAGACATGAGACATTGCAACAGATGCATCGGATCTTAACCACGCGACAAGCGGCTAGAGGTTTGTTAGCATTAGGGGAGTATTTCCAAAGGCTTCGAGCTTTGAGTTCGAGTTGGGCGGCTAGGCAACGTGAACCAACGTAATTAAGGTGTTTAGATGTCAAGAAAGGTTTGAGACCTTAACAATCAAGAATGGAGTTTGCTGGTGAGTGGATTTTTGGGTCAAGAACAAGAGCAATAACACAAGCTGCTGTGTGATGATGAATCTTGTCTTGCGGCTAAAGGAAATGTTTGAGGAAAGTTGTACATATGATCAGCAACGTAAAGTTTATAGCTTTTTAGAAACCAACTTTTCGATGGTTGTTCTTTTTTTTTTGTATGTAATATTATAGATAAGCTTGTGGTATATATGATTTTAATGTGACATTACGAACTTGATTTATAACCATGGTAAAATTATTTAACAAAATATGTAATAATAGAATGGGGGAAGGGGAATAAATAAAAAGACATTAGTGAAAATTACAAAAATCAATGTGAATCATATATAGTCGAAAAGAGATAAAAAAAACAATTTATAAAAAAAAGAATCAATAAGCAAACACAAATGTTTCTGTCAGAATCAATGGGATTAGATTTTCTTCTACCTTTACAAGGAAGGGGAAAAATAATCAACAAAAAATAAATGTAAGAACACCTGAGGATCATTCTGAATCATCTGATCAAACTACTAGAGAGAAACATAAAACCAGAAAAGAAGAAGAAAAAATGGGATGATGTGTGAAAGGAAATCCATGGAGATTTACAGAAAAATTTAGAAGAGATAAAAAAACAAACAAATCTCAGGCAGAAATTGAAGTAAGATGATCAAGAACTTGTCTGATGTTAGGCCTTTCATTGACAGAGAGAATGCACCTGATTGCAACAGCAAGTGCATCCTCCATTCCCTTTGAGAACTCTTCCCCACCTGCTATGTCTCTGTCTATGCAATCCATTCTCCTTCCTTCTTGATCACACAACCTCACCCAATCGGTCAGATCAACGGCTCCTGTTTGACCTGAGATTATGTCACCTGCGCTCCGTCTAGTCAAAAGCTCCATGAGAATCACACCAAACGCATAGACATCGGATTTGAGTGTTGGTATCGGTTTGGAAGCCGAGGAAAGTTCAGGAGCAGAGTAACCGAGTGCACTCATGTTTAGTATCTGTTCCGCTACACCAGATGGAGTCATCAAACGGTGAACACAGTAATCAGTTATTCGCACGGTATTGTCAGGACTTGAGAGGATTATGTTAGTTGGCTTCAAGTTCCCGTGTGGCATTGCTCTATCATGAAGGTAGAGAAGACACTGAGCCACTTCAACTGCAACTTTTAGTCTTTGGCTGAAGGACATTGGAGAATACCTCCGAGGAGTAGTCTCTGCACAGAAAATTTGGCAGGGTGATTAACTTTTTTTCAAACAAGATACAGAAAGGCTTGTAGTTATAGGACTAAAAAGACTAATTAAAAGATCTTCTAACCGTAAAGATGCATGGCTAAGCTCTCTCCTCTCAGGTAATCAGACAGGAGAAGTCTTTCTTGTTCTCTGGGACCCCAATAGTATGCTCGCAACGGAACAATGTTAGGATGTTTTAAAGAGCCGATTTTTTTGGCTTCCCGTGCGAAATCTTTCTTATGCCTCACGAGGCCAACTCTCAACCATTTCACCGTCAACATGTGTCCATTATCCAGTGTTGCTTTGTACAGTGTTCCATGGCTGCTTCTACCTAGAACTTCTGCAGGAGCTCGGGATAACTCTTCTGCTGTGAGTTTTAGTGAAACGTCTAAGAAGAAGAGTTCTCCGGCCAATCTATCAGGTGAGTAAACATCTAACATCACAGGCTGGTCGCTAAAACGGGGTGAGGAGGATAGTGGGGAGCCTCCTGAAGAAGACTTGCGCCCAGATGCTGCAGGATAATCATCAAGGAGGTTTGTAGGAGCAGAAGTAGCAGGCGCACCCTGCTCGGATATTTCAGCTTCACATCCGGGTATCCCAGATAACGACCTTGAATTTGCGGTGAGCAAGTGATCGTTTGAGAAGCTCAAAGATGATGACTGCTGCTCAACATTTGAGCTGAAGTTGAATAAGGAGGGACGAGAAGAGCGTCCAAACTTGGTGTCTCTAGTCGTTGCTTGGTCTGTAAATCTATTCCTCCCGTGAAAGTCCTTGAGCTGTGTTCGATGATAGGCAAACAAGACAAAAAGAATCATAATAGCAGCTCCAACTGAAGCAACAATAATCGCTATTCTTATGCTAAGCTTCGAATGATGTTTTTTCCCAGGTAAAGACAGATCACCAGAAGAATCCGCTGGAATCCGTCCTGGGAGACTTAGCTTGGAGTTACCAGGATAAAATGAAGAAGGCGGGTAGCTTCTAAGGTCTTCCGGAATTATGCCTGATAGGTCGTTATACGACACATTGAATCCCACCATTTGGGAAGGAAGCTTATTGGGAATTTGACCCTTGAAAGTATTGTTTGACAAGTCAAGGAACAAAAGGCCACTAAGCTTGTTGAGGTCGCTTGGAAGTTCCCCGGACAGCTTATTATTGGCAAGATTCAGCACTTTAATTTTTTCCATTGTACCTATATCCCCAGGCAGCATACCCGTCAAAGAATTGGTTGAAAGGTCAAGTAACTCCATCTGCGGATAAGAATTTAGAACCAAAAGTTCGCTTGCACGTGAACCTCGAAAAGGAATTGGCCCCTCCAAGTTATTCCTAGAAAGATTCAAACTTCTCAAGCTTGCAAAAGTGAAGAAACTCACTGGAATGAAGCCACTGAACTTATTTGAACTGAGATCAATCACAGAGAATTGAGAATCACCCCACAGAGAAGGCAAGCTACCAGAGACAGAATTATTCCTAATGCTCAACACACTTAATCTTGAAAATGCAGAAGTAAAGTTCGGCAAGCTTCCCGACAAGTTGTTTGAGCTAAGATCAAGAACATCTGGAGTAGCTTCCCACTTTTGAACAACAGACACGTCGCCAGAGAAAGTATTCCCACTCAAATCTATCACTGAGCAACTTTTAAAACTCGACGGAAGATCCCCAGACAGGCCGTTAGAAGAAAGATTCAACATAGTTAACGTTGATGAATTGATTTCACTAATTGATCCTGCATTTGAACCAAAAGAAACTCCTTTAATATACATTTATACAACAGCTTCAGACAATGTGACACAAGTGTCTAGTCAAGACCATGAAACCAGTCAAATCAATGCTCAATGACATAAAGTTCAATAATTCTATTCCTGTATACCCTAAAAGTAGCAAGAAGAGAAAAGTTGTAAGATTTGAATTAACCTGTAAAACCGTTTCGACTTAGATCTAGCTCTAGCAAAGGAATCGAACTCTGCAACAACTCTTGAGGTACTAAACCGAACAACTCGTTACGAGCAAGCTTCAATATTCTCAAACTCGGCTGTGATCCAAAATGCGGTAACTCACCATTGATCTGGTTATTCTCTAAGTCAACAATCTCGAGATTCTTGAACGAACCAATGGACTCCTCACTGAAAAACTTGCCATTTAACGCATTGTGGCTCAAATTCAAGTGACGGAGAGTGTTGGAAATGCTGGAAATGTTCTCCATTGGTAAAGATAAGCCACCGTTGAAACGGTTACAGCTCAAATCAACGAACTCAACATTCTTAAGCTCAGTGAAAATCTCACCAACATCTCCCCAAATCTCGTTCTTATGCAAATCCAAAGATCTTAGCTGCTGAAGATTCCGAAAGCCACTAGGAAACCCACCTTCGAACTTGTTGGAAGACAAATTGAGATGATTCAAACTCCAAAGCTCCGAGATCCGACCCGGTATAGGTCCGTAGAAACCGTTATCCGACAGATCTAAGTGTTGAAGCGACGAGATTCCACCCAATGAAGGAACGACCCGACCCGAGAAGCTGTTTCCGGATAAAGAGAGGTTACGAAGACGAGTAAGACCAGAGAGAGTGCTGAATTTGAGTTCGCCGGAGAGACCACGACGGTCGAGATTAATGGCGATGATTGAACCGGTTTCAGGGTCGCAAGAGATACCAGGCCAGTCATTAGGGCAAGTAGATGGATCAGTGAGGCTGCTTGTATCTGACCATGAGATTCGTTGGTGTGAGGTCTCGTCACGGATCCCTTTACGGAACTCGAGTAGAGATCGGAGCTCCGTCTCGGTGACGGCGTTGGCACCGTGGAGGAGGAGAAGGAGTGAGAGGAAGCAGAAAGTGAGAAAATGACTCATTTAGCCCTGAAGAATCTATCTACTCCACAGAAGCAAATGCAGAGTGAGAAACACAGAAAGAATAAACCCTAGTAAGGATTCATAGCTGAGACTTGAGAGAAGAGAGAAACAGAGAGACGGAGATTTAGGGATTGTACTCGGAATCTGAAAAAAATTGAAAGAGGGGAAGAAGAAGAAGAGAGAGAGAAGAGTGTGTTTTTGAGGTTTTCCAAAAAAAAATCGAATTTTTATATTAGTTTTCTTATACTTCTTTATGGTATGACATTTTTTTCTATGCAATCAGAGATTAATACTAGTTTCCAATTTAAAGTTCAGATATTTTAAAAACTTTTATCATTTTAGGAATTATGAGTTTTCTCTTTACCTACTTTTACTCTAGTTAATGGAATCAATTTTTTGTTAATGGAATCTATAATTACTGATTAGTGATTACTCTCTCTAGTTCTTTTTTCTTTTTTGGTAACCTGACTACCAGTTTTTTTTTCTCTCATGTTAAAAAAACTTATGTTTTTACATAGACCATAGTGTGATCTCTTTTGAATATTCTCTGACATTCAAATAAGTAACCAAACCACATAAAATGGACTCAAAAAGGTGTTTTGGGGAAACCATCTTAGAAGACCAGTGACTATTGTTCAAAGGTTTTACTTAAAATCAATCATACCGTGAAAAAAAGACTACTTTAAATGAAAAAGAGTTGTTAGATGTGTCATTACATTTTGTTACACTAATTGCGTCAAGTCATTATCACTTATCAGCATTTATCATCTTTGTTATTACATATACTAGTTTAGGAAACATAATTAACTTGACGTAGTTAATGATACCAAAACCGGTAGATTCAAAACCAGGATATGAGTACAAGTACCAACCCAAAATATTTGTTTAAAAGGATATAACAATAAATATTATTTTTTTAAAAGGTGAAAAGAGAGGAAGAGAAGTGGTGGAATAATATATGATTAGTTTGCACTTTGCAGATAAGTAAAAAAACAGACTGGAAAGGACAATGGCATGTCTTTGAGTCGCTGTGTCTTTTCTTTTTTTTTCTCTTTTCTGAAGATGAAGAAAATTCGCACCCAAACCCTTTTTCTCACATGCAACACAACGTGACGGGGATATTGTAAGTAACGCCGTTAAGTTCTTTGTCCGTACACTGTACTACTCCTTAAACGGGAACGGAGATACTAAATAAGAGAAGAACGTGGTCTGTCATACTCAATTACTACTACTCTTCCGGACCAACCTGTCTATTTTTTTTCCCCTAATCACATACATTATTCTGTGTAAATTAGCTAAATATGACCATAATTTGCTATTTTAATTTAAATAATTAGTTGACAAAACATAAATTATTGACATTTCATGCAAAAATAAATAAATAACTTGACTACCCTAAGGTTAATAAGCTTTTTGAAGATTTATGGCACTGTTTGACTGATTGATTTATACATTCCCACTTGGAATATATATCTCCTTGTCGCGAATTTTAATGATAATACAAATATATATATAAACATTATAACTCTTGAGTAGTCTATTTATTTGCTCCTTTTAGAATGTCATTTTCTCTAACCATAAAATGAAAGATGCCAAACTTATTATATTTTGTCTATGTCTGTCCATCTCTCTTTCATATAATATATTATTGGGTCCAACTAAATAATACCATTTTGTTATTGTCGAAACTTTGACAACTAGTTGGAAAACCCCCACTAAAATACTCTTACTTTTCTTATAATTAGCATAATCGTCTAGAGTCTAAAGTAATGTGAGAAATGCCATTGCAATTTAAGAAAAACTTAAAGCATAGAGAGATAAAAAGCTGTCTCGATTTTCCGCAAAAAGAATTGGGTTCCCGTGACTCTTCTAAGATCTCAAGTACTCCCGAGGAGAATACAAACTCATAAAAGTAAAAGACATTTTGTCCTACAAACTTGGCTTAATAACTATAAAAGCTCAAAGAGTTTCTGAGAGCACCTGTGATTAAAAATAACTTTGATTTCTGCTGAAGCTTCCAAGAAAAGCTTTCTGGCTTCTCAAACATCTGATCATCTGATCTCAAAGGACTTCATGAGCCTTTCCATAGTATCGGTTAATGAATGGGGACTGCAAAAACAGAAGAAGCGAAAACCAGATCATTCACATACTCAGAGCTTTGTAACAAACTATAATCAAAACCCTTTTTTTATCAGTATCCTATTTGTTAGACTGAAACAGATTTAAACAAATTAAAGGTGGATTTTTGAGCTTTTTGTTTTACCTGGACACCAGAGACGTCTGGTGTATCTGGTGAAGGCTGAGGGTAGAATTTGTAGAACTTCATCTTTTGAAAGGCTTGCTTAGTATCTTCGCTCATTTCTTCTATTGCTTTCTTTCGAGCATCTTTGGCCTCTCGATTTGCTTTCTTTGCTGCTCGAACTTGCTCTTTGACATATTCCTGAGAAGGAAAAAAACGGTAATTAGAGAAGTTACTCAAGCGTCAAAAACTGACAGTTACGTTACACCTCACTCTTACTTTGAATTCATCCGCTTGTTCAGCAGGTAATGCTTCCTCTTCAACCAGTTTATCGACAAATTCCTGAGATAGAGGAATAAAAAGCCATCTCAAGACTCAGCATACAATGAATGCGATTTCGAACACACAAGGAAGGAGCAGTGCAAAGATGACAATTATCTGGACTCAAATGAAGGAAAAAAACAAGTTTTATCATCACAAAAAAGCCAAATACACACCTGAAGTTCATCAAACTCCCAGTCAAATTCACATACAACCTGCACAAACAGAAAATCAAAGCTTGATGAAAACCCCAAAACAATGTCCCCCTATCAGATCATTTCATGTAGACCTGCCACTTCAAAACAGTCATTGCATGCCAGAAAACTTACCGGGGGTTCAGAGGGGAACATTATTTGGACCTCAGTACTCTGTTCAAGTTCATCTTCCTTAAAGGGTTGATAGAAATCTGCAAAGAAAAAAAAAAGAGAGATTAGAATTTGTTGCTGCATACCACATACATAACAAGATAAAACATACGAATATACAACTGCTAACAGCCTGCCATCTGCTATAAATGGTTCACTCTGCAAATTTAACTAGTATTGGTAGTAGATGAATAAAACTCACAAGGAAGGCAATACTCAAACTTCTTAAGTTGATCTTCCTTCATATGTCTGAGAGCAGATCTGCAGATAACGTACAAAGTTAAATTAAGTACACCAGAACTGGAGAATTTAAACAATACTATCTGTAGAAGCCACATATTTGCAACAAAAAGACCCATGTATCAAATTTCTGCACCCTAAAGAAACATAACTGAATGAGGGAACAAACAATGCAACCCGACTCATCACACATAGTAGCTACGTGAAGCCATGTTTTCATGTTCGAATTTCAATACGAATGTAATGTTACTCAAAATCCGTTCATAGCGAGCGAAAATCGATTTTTATAACTCTACCAGTCATCTTACACTGATAAAAGAAGAGAACACATGTTACTTACCTTCTCTGCGTACAACCCAAAGTAAAAATTTGAGAATTCATCTTATCCACTTGTCTATCTCTGCAAGAAGAACAAAGGAAAAGTAGTAAGCAACTGCTGGTAAACATCAGAAGTAAGAATAGCCCAAGAAAGAATCTCTGTTTCTCTTCTCAATGATTTAGGCCATGCCACCAAATGTCTAACAGATGCACGTGGAACACATATTACCTTTTCTCAATCGGAATGTATGGAAGCCAGTCCATTTTCATCTTCTTCATTGGAATGATTTCCTCCACTTCTCTCTGAACAGATGTGATTCCTATCTTATCAGAAGGCGGAAAGGGTGATTCAATCTGCATATATAAAATTGATGAATTTTAGAAAGAGAAATGAGATAATATATGATCTGAAATTCAGAGATCAGTGACAGCAAGCCAACTTAAATAGAACAAGAACTTACAACAACAACAGCTGGGACATGGACAATCTTGTTTGCGCCTTTGTAGGGGACTAGTTGAGCTGTAACGTTAAAAAGAAAAACTTAGACAAGAACAAGAAGCAAATGTTCAAGAAAAGGAAGAGAGCATAGATTTTTGAAGTAAATTAGAAAGAACCACAAGAGCCGAGGATTATTTAGACAAGTCAAACGATAAGAAGACAGTAAACTACCTATAATCAAAGCAAGATTAAAAAAAGCGAGAGAAGTAGCTTACGTTCTGTACAGCCAAAGACATAAACCTTCTTCCCATAGAGCTTTCCTCCTTCCTCCAATGCTTCCTGACATACAAATGAAGAAAATATCAGACTCTCGTCCACCCCGGAAAACATGTCAACTAAACAATAGAGAACGTAATCCAAACAACTTACTTCAAGATTTTGGAAATCCCAATTGAATTCATAAAGTGCATCTAATTGATCCCACTGCCATCACAATGTAACAAACATAAGCAAGGACTATCAATGGAAACAGTAGCTCTGATGTTGAAGCCAAATTCCACAAAAACAATATACCTCAGTTCCCACTGGAAATGCAACCTTCCACAAATCCTCCTGAAACACACAAAACAAGCGCACATGTTAATTTGCAACATACACAGAAGAAATAAGACCAGAAAAACAACCTCTTTTATTAGAACTTAAAAATACTGAAGTATTGAAGATATTTTTGATAATGAGATAACACCACACCACTCATTTGGAATGACATACTATATCTGACACAATAAGTATAATGGCGCACAATTGCTCTCATAGATAAAGCCACCAACAAAGTTATATCTTGTGTATCGTTCTTGCAACCAAGAACACTAAACAGATCCACATTATAAGTTAAGCTATAAGATGAACATACAGGTCCAAAAACGTATCTCATTGTTGTTTTCACAGAGAATTTCGAGTCATCAAATTAGCATAACTAACCCCATATTGCATAAGTGCTGAATCCTAATTATAATTACATAATATCTCAAGCTAAGGTTAACAAAAGCATACCAGACTACGCTTCTCCTCGAAGTAGACAGGCTCTTCCTTAACTTTGGCCGCTCTCGGTTTCTTAGCTTTCGGAACAGGTTTCTTCTCATCTTTAATCTCAGTATCCTTCTTCGTAGCCCTCTTTCGTTTACCACCACGACGAGCAACAGGTTTCTTCTCAACTTCTTCCTTTACTTCCTCAGCTTTGACCTCATCTTCCTGATTCTCCTCATCCTCCTCTAAGGAATCAGGTTTCGCATCCTCTTCTTCCTCTTGATCTCCCTTAGCCTCCTCTTCTTCCCCATTCTCCTTCACCTCGTCGACGACTTCTTCCTCATGCTGTTGACTCTCCTCCTGCGTCGTCTTCGTCGTCTCCTCTATCACCTCATCGTTCTGAGTCTCCGCAACAGCAGCTTTGCGACCTGCTTTCGAAACACCCTTTCTCTTCGCTCCTTTCTTCATTGCCACAGTACTCTACCAACGAATTGAGCAACCCTACTGGTTTCGCCGGCGAAGATAGAGAAAGAGAGAGAAAGCTAGGGATTGATGGCGGTGGATCCGGAATTTCGAATTTTTTTTCCGGAGGAGACACAAATTTGGGGGTTTTGTTTTTTATTTTATTTTATCTTTTCTTTTTGTCCAAATGTGTTCTACTTATTGCGTGATTTCAACGAGCGCTCTTCATGAAAAGGAAATAGGGTTTTTGATTTTTTCCCCCAAATTATTTAGGCGCCGTTTGCGAAAATATTATTGTAAGGCCCAAAATTCATATATAGCTTTTGGCTAATTAATTATTTTTTGAATAATATGATAATTTAATATTTTTCATCATGTTTAATATTTTCATCATGTTTACAGATAATTTGCAAGCTATTTAGGGAAATTTGTTATATTAGAAGAAGTTTTTTTTTTTTTTTTTTTTTTT
>Ga0041059_1003097_pt1 | contig 11705 bp, 6 predicted proteins | sample AraColnosormetaG_FD_56232 | JGI IMG/M metagenome (GOLD analysis project Ga0041059, IMG submission 56232) | Arabidopsis roots microbial communities from North Carolina, USA - Col MF nosort | ecosystem: Host-associated > Plants > Roots > Unclassified | place: USA: North Carolina | collected 2013-09-02 | reverse complement strand
TTTTTTTTTGATCAGATTTGATCAGTGGCTTAAAAAACAACAACTTCTACGGTCTCTCTTCGCTGTTCTAGATTTGTTTATCTGTTGAATTATATTCGGTATTGATTAATAGGATCTCTTCGTTTCATGCCACTTTCCTAATTTTACTACGGTCAAAAGTGTCGAGTATGAATTTTATGTTTCTAATGGCAATATGTTGTATGAGTGTTAGCGATCTGTCTACTAGCTAGTTTATTGTTTCAGAGTTATCTGAGTTAATGACATATTATTTATGCCACTATATTTTGACATATTATTTATGCCAGAAAAAAAAAAATATATGCCACTAGCTTGTTTTCTCTAATTTAATACTGTTTTAAGTTCTCAAAAATTTCAAAAACTACAAGTCAAACTTTTCTGTAATGCATGTTACATACATAATATTTTACTAATTAATTTTATTTTTATAGTACGTCTTAGGTACATAATCTTTTGCTTATTAGTTGGACTATCTTACTATAATAATTATTCGTGAAAGTTATTCCACAAATCTATCCATCGGTTGCTTCATGAGATTAAATATCTCCGCTTTCGTTTTAAATATATTAGCCGGACTCAACATATGTAAGAAACAAATATAATTACATGTTAAGAAGTTAGTAAACAATAAATTAAAAAATAATAATTAATTTTAAAGATTAATTTTAAGCTCATATATTTTGATATATGTATAAACTTCGCATATTATAATCAATATATTCATAGGTTGACGCATTTACAATGTTAAAATAAGAGAAATTTTGAAAAATCCTAATAACATTTAATTATTTTATTCAGAACTTTTCATATAATTCTCCTTAAATCTACATAGATTCCTTTCAGATATCATTTACAATTTTTTTTTTTGTTAAAGCAGATATCATTTACAATGTTCAAATATAAGATATCATTTACAATGTTCAAATATAAGAAGAATTTTGAGAATACCAACAATATTTAATTATTTTATTCAGAAGTTTTCATATTTTTCATATGGTTCTCCTAAATCAACATAGATTCTTTTCAGATATCCGGATAATTCCTATGCACACATATTTTTCCAATTTATTTCCTCATCAGAAACAAATTAATTAATTTCACCATAAAATCTCATAACTCATAAGAGTCACAAGTCTACTAAGAAACAAATAAATAAATACTTATATGTTGCCGTGTAAGAACAAATGCCACCAAATACGCAAAAACGAGTGTGGATAAAACGTGTTCTCCACCCGCCAATCAAATTCCATCAAAATCTCAATGCATTCCTCATTACATATCTTTAGATTACCATCCAATCATAATCCTCAATTTCCAGTTCTACTAAACCGGTTTTGACCCGATTTGATTTTTCAGCCTCAAATCTGACAAATCATATTCACAGCGATCTCCTTCTTCCACATCGCAACCCAATCCCTCTCTGTCTCTTCCTCAATTCTTATTCTCTCTCGCAAAGGTTTGGTTTTTTGAAGACAGAGAGGAGATTTGAGATTTTGGGTTTCAATGGCGGTTTCAAGTGCTTTCGTTGGTTGTCCAAAGCTTGAGACTTTATTGAATCACCATAATCTATCTCCTTCTTCTTCTTCTTCGTCCTCTGTTTCACAGACACCATTGGGTCTTAATGGGGTTCGTGTTCTTCCGAAGAACAATAGAACCAGACGAGGTTTGATCCAAAAAGCTCGTTGTGAGCTCTCTGCTTCTTCTGATTCTGCGTCTAATGCAGCTAGCATCTCTGCTCTTGAACAACTCAAGAACTCTGCAGCTGATCGTATGAGTCTCTATCTCTTAATCTACTCAAATTTGAATCTTTTGTTTGATCAAAGTTATAAAGTTTGAATCTTTGTTTAGTGATGTCGTGATTATACTGAAGACAGTTTTTGTTATGAATTGTTGTTCTGACTTTTCATTTGTGGTTGTTAGGATATACAAAGGAAAGAAGCAGTATTGTTGTGATTGGACTTAGTATTCACACAGCTCCTGTTGAGATGCGTGAGAAGCTTGCTATACCTGAAGCTGAATGGCCAAGAGCTATTGCTGAATTGTGTGGTTTGAATCATATTGAAGAAGCTGCTGTGCTTAGTACTTGTAACCGTATGGAGATTTATGTTTTAGCTTTATCTCAGCATCGTGGAGTTAAAGAAGTTACTGAATGGATGTCAAAGGTGTGACTTTTTTCTACTATAGTGTTCTTCTTGTGGTACTTTGGTGGGTGACTAATGCTTTAGAACATGTTAAGAGTGGTCTTGTATTTATATGTTTAATTCTGTGGTGTCTACTACAGATTGATCATACCATATGCAGAGAATCTATATATAATCTGTTCATATACTATTGAGTGTTTAACGTGGCTGTTTTACAGTCGGTATCAAGGGCTAACTAACGAGTCTTATCTCTTTTTTCAGACGAGTGGGATCCCAGTTTCAGAGATTTGTCAACACCGTTTTCTGTTGTACAACAAGGATGCTACACAGCATATATTTGAAGTCTCAGCTGGTCTTGACTCTCTTGTCCTAGGAGAAGGTCAGATCCTTGCACAGGTGAAACAAGTTGTGAAAGTTGGTCAAGGAGTGAATGGCTTTGGGAGGAATATCAGCGGGCTGTTTAAACACGCGATAACTGTTGGTAAGCGTGTTAGAACAGAGACAAATATTGCTTCTGGTGCGGTTTCGGTTAGCTCAGCTGCTGTTGAACTTGCTCTGATGAAGCTTCCGCAGTCTTCAAACGTATCTGCTAGGATGTGTGTAATTGGCGCTGGAAAAATGGGGAAGCTTGTGATTAAGCATTTGATGGCTAAGGGTTGCACAAAAGTGGTGGTAGTCAACAGAAGTGAAGAGAGGGTTTCAGCTATCCGTGAGGAGATGCCTGGTATTGAGATTATATATCGACCTCTTGATGAGATGCTAGCTTGTGCTTCAGAAGCGGATGTTGTGTTTACCAGCACAGCCTCTGAGACGCCATTGTTCTTAAAGGAGCATGTAGAGAATCTCCCTCAAGCTTCTCCAGAGGTTGGAGGACTGAGGCATTTTGTTGACATCTCTGTTCCGAGAAATGTTGGATCTTGTGTTGGTGAAGTAGAAACAGCACGGGTTTACAATGTGGACGATCTCAAAGAAGTTGTTGCTGCCAACAAAGAAGACAGGATGAGGAAAGCAATGGAAGCTCAAACCATAATCACAGAGGAATCCACACAGTTTGAAGCATGGAGGGATTCATTGGAGACGGTTCCAACGATCAAGAAGTTAAGAGCTTATGCAGAGAGAATCAGAGTGGCAGAGCTCGAGAAGTGCATGTCCAAAATGGGAGATGATATCAACAAGAAAACAACGAGAGCGGTTGATGACTTAAGCCGAGGTATCGTGAACAGATTCTTACATGGTCCAATGCAGCATTTGAGATGTGACGGAAGTGACAGTAGAACGCTGAGCGAGACCCTTGAGAATATGCATGCTTTGAACAGAATGTACGGTCTTGAGAAAGACATTTTGGAGGAAAAGCTTAAGGCAATGGCGGAACAACAACAGAAGTAAAAGAGAAAAATAAGAAGATGTTCATCTCTTTTGACATATAAGATTAGCTTCCCCACAAACTCTGAGTAAATTGCATAGATCCTATAGCGATGGATCTATTTGATTCATTTAATTTGTGTGCAAGAGACTAACAATTCTATCGTCAAGTGTAAGTGTTGTGAAGCTATAAGCGAGCTTGTTGCATGTTTGTTGCTTCATAGACTCGAGTGTAATGGTATTGGTCCCAGTATCGTTACATATATGTAATAATGTATAAACTTTGGTTCTTGCAATATAGAGAAATGTTTTTTTCTTTCTAATCTTATAAACTTTGGTTCATGGAATTTAATGGATTTGAAAATCCAAACAAAAATTATGTGTTATTTAATCATTGATTTTAGTGTTATTGGTTCTATGATTTACAAATAATAGTTAAAATATTGAGTTTACGTATAGAGCAAATAATAAAAACCATTTTTCGTTCATAGTTGTCTTTAAGATCACATGCCATGTGCATCATTTTGCTGTCACGTCTCCAAGATTGTTAATTTGTATGTGTAATATGTTTTCGACCTGTTTCAGTACCTAAGTAGCAATTCAATCATTTCACCAAAACACACACACAAAAATAAAACTTCATCTCTAAAAATCTAAACGACACCTATGTCATTTTCATAGCTTAACTTATGAATATTCATTGAAACTATTTCCTTACATTAACCGAAATATATATAACTGAAACTAACGATATATGATCTATTCGTAGAGATGAAGAAGAAGAAATTATCCAAATCAGAAATATGGGGGAAAATTCGCAATTTCATCTGAAGCGGGCTGATCAAACTTGGTTAAGATTAATTTGGTTTAATTCCAATTTCCCCGGTATGGAATTTAATTTGGTCCACTTTCCTAGAATTTTTTTGAACTGTCTTATTGTACATTTTTTGTTATGTATTTGTCAATAATAATATTTAATAATATTTTGAACTGCTAAAAATTGTTTCAAAAGATAGTGTTTCTAATCATAATTCTTCTTGTTTACAATTTTATTCATAAATAGTTTTTAAAATCTTTTGGAAAATATTAACGGTATAACATTAAACATTGATATAATTTATGTAATAATTCAAATATTAGAATATATCATTACAATAATTTAATAAACATAATAATTTCTGTTTTTATAATTTAATATATAAATACAAAATTTTATTGAAAATGAGTTTCCTGCGATGCGGGATTCATAACCTATATGTAAAAACTAACGTAAAAATTTCATTGCGTACATGGAAACTATTTGATTAGTTTTATAAGTGGTGTATGAGTGTGCATGACTAATAGTTCAGTCGGGCTTAAAACTATTTCTTAGAATTTCTCATTATTAGTTTCTTTTCTTTTAGTCATCACATTAATTCAAGTCAAACAGAACCACAACAAATGGTGCTTGCCGCTTGGACACCACTAGTTGGAATTTCGAATATTCCAAAGGTTCTACTCATGTAATAAACAAAAGTTATAATAGGAAAGTTAGTAAACATTAACAATTAAAGAAAAGCAGAAAAAGTTAAACTCGGATCTCTATGATTCACCAATCAATGACCTCAAATCTTTCATTTTACATTTCTTCTGTGTCTCATCTTTCCTCTCCTCTTCCATCGCTTAGTCGCCTCTCTCTTCGTTGTTGCAGCTCTCTTCCTGCTCACGGTAACTCTCCCCTTGTTTCTCTTACATTCTCATTTGTTGTCGGAATCTTGAAAACTTGAATCCATAGTCAAAGCGAAATGGGTTTAACTTGTGTTTCATTACTGAACATTAATTGTTGTTTTTTTTGTTTTTGTTCGATGATTAAATATCTAGATATGGAGACAAAACCAAGTCAAGGCCTTTACCCACTTCACCGTTGCAAAACCATACATCTGGTTTGTTTTTGTTGTTTTTCTCATTATTCTGATTTGGTCTCTGTTGGTACTCGGATTTTGATTGAGTTCTTGTATTTTAGGTGAGACATGCTCAAGGGATTCACAATGTTGAAGGAGAGAAGAACCATAAGGCTTACTTATCTGAGGATCTATTTGATGCACATCTTACACCTCTTGGATGGCAACAAGTAAGTAAATTAGCCATACTCGATTTATCGGTTTTTATCACTATAATTTTGCATTAACTTATAGTATTATTCTGGTAGCTCTAATGATATAGACTATGAGATATGAATAATCTGTTGTTGTAATGTAACACATAAAGAGGTTTCTGTACTATTTTGGAAAAGGGAAGTAATTAATATGAATTATGTTATTGTAGGTTGATAATTTACACAAGCATGTTAATGCAAGTGGTATTTCCAATAGAATTGAGTTGGTAGTCGTATCTCCTCTGCTCAGGTAATATACTTAACCCGTAAAGCTTATTGATATTATCTTAACGCTATTGCTTGGATTCTTGCTTGAGAATAGTCATCTTGAGTTAAACGTCCTTATAGATTTGTGTTATGCCATTTCGTTCTTTTATAAGCAGTTTTGTATTTACCTCAATACACTTGTTTGTTTTAGGACTTTGCAAACAGCGGTCGGAACTTTTGGTGGGGAAGGTTACAAAGATGGTGTAAATACACCTCTGCTTATGACCGCAGGTGCTGGAAACAGCGATCGTCCTGCTATATCAAGGTTAAATCGTCCACCGTTCATTGCGGTTGAATCCTGCCGAGAACATTTGGTATGTTTACTTTTCTACCTTTTGCATGATTGGCATTTTCTTGAGATGAAAACTTTTGCAATGTTCTTGGTTCAGGGTGTTCATCCTTGTGACAGAAGAAGCAATATCACCAAGTACCGCGAATTATTCCCTGCGATTGATTTTTCATTGGCAAGTACCTAATCTATAGAAACTATGATTTTTTTTTGGTGTTTTTTCTTATGTTTTCACATTTTCTCATATTCATGTATACAGATAGAAACTGATGAAGATGTCTTGTGGAAGCCTGACATTAGAGAGGAGGATAAAGATATTGCGACCAGAGGCGTGAAGTTCTTTAACTGGTGAATATATGCAATGCTTGACATCTCTATGTGCATGATGTTTTATGATAGTCTTGGCATGATCTTTTTGATTGATATACTAACTGAATTCAGGTTGAGTACAAGGAAAGAAAAAGAGATTGCGGTTGTAACTCATAGTGGGTTCTTGTATCAAACATTAAACTCATTTGGAAACGATTGTGATCCATCTGTGAAAAACGAGATTTCTAAAAAGTAAGAGTTCCTCCTCTCTCTTTTGATCATTTTCTATTATTTATGTTGTCATTATCTCAAAGTTTTTTTGTGTTGCAGATTTGTCAACTGTGAACTCCGTTCATTTGTTCTTGTAGATAAATGGTAAGTTTTGTTGTTTATTCAGACAACGCTCACATTTGATACAATTAAAAAAAATTAAAATTCATATTCTTCTCAATTTCAAAAATGCAGCATGAGCAGTTCGGATCCTCCAATGACCAACTATCCCGGAACAATACTTACCGGAGAAGATGCTTCTAGTGATATTGCTGATCAGAAGTAGTTATATGTATTATGTTAATCTTATATGAATCTCAAAGCTGTATATTTCTATACAATGGAATAGAAAATGGAGTTAGACGTAACTATTTTATTTAACGTTACCGTATCCTACGGATTCACACTTAAATGTTATCTCGATTAAGCAACGAGGGGAATTTTTTGACCCCATTTCAATTTGTTTGTTTGGTTTACCAAATTAATTGCTACCATAATGCAGACTTCAAATATTGTACACTCTGCGAAAAATAATACTTTATCAAAACTAAATTTGAATCATAGAAATGGACATAACTTCAACATAAAACCATAGCATCACGACAAAAATGATTGAATTCAGAGGTGATAACAAAAGTCGTCTCCCAAAAACCAAAAATTCGTCAAACTGAACCATTCACATATCGACTATCGTGAGAGAATATCCTGGAATACTGATCTTGGAATAACAACACATAACACATTGGCATTTATTTAAAACCCCGATTTCATCCATCAAGAACTCAGTCACCTTTGGTTTTGCTTGCACATCATCTGAGAATTCGCTTAACATATCAGTGAACATGTAGTAAAGGGTATGCTTTGATCAGCTAGTTATTCAGAGAAATCTCCTTGAGCAAGATTCTTATGAGAGATTATTTGGCAAAGTCCATCATTGCCATCAATGCTTCCCCAATATATTTGCTACTCCAAGACACTTATTTCCTTCTTGAGTGGTATTTCTTTCGACTTCATGCAAACATGAGGCAATAAACATTGCCTTAATTTGTACTCGTAAGCTAAAACATGGATGCCCACAATGTCACTTCCAATCATGAACAACAATTGACAAGTCCAGTTAACTCTCATCCAAGGCTTCTGACATGGACATAACCTATTGTTGATTGAAGCCCCGCCACTAAATAAAAGCTATTGTTGATTCCAGCAATGTTAACCTCCAGCTTGGTAAGGCTGGCAAGGAGGACCAGCTCCAAGGCGTAGTTATAAGTCTAGCTCGACATGTGGTTGTAAATGTTGAGTAAAACGTTTTAAGATTTGGGAGAACCTTAAAACAAAATGACTATGAACGAGATATCTCACCACACGAGAACGTCTTCCTCTATGACGCCGTTCTCTACCATGTCCCTCCATCACCATCAGCTTGAATAGGCACACGATCTAGACCCCAACAAGCATGAGGCTACATGTTCAGATGTTCTTGGTCAATCATAATAAAAACTGACAATATGATAATAAAACACTAACTATCACTTTGTGAGATGAAAACGGTATGACCTTGAGGGAATGATTGGTTAAAACACAAGTGTTGTAACATCTATAGAAAATGTAGCAAAACATCACGTCCTCGTCATAGCAAGCTATTAGGGTCGGGTTTTGTCAGCAAGTTTGATATAAAGGTGATTGCATATGACCCTGCTCATTACGAACGTAAAGGTGAATGCATATGACCCTGAAAAATTCGTGGAGCTTGATTATGCCAACAATAGTTCATGGGGAAGAGACTTCTCTCGGCTGCCATATCGCAAAAGGAGGAGCCGGTAGTAAATTGAAACAAGAGGCTCCGGTTTTGAAATTTACGAGAGAGTCTCTTACAAATAACACAAAGCTTACACCTCATATGGCCTCATGATTGTGCATAATTGATCGCAATTATCACAAAGAAGAATCTTCTTGGGCTCTATAAATGACATTGTTTGAAGCTATCCATGATTCACTCTCCAATGCAAACATCCATCTCTCGCAATCATTGTTTAATTAATACGAAGTGACAAAAAGGAAAGTAGCAACATACGGGAAGCAGAATGACTTAAGTTGCAACATAAGAGACGAGAAATTAATCACAATTAATTTATTATGTTGTTCTATACCACATCAAGGATCATAATTTTCATTTCTGCACTTTATAATTTTTAATCAATATTTTAAAACGAATTGCTCGGAAAATCGCTGATTAAAAATTTTGATATCTAATTGTTACGACTAGTTGCTATATAGGTAGCTGGATATGAGGCAACAAAGCTCATATGGTATGGTTTGGTTTGGTTGTTGTCATTAACTAGTGGTCGTAGAGTCTCTATCTTCACTAGAGAAGAACAAACAAATAGATCAAAATTCAAAAAATCAAAAAGTAATTATAGAAAATTCAAATGAAAAAGGAGTGAGAAAAAAGGTTAAAATCTTTCAAATTCTTAAGTTACACTAAATTAAAAAGATGTAAAAAGAAATTTATAGTAAATAGAATAACCATTGCATTTATTTTTTGGTGCATTGATATAGTTAATATTGCATTTATTATGCAGTTTGTTATATATATATATATATTTTTTTTTGTTTAAATGCATATTTGTTACGATACTTATACATACCTCTGTCTTGGAGTTAGCTTTTTTGTTATCATGTTCTTGGGTGTGTTTATCAGTTCAGTCGGAGTGGATTGATCAGAAGAATTGTTGAGGGTTTGTTCCCATGTTCGTTATTAGGATGCGTTTATGAGATGGTATTAGGTGAAGAGGTATCTACTAGCCTTCCTCTGTGCATGTTTTGGAGTAGGGCCGGATTGGTCTCAATACGATGCATTAGGATTGATATTCAGTTCTTATCTTAAGAAAGATGGTCAACCTTTTGTTTATAGATGGATGAAGCTAGGTTTTCGAACGGCTCCATTTTCTAGATGTTAGTCTTACTAGAGTATCACCTTGTCGGAGTTTCAGGTTTTTTCCTCTTGCCTTGGTCAGTTAAATAGTGTGGCACTTTGATATTTGTTTTGGAGCTCGGGTTTGGGCATTCTGTGGATCAGCCGATCCTTGGATTTTGTTTGGATGTTGGTTCTCAAGGCTGTGGATCAAAGATTTTTAGAAGAAGAGGTGAATTTTAGATTTCCAAACTTGGTTTAAATATTATATTTGGTTGAAATATTGGTTATAAATCTCGAAAATAAGATTTTAAATCCTTTCATCAAAAAGAATATTATTTTCATAATTCTGTCGGACAACAGTGATGGAAAGAATAAGAATTTTTATTATTATTAACAAGATGATGACGTGGTAACAATGTCATCAAAACCGTGACATCCACGTCACCAACGTTATCAAGGACATGACATTCATGTCATCAATGATGTATGATTTTGCATGATTGGATAAATTCATGTATTGGAACTTAAATTATTTAAAACGTTAGATATATATTAGTAAAGAGAAAACTGTTAGGTATAAATTGAACACTGATACTTTGTTTGGATATGAAAAAATTGACTTTCCTCTTTGTGCAGCTCCGGCGTCTACTACTTTGATGGGAAGGTATGTGGGAGTTTTCTTGGATTGAATTGTGGGGGCTTTTGTAAAAATAGGAACATTTTGGCCCAATAATTAGAAAAAAGGAACATTTAGAATGGGCTTATAGGTTTGGGCATATGTTTGCAACAAATATGACGCTTTTGCCCTTCGTCTTCAACACCATCGTCTTCAACACCATTGTCCAGACATCGATTTTGACGATTCATAGTGTTATTAACAACACCATCGTCTTCAACAAAATTTTCCAGCCAACATGTCTATTCTGATTAACCCAATCAATCAAAATAAATGATTTTTGATTGAAGAAATCTAAACCCTAAAGGGATACTATCTAGGGAACCCTTGGGTTCTAATCTTAAACACTCCAATTCATTATTAATTCTAAACCAAATTTGATTTTTATTGTCAATAGAGTTCATCATCATCGTCACCAACTAATAACAGAGGATTTGGAAAAGTAATTCTAGAGATCCAAACTATCACCTTCGCTTCTCACTATCGCTCAACTCACCATCGTCGTTGAAACTCACCATCGTCGCCAACGCTAATTGGAGGTCGAGATCTTGCCGTCTTTTTCATCACGAGACATGATTCATGAGTCACCGCCGTTGCTTCTTACCGTTGTCAAAATCGTTGTTGTTGCAGGAGCTCAATCACCATTGTAGGTTCAGTGGTAAGGGTAAACTCGTAAAATACTTGCATAGAAAAATACTTAAATCTATAAGGCATATGAGATATGTCTGTTTTCATAAAGATATAAACTTAATTGTGTCAATCCCATAATTAATCCCTAAATTGTGAGTTGCAGTTTTAGAGTTTATGAGTCTTTTTTAAAAAAATTATTATGTTCCATTTTAATATATTTTAGTACCAGGTTTACTTCCCCTTTTTTTTGGGTTTTAACTTCTTTCTTGTTTGAGTTTTGCTTTAGAGATTTTAGTTTTTGTAAAGCAAAAATTTGCTCCTGATGAATCATGCCTAATGCTACCTGTTCTTATTGTCGATTTGGTAGTCTTTCATTGCAGCAAATATTCTTTCAATCACTTCTTTCAAAAAATCTACATATACATTTTTGCAGCCATTTTAACAAATAAATCCTGAATTTGGACTTATTTACAACTCAATGCCATTAGCATTAAATCTTTTCTCCAAAATAATTAATTTTACTTGATTTAAATTGTCAACCACATTATCAATCAAATTTAACCCTTAAAATTAGCATAAACATATTTGTTAACAATATTTTAAAACAAAGTTTTTTGTTAAAACAAATATTATTCTTACTAAACATTTTTTGTTTAAATAAATAAATCATGTATTTGAACTTATTTACAATCTCA
>Ga0041059_1003096_pt1 | contig 11712 bp, 17 predicted proteins | sample AraColnosormetaG_FD_56232 | JGI IMG/M metagenome (GOLD analysis project Ga0041059, IMG submission 56232) | Arabidopsis roots microbial communities from North Carolina, USA - Col MF nosort | ecosystem: Host-associated > Plants > Roots > Unclassified | place: USA: North Carolina | collected... | reverse complement strand
TTTTTTTTTTTTCCTTCTGGGTTTTAGAAACAGAGAGTCACTCTAAAGGTAAAAAATCACTCCTATTGTTTCTTCTTAATAAGGATTTCAGATAAATTTTTTTTCTTAAAAAGGTCGACTTTTTTTTCCTGGTTTCGTTTTTTTTCGTTGATCTCAGAGAAATGTGTTCTGCTTTTTAAGTGTTCTTTCTGATTTTCGTATTACTATGATTTAAAAACAAAAAAAATCTAAACTTTTCTCGTCTACAGCTTCCCAAAAGAAAAAAAGTGAACTTGGTTTTAATATTGTGTTTATTTTCTCTTCTTCGTTCTGATTCAGTCTTATTCTTCTGTCAGATTTTGTCTCCTGGGTTTTTTGGGAGAGAAATCAGTCGACGAAGCTAAGGTATATATACTCTCTCTCTCTCTGATTCTCTGTGTTGTTGTTGGTGGGTTTTACTTTACTGAAAATCGAAGCTTGATGTGGAATTGATTAGCAACTTAAACCCTAAGTATTCGTTTGTCTTAGGTTGGAATAAAGTCTCTGTTTTGCAAATACCCAATTTTTATTCCTGTCCTGTCTTCTTCCATATCATTGCAGTGTATCTAAATGCGAGTTACTTACTATATCGTCTGTATCTTCTTCCATTTCGAGACTCTCTTTACTTAAATTGCTGCTTTTTTTTTAAGAAGCCTATGCGTTTGTTATTGATAAAGTTGTAGCTTTTCTTCACGATTTGGCCTGTTACATTTTCATGTTATATGCAAAATTCTGTGTACATGCGTGTATGTTTAGTAGAAGTGTAGAACAAGTACTAGATTGATATGATATTCATAGCTTAAATCTGTGAATGCCTTACACAGTCCTTTTGATTTTCAATCGTTTAGAGGCAAGGAAGAAACAGTTTGTACTTTTGATGCAGCAGTCTTTCTTGTAATTGTTGTAGGTTCGTTATAGTAAATCATCAATAATGATCTAAAACCATTCAATAGCTGTGAGACTAATTCAATTAGAGTTCTTAGGAATCAATAATTTCCATGTTTAGCTTCCACTGTAATCCTTATCGTGCCTAATTTGTAATTCAAAAAAGTTAATCAGTTTCATGGTTGTTTCTGTCTTTGCATTTCAGATGAGCAGCAGGCGATCAGTGAAGAGATCATTGGTTCTTGATGATGATGACGATGAGGATATATTCTACAACTTCAAGGTCCTTCTACCTAATGGCACTAGTGTGAAACTCACACTGAAAAACCCAGAACCGGAGATCTCGATGCAGTCTTTTGTCAACTTGGTGAAGAAGGAGTATGATAATGCACGAAAAGATTGTCTTTTGATGTCTAAGAGGATGAAGGTTGATTGGAACTCAGGCGGAAAGTTTCATCTGGAGTCAAATGGTGGGAAGATGAAAGGCATTGTTCGCTTTGCTGCGTTTAAGCCTGACTTGTGCCACATAATACGTCTTGATGTGAGTTGTTCTTTCTTTGTTCAAGTCTTTGTCTCTTTTTGTTCCATCTTCTTATTTCTGATATTTTCTGCCTCAATTTCTATGTATGGGTCAGGACGGTTCTGGTATAGCTTCCACCATGTATGAGGTCAGTATTATTCTTCTGAAACATATACGCTTATTATCTCATTGTCTCCTTAAGTTGGTCTGTGATGATGGTTTACAATTGTTTTTTGCAGAACTTGTGGGATTTGACACCGGATACTGACCTACTTAAAGAGCTACCAGAAAATTATAGCTTTGAGACAGCTCTCGCGGATCTAATAGTAAGTGTTTCAGTAAAATTACCTGCAAAGATAGAATGCCTAATGCAAAATTTATGTTTGTTTGAGGCAGCTTTCGCGGATTCACATTGTTGTATTTGCTTGTTTGATTTCTGAAGTAAATACCATGCGTTTCACATTAAACGACAATTTTTCGCAAGTGGATTCACTTACTCTCGATTAGTAACTAATTTTGAGATTATTTCTCGTTTATTCCTGATATGGAATCCTAATTTTTCTGTTGCTTGATTCACAGGACAATTCCTTGCAAGCTGTGTGGCCTTATCGTGAAGGAGCTCGAAAACTGATTAGGTTTGTTTTTATGATAGGAGGTTAAATGACCAAGATTGAGTGTAACCCTTCACCTCATGTGATTATTGCAGTGTGGATATATCTGGTGACCATATTACAGTCTTTGATACCGGGAGAGGAATGGACAGTAGCGAAGGAAACTCTATTGATAAATGGTGAGATTGTTTCTTCAATTTCATTCAAATGCTAACAGAACATAGAAGATATTGATAACCTGTTACCCATATGATCGCTAGGGACGGCTATTGGGTTATGATTATGAACTGAGAAAATTGTTCTATAGAACAAACAACTTCACATATTTTACGTATTGAGATTGATATTGCAATCAAGTGTTCTTTACTCAAATTGATACTGCAGGTTTGATTTTTTGGTGAACATTCTTCACATTTGGTTTAAATTATGCAGGGGTAAAATAGGGGCCTCACTACATAGATCTCAAAAAACCGGTGCCATTGGAGGCAATCCACCATACCTTAAGGTATTTCATTAGTCTCAAAGAGCTTAGGTTCATTTCCTTCTTGCAATTTTTAACTTTTGTGTTTAAAATATTAGACGGATAGTTAAGTACTTTCAGTCAACATATGGATGACTCTGTAGACATGTTTCAGTATGAATGTTCTTTCTGTATAACTACCTGTTATCTTACTGATTTGAAGAAAGATTTACTCTTTTTCTATGTAGCCATATTTTGGGATGTTTGGATACGGAGGTCCTTATGCTTCTATGTTCTTGGGAAGGTGCGACTTCAGCTTCTGTTTACCCATACTTATCTGCATTGTCTTGTTACGTCTAACTCTCTTCTCTGTCAGGCGTACTTTGGTGTCTTCTAAGACAAAAGAGTCCAAGAAAGTGTTCACTTTGCAATTCAAGAAAGAAGCATTGATTGACAATCGGTCTATCGTGGGAAAAAACTGGAAGGTAATATGCTTCTTCATCTGTAAGTTTAGCTCATTTGTTCTTTCTTGTACTCGTCAATGTTTCATAAACAATTAATTCTGAATATCTTGTATAGACTGATGGTGGCATGAGGGACCCGTCGGAGGAGGAAATGAAGTTATCCCCTCATGGAAGCTTTACAAAGGTACACCCTTTTTCAAAATTTTCTGCCCTTGTTCCCATATGACGTGAAAATAACTTTCTATATACTATCAGAGATGCAGAAACAAACCATATGACAGTTTTATGTAGAGATTGTGTGTATTATATAACTTTCTATATTAGAAAAATAACTGTCATATATATTATGTGTGTTCTAGAGATTGTGTAGAAACTTCATGGTGTTGTTCTCAGCTCATATGACAGTTTGATCTTCATATTTTCAAATTTATTCTCGTATAACTGAGCTACGATATGCTATCAACTGCTTATCTGATACTAATGGTATATATTCTTTTTAGGTCGAGATATTTGAATCAGAATTTGACATCTCAAAGATCTATCAACTCCAGTGCAGGCTCAAGGATATTTACTTTCCTTACATCCAGGTATTCTTAGGGTATTGATAATACAATATATCACAATCCATGTTAATTGCTAGGGATTTTGTTAACGGCTTTAATTCGTTCTTAAAGCATGTTAATCTTTACCAAATATGGATCCGGTGATGCCTGAAAACTGTGCTATAAATATGGAAAAAATGATGAGTTTCTGATCGGTGATATATGTTTTCTAATAGTTTTGCCTTGCGACCATTTTCTTGGTGAGTTTTTCCTTGGCTCGGATTAAGTGTCACTGTTTTAATTTGCTTTATTAACCTGTAGTGTGATGAACTCTCCAAAACTGGGAGGACTGAAAGGCCTGTGGCGTTTCAGGTTTGTTATCATCATCATTGGCTAATCAGTTGACAGTTGTGTTCTCGTTTGATATTACTAAGATTATCATTTGTAGCTAAATTTTGTTTCAGATTTGTTATTATTATTCCAAGATAAATTACTTCAAGTGTTCTTAGATATACTCTTTTCCTGGTATTCTTTCACCTTTTCAGGTCAATGGGGAAGATTTGGCTGAGATAGCAGGTGGAGAGGTTGCCATTACCAACCTACACTCCAAGGGTCAATTTTTTTCATTTCAGATTCGATTCACTCTTTTCGGTGGGAAAAGAAAAGGTAAAAACCCCTCTTCAGATCAAGACGTTTCCTATTAGTTAAGCTCCTGGCTGCTTTTGCCTCAGTATCCGGTATTAAGTCTATTTAAAATACGGCTGGTACGTTCCAATGAAGAGATATTTTTGTTTGGGCTTATAATGAAACTGCAGTGATAGTTGTTTTGTGGTCCACCAACACATACATAATCTTCTTACACTGGAATTTTTAGAGAGCCTATATCATGTTTGTTAAGAGAAACGCTGAAATGCCCTCCTAACAGAAGCACAAAAATTGCAATCCCAAGAGTTTATCATCATTGGATTCTGATTATATATGTGTTCCAGGGACAGCTCAAGAGGCAAATGCTCGCCTCAAGTTTGTTTATTTTCCAATCGTCCAGGTATAACAATCCTTTTTACAGAAGAAAACATTACCTTTGGCTACCTTCTCGAACTGAACACTTTAGAATCTTTGCAGGGAAAAGAAAGCATTGAGAAAATTTTGCAGAGTTTAGAAGAGGAAGGATGCAAAGTTTCTGAAAGCTTCCAGACTTTTGGCCGTGTTTCATTAAGAAGGCTTGGTCGCTTACTTCCAGAAGTCCGTTGGGTTAGTTTTCTCTTGTAACTATTATCATGCTATTTATGGTGTAGAGGGCTTGCAAGTTCTCCGAATATGCTTGAAAACTAGAATTTAACTCTTGCGTTGTTTGTGTCATCAATAAATGTGTAGGATTCAATACCGTTTATGCAAAGAGGAAACAGAGCTTCTACTTTGCAGAAAAGCTGCCGAAGAGTAAAATGCTTTGTTGGTATGAAGTGCTCATACATTGTCAGTTGTATATGTACATCTGTTTTTTTTTTCTTTATGAGTGTACACTCTTTGTGGTTGCAGATTTGGATGCTGGTTTTAGCCCAACGCCCTCCAAAGTGAGCTAAACACTAATCCTAGATTATTAAACGTGTTTAGTACATTATCATCTGATCACTAAACAAGCTTTTTACAGACTGACCTTGCAAGCCAAAATCCTTTCTCAGTGGCTTTAAGAAACTTTGGTAGTAAGTCGACGGAGAAAGAGAAGGATGATGGTCAGTTTGAAATCCTTTTGCAATCTTGTTTTTTCCATTCCTTGTCGTAATTGGATTATAATGAATTCTTGTTTTTACAGATGTCAATATTGTGATTCATAGAGAAGGAAAATCTGTCAGCTATGCGCATCTGGAGGAAAAATATCAAGAATGGGTTTTGGAGATGCATAATACCCATGATGAAGAAGCTGCATCGGGTCTAGATGAAGCTGTCCTCATTGTTGGATCCTTGGATAAAAAGGCCCTTGGCATTTTGCGTGATGGTATGTTTTAGCTTTGTTTGGAAAGCTATAGGCTCAAAAATGCATGTTTTCTAAGCATTATCATATATCCATATATTTTTACTAATCATTGATGTTGTAGTAGAATGGATAATTCCATATATTTCAAGTTTATCTCCTTGTATGAATTGGGTGCTCATACCTCCAATGTTTTTGAGCTGTAGCTGTGAGGGTGCATAAGGAAGTTAGGAGAAAAGAAAAAACATGGAAACGTGGTCAGAATATAAAGATTCTGAGAGGAGCTTATGCTGGGATTCACAATAACAATGTGTATGCCACCATTGACTATTTCCTAATAGAAGGGTTTGAGGACGAAGCAGGCGGTTAGTAATATCTACACCATAGTTTAAACTACAAATAGAATATCTTTTTGTAGTGGCTACAGCTGAGATGATGGTTTTTATGTGTCTTCTGCGCAGGGGATACTCGGATTTTATGCAGGTAATTTTTTTTTCATTTAACTAGTTCTGTATATTCAATGCTAGTTCTGTATCTTAAATGTTTAATTTTAGGCCTATCGATCGCCCTGAGAACGAGGGATGCAAGCTTTCAATCATCGATGGAATTTCGAAACTGGAAGTTCAGAGTTCTTTATCTTTACCGATCACTATAATCGACTCTGGAAAGGTCAGTCACTTAACTATTACCATTTTTATTTATTTTTTTATTTTTATTCTCCTATTCTGCATACAGCAAATGATTTCAATCTGCGAAATGTTTTTGCTCAGTGCCTTCCTGTAGATGCGAACGAATGGAATAGAAAACTTGATAAGCAACAGGAAAAAGCACCGTCAAAAATTGATTTGCTGGATGAAAGAGATTGCAGAGAATTGAAGATTGATGGGGTATGAAAGTTTCATTATTTTTTATGAACTATTGTCAGTTTAAGTGATAGTGTTTGGTGTCAACTGCCTTTGCGTGCAAATACATATAATGAGCAATAAGCACTTTTGTTTCCAAATCGTTGCCACAAAACTAAGCACCTTTGTATTTCAAACAAGCTTATCACCGATTGTAACGTTTTATGTATCAATATGTTACAGGAACTACCCATTGGCAATTCTGTGCGTGCTGGGAAAGCTCCTCCGAAACAGATTGTTGCAGTTGTCCGACCTGCATGCTTCACGTCTTTAACTCCGTCAAAGAAGTTGGACCAGAAAAATATCGTTAAGATGGATGGGGAAGAAATGGTCATGGTAGTAAAATTGAAATCAAGTGATAAGAATATATCTTCGCAGCGCTTGTTTCCTACATCCCGTAAAGGGATTAGTGGTCTTTACATCTTCTCACTTGGGTCCAAGTTTCCAAACCTTTTCAAGAAAGCTGGCACCTACAATTTTTCTTTCTCCATTGTAAGTAACTTTCTACACTCTTCTTTTTTGTATATGAAAGGATTGTTTGATAAATTTAAACTAACAGAATTCCACCTTACAATTCTATCTGTCAGTTATAATGTAATTGCTCAAACACTTTATATTCAGGGCAATTCGATTAAGTGCAACAAAACGGTGGTTGTTAGACCTTCTTCTAAGGCAGCAAGGTGGGAACTTGACGATAATCTGGAGTCCCTTCCGTGCAATGTTCGGTAAGACTCATAATCTTTTTAGAAATGGAATTTATATGCCTCAGACCTCTCATTTTCCTTCACATTAAATCTTAGATTGTCGAACTTGATCAATATAATGGTGTTTCTACAGGGTGGGTTCTTCTCTTCCACCTTTCCGTATCGCTTGCTTTGATAAGTACAAAAACAAGATTCCGTTCACTTCTGTTCCAAGTCTGGAAGTTGAATTGGAAGCTAGCCCTGGATTCTTAATCAAAATTGACAAACTTGAGACCAACCTGATAAATGATGGATTAATTCTTAAAATCGAGGTATGTTGTTACTTCCATGGTATAAGCACTGACGTTATGATTATATTTAAGTTAATGTCAAGCGAGGACAGATACTAAATACAGTCCATAGTGTAGGCAGTTGAACATTTCCATTCACGATGGTTATCGTTTTTGGTAAGCATACATAATTTTGTGATTTTCCGAATCTAATGCAGAATATGCTCGTTGAGACTGATGAGTTAGACCAGATCCGACCTAATTATGAAGCAACGTTAGAGATACGTGCAATGGACAATCCTTTTTCTGTCTCGGTTCCTTGTAAAGGTAAGCTTTAATTCTAGTATTGGTCTTTATAAGTCTATATGCTAAAGCCCTTGTTAAGTTTCACAAATAACTCATCAGAGATGTACTTACACCCGAAAAGAAATCAGAGCCGGAGTGTATCGTTCAGTTATGTTACTTTAACTTAGGGAGCTTTCTGTAATTTCTGCTCTCTTTATAGAACTGAGAAAGTTGAAGATTTCTGATAGTTATGTAATAAGGGAGTGTAGTCTGTATCTATTTGTCAAAGTGACATCGTAAGGACATGCAAAATGAACAATTAATGTTTATATTATGTAGAAATTGTTTTCCCTAACGAAATTTTCTTGTTTCAGTTAATCCCGGGCCTCTGAAACGAGTTGCTGTGAATAATCCCAAGGCTCTGGAAAATTTGCTTCCAGATTCTACTGTCGAAGATTTTATCCTGGAGGTATATAATATCGGTCTATGCACGCTGTCAAACAGGAATCAGCTTTTCCTCCGAATTAAGTTGACCATAATTTTTATGCAGTTGTTCGATGGATATAATAACCATGTTGCCGAGGGGACCGATGTTCTGATACATATTGATGGTTATCGTATTGAAGACTGGATGGGCATCAACCGTAAGGTGTGAGAAGCTTATTTTAGTCAAGAATAGGAATCTCTGTTTGACTTACTGAGTATATAGTATATCGTATTCTCGCCATTGTACCACTATCTGGATGACGCAGTTTGTTTCTTAAATGATAGGTTGATAGTCGTGGCTGCATTAATCTATCTGGCATTCTTAAGGTCACAGAAGGCTATGGGAAATCTGGTAATGTGATCCTTCAATTTCTATATTTTTCCGGTGACATTCCTTTTTGATGATTTGCTGATTGTCTAGCGTCTTTGTTTCTCTACAGTATCACTCTCTGTAATGTCTGGTAATGAAGTTATCTTCTGTAAAGAGTCACAAATTGATGAACGACAGCTAAGACTTGTAACCGAGGTAAAGATTATTTTGGTGCAGTTTGGTTTTGTTTCTTGCCACCAAGCTTTTGTCAGGAACTTGTCTCTCTACTGACTTCTGATCCTGAAATTGTTTGTGTTGATCAGCTGCCCGACTGCTGTACTGCTGGTACAAATCTCATGAACCTCATCTTCCAAGTGACGGAGTTAGATGGTTCTTTGGATACTAGCATCCATCATGACGAAAAATCAGGTTGTTTCCATACAATGAGCATTGAATCTGATTCAAGCAGCGTTGAAAGTGCAATCAGATATGCCTTTGTCCACGGGTCCTGCAAAGTTTCTTCTCTCTCCCTACCTGAGAACGAGGGTGTCTTTTCTTGCAGGGTGTTCCATTCTCGATATCCCGAGCTGCAGATGAGCATAAAGGTAGTAATTTTGAATTGGGCATGTGTTGCACTATGTTTCTACTATGGGTAGAATTTTCAGTTCAAGCTCGTGTTAACACACTTTTTCACTCTGATTCTCTATTTTTTTATTCTCAGATTCAGGTAACATCTGCTCCCACATCTGAAAGAGAGGAGAGTGGATATTCTACACCCCATTCAAAAACGACTCCACCACCTGAATCAGGGATTCCTTCAATCACAAATCCATGGCCGACTCCATGTTCACAGTTTGGAGTATTGGCCATTAGGTCATCATCATTGGCTCTCAGTAGCGAAACTAGCCTGATGGATATGGCACAGTACACTGAGGTATGGCCATCACCATTTAAGCGGCATATATTGATATTTCTCTTTCATTTATACCTTAGTGCAGGCAAAAAAACATCTAGAATGAGCTAGCTTTTGTATTCCGAGTTCATCTCAGCCGCATGCTTATAATGTCCCTTTCTTACTGCAGGATTTAAAAGAAAAAATCAATATTGACGAAGAACGCCGAGTTGAATTAGAAGAGCGCCTAAAATGTTTGCAGGCTCAACGTGAACATGCTGAGCAAGAGTGTAGTAGACTGCAAGGTAAATCGTATCTTGATTTGTTGAAGTTTGATAACTATGATGGGGTTTGAACTTGAAGCTGCATTGGTGCTATTTTTTTATTTGCTTGCGTTCTGTTTTTGAAACACTATCCCTAAATTTGGTGTCTAGAACATTGCCTACTTCTTTAGTTCTGACTTCTGAGCATGCTCAATACTTAATGGAGAGTTTCACAAGTCTTATTTCAACAGTTTTCTAATTCAAAATAATGGCGGATCGTAGCATAAACTGGCAATTCTTACCTCTTCATGTAAATTCATCTCAGCTTCTCTGGAACCTCTTGGTGCACCGTTTCCAGAATGCCTATCCACCAAAGAATCAATGATGAAGCAAATCGAAGAGAAGCATCATGACACTGCAGCATCAGTGTTCTGTTGTCTGTACAGAAAGGCTCCACCTCCACGGTCTCTGTTTCTGTCACAGAAAGGAATGTTTGGCGTTGTAGCGCTTCTAGGTTCAGTTGCCTCCACGTCGCTAAGCAGGTGACATTGATTTTATAGCCAGAGTCTTTCTGATCAAATTCATAGTGTCTACACTTGGGGCAAATCTTCAATTTCCTAAGTTATTTGGTATGACAGGGTTTTGTCTGAATATTTGGGGAAAGACACAATGCTTTCTTTGGTGTGCAAATCATCACAGTTTGGACCCAAAAGCGATGAGTATCGCAAGTTTCAATCTGAAGCAGCTAGCCTCGGACGATCTATCACCAATCGGTTTCTTGTTATTTGTCTTGATGCAACTAGGTATTTTGGTACTCTTCCTTTGATATTTGGATTTCGTGTTAATCTTTTGCTTAACCAGATATGTTCTGGTTCAAAACATGCAGACCTTGGAGGAACGGACTTGTGAGGAATGATCCTCAGAAGAGATTAGCCATGGATAACCCTTACCTGCCGAATGGAGATCCTATACCCGGTTTCAAAGGCTACGCTGTGAACATGATAGATTTAGCTTCAGAGGAGCTGGATATACAATCAAGCTCGGGTTACGGGCTTAGAGAGACACTATTCTATGGAGTTTTCAGAGAGTTGCAGGTATATGAGACCGCAGAGCATCTTGAAGCAGCTCTTCCTCACATCAATGGTGGAGACGCTGTGTCTCTAGATGGTGTGATCGCCAGAGAAAACGGTTTCATATACTCTGGTTGCTGGTACATGCACTTTCTCTTGATCCTTAAATGCATTTCAGTTTTCTAAAGCTTGGAGGCCTAGAAACCTTCCAGATTTTTGCTTTCTTTTTAATCTGTCTTGGTTAATGTGAGTGTTGATATCTTTGTTTATTGTGTGTTGTCAGTACACCGGAAGTTCATTTTCCAATAACCGTAACGGAGAGGCAAGAGAAGGCATTGGTGCAACTGGAAATAACAAGAGACAAGAAGAGAAAGACTGAGGAGATGATGACTGAGGAGAATCGTTCGTTGCGCAGGTTGGTGAAAAAGTTGAAGAAGGCAAATGAGAAATACCAAAATTTTACTGCTATGGCAGACTCTTAGGTTTACTTTTTTTAAAAAGTTTTCTTGATTTAGTACTTTTGTAAATTGCAAAAGGTTTGGAGTAATTCGGTATTGACTAAAACGTTCTGGATATTTTGGTAAATATAAAAAGGTTTGGTGTTTTGCCAAAAATATCAAAAGCTCTAGGTACTTCTGTGAACAGAAAACGTCACAGGTTAACTATGTCGATAGCAGAAGATTTGGTTACTTGATTAAAATTGAATGGCCGCATAAAATCAAATCAAATTGAAAGAAAATTATAGAATGATAATAGCACATAACACGGTCACTATTTATCTAAACTAAAAATTCATTTTTCGTTTTTTCTTGAACATTTCACATCTCTTTTTGCTTTCTCTTGGGTAATGGAGCCCCCAAAAATATCCAATAAAAACTCATTTGAAAAAATTTGCCTCACGCCATCACTCTTCCTTTTCTTATATTCCCAACATTCTCACTTTTATTCTCCTTCTTCTCAGTCGGGGTTTGGTGGATTACTCAAACAGAAATCAGTCTTCAAATTCTAAGGTATCGGATCACTGACAAAACCTAAGATCTTTTTTTTTTTTTTTTTTTTTTT
>Ga0041059_1003095_pt1 | contig 11712 bp, 9 predicted proteins | sample AraColnosormetaG_FD_56232 | JGI IMG/M metagenome (GOLD analysis project Ga0041059, IMG submission 56232) | Arabidopsis roots microbial communities from North Carolina, USA - Col MF nosort | ecosystem: Host-associated > Plants > Roots > Unclassified | place: USA: North Carolina | collected 2013-09-02 | reverse complement strand
TCCGGCTTCGCGATTGAGTGAAACTGAGCTGCTTGCTTCTCCGGGGTTGCGATAGAGTGATTTGCCCTGGCAGGGCTCCGAGGCTGCGATAGAGTACTTTTTTCTGAAGGCGTCATTGGGCATTCTGACTTCATGTTCTGTATAATTAACTTAATTAATACTAAGTATAATTAACTAACCTCCTAATTAACTTAATTAATATGCGGATAAACTCGGACGATCTTATCCATACGGAATAGATAGGCATGAACGAACTTATCCATATTCGTTCCTATCTACTTCTCGTAGAACCGTAACCATGACGGGTTCACCCAACGCATCAACACATTAATCTCAGTCACCCAAGTCTCCGTTCCACTCGACTCACCCATCCGGTTCCCCGACCACTTGCTCATGAATATCTCCAAAACTGCCAGACCGTTGGTCCGACAAACAATACTCTTCCCATAAGGACTTTTTCCGACCGTTCCGATTGTACGGCTTGCTAAATCATCGAGTAAAATTCCTCGGCCTAGTCCTAGTCCTGGCCAGGGGTATTACAATATCTATCCCGACCTTTGAAATCATATAGCCGCTTATAGAATACTTTCTCCTCAGGCTATGACAAAGAAAAAGGTGCAGGTGGAAGATAGATTATTTTACCTCTTTTAATAGGATGTAAATCTTTTCTAACGCAAAAAAGTTGTAAATCTTTGCGAGTCTTTAACCCATTCTTTGGTTTCCCACAGTGCAACAATGCTTGCACACACAATTCTCTTAACATGTATGACATTGAAACTGTGTTTAACTGCCAGATCTTGAAAAATAAAATAAAAGTAAATATAGATAAATGCTAAACTTTGTAAGCATCCCAGTTACAACAATACTATTCAAAGAGATCACTATAGAAACATTCAATAAGGCAACTTGAAAAAGATAGACCTTTTCTTCAACCTTGATGGTCTTCCTCGTCGTTTTCTTCCTCTTCCTCTTCCTCTTCATCTCATTCACTTTCTTCACTTTCATCACATGAGGCTGTCTCAATTACAGTTTCAGTCCTAGCTCTCTTCTTCTCTGTCTCTTTCCTATTCCCAAAATCAATTTTGAATTTTTTTTAAGAGGACATATATATTATGACTAGTTAATATTTTAACCTTACTCTCATGTTCAAATTTTCAATCAAACCATGTTTTCTTCCCCTGATAACTGTGATTTGGTGGTAGACCATTGCGATGACACATATCAACATGCTTTCTACCTTTACATAATCACATATTGTCAATTTTTCCTACGTAAAGGACAACCCATCTTACCTTTTACTTTGCATACTACAAGATTTCCATATAGAGGGAAATCATTGATAGTCCATAGGAGCATTGCTTTAGGGTTGAAAGTACTCTTACTGTAGGCATCATATGTTAACTTTCCGTTGCTCCACAACTGGATAAGATCCTCTTTCAGGGGTTATAACTAAATATCAATGATATTACCAGGTTAATGCAGCCAGAAATCAACAAGGTAAGCATTAGCAGCATTATGTTTTCTTTTTTCATACACAGGTCTCGAGTAATATTATAATTAACTAGTTATATGTTCTTTTTTAATGCAGCAAAAGTAGGGTATTTGGCATTTACTTGCTTCCGAGTCACATAATCTACAGGGTGAAAAAAATTTCCGTCTTATTACTAAAATGGCACCTTAGGTCATTGGCTTGTTGCTCAGACCTAAACATTCTCTTTAGACGTGGTATAATTGGAAAGTACCTTAGAATTTTTCTGTGAAACATTTTTCTTTATTTGACCAGTGTGCATGTTTATCTTCCATCTTCTATCTAGAAGCTATGCATTTAGGACATGCGTCAAGCTTCTTCAGCCTTTTCATGAATAGATAATGATTATTAATAAAAGCATGAATATCTTTTAATAACCTATATCAAAAGATTTCAGGAACTTCTTCACATCATACATTGATGTATATAGAACATTATCTTCTAGTAAAATGTTTGGTAAAGTCTCCTGAAGATCATTGAAGCTTTTGTCTGACCACCCATTTTGTGTCTTTATTTTATACAGTGACACAATTGTAGAAAGCTTGCTATGGTTTGCACAACTTGGGTATAAAGGAGTTTCACATTGATAAGTCTGCATTTTACTTGTCTTAGGCATCCATTTCCCATCACTTTAGCATCCTATCACCACTGTTTCATACCATTTCGCAACATTTGTCATCACATTGCATGTTAAGGATAGTTTTGCATGCATATTACATATTTGTGTTGTTTTCAGGTGAATTGGAGCTGATGGTGAACTAATTGGAAGAAGTGGACCTGAACCGATCAACATACTCGACCATGAGCTCGAGTAGTGTCATCATGGACTTTTTGAAGTACTCGCCACAACCTCTACAGCTGATCACTCGACCACGACACTCTATCCACCACTCGACCCTTAGGTCGAGTAGAAGACTCACCACTTCTCACAACCACTCGACCCCGAGGTCGAGTAGCAGCCATCACCATTTCTCACCATCACTCGATCCAGTGGCCGAGCATCACCATCATCAATCACTCGATCGCACACTCGACCTCGTGGTCGAGTCCCCTCATCATCACTCACTCGATCCATCACTCTGCCACCAAGTTGAGTTCCACCATCATCCACCACTCGACATCATACTCGACTGCCAGCTTCAGAGTCTTCTTGATTCCGCAATCAACAAGACACTCGAGCATAAGGAAGAGATGAAGACTTTGGCTCGTCACTCGACCCACTACTTGATCACCTGGGTCGAGTACCATTCTTAATCTGTTCCAATACTGTGTCGTTTTGAGTATTAGGGTTTCAGAATATTTTGCTATAAGTAGCATGTACTTTATTTTTTCAAAAACAAGTTTTTATTCCGCACACAGTTTGTGTGTTATTTGCTTTTGTAATCCGAATTTCTTTTAATCTATTCAGTATTCGCTTTTTGTTTATTTTACTAAGTTGTTCATCCTGTTATCATCATGTTATTACTCTTTTGCTATGATGTTTTCATTCATGTCATCATTTATGGTCTCTATAATGATGTCTGAGTAGTGACTAGGTTTCTGAGGATGGGTTATAGTAGTTTAGAATCCTCGGTCTGTTAGGTGGTTGAGTTTGATTTACAGATCCCTTCTGGATTAGTTGTTCTTAATGCATATTGCTTTCTGATCAACTGGAATTTGAGCCCAGATATTTCTGCACCCAAAAGGTATTCGACGAAATGTTTGAACCACTAATTCCAGAGATTTGTGGCTCTGTACCAAGGTATTGGTTACAGGGAGCGTTTTGGCTTTAACTTGATGATTCCTAATGCCTCTTAGGTTAGCTCTCGTCAATGGTGATTGAGTCTCAGACTAGTTTAACTTGAGGGAGTCTGTTGCGGTGGCACTTAGATTTGGTTATCGAACTTATTATCTAGGGATAGTTTATTGATCATCTCAATCACTTCTAGATTGAGGAAACTAACTACTCGATTACCCCATCCTCGGGAATTTCTTATCCAATTGATTTATTTGCTTACACTGCTATTGTTCTCTTGTTCTTATTACTCGTTGCTTAGTTTTTGCATTTCATACTTGTTATCACTCATATACCCGATCACACCCAGTTGTCTAGTAAGAGATTGTGCAGTCGAGTATCTTTGTTACAGTTTCTGCTTGTTACTCGACCTGTCACTCAACCACACCTAGTGCTTGGCAACAAGCAGTGTTGGTCGAGTGTTTTCTTTATCCTACTAGATTTTCTGTTTCCTGCATGTTCACTTAGGAGTACTAGAAACTCAAAAACCTGTTATTGCTTGGCTTGACTCTGTGACCTCTGATGGCATCTTGATTGTTAGCATCACACCCATTTGGATTGACAACCTTCAGTAGTACAACAACATGATAGTGTTTTAGGATTAATTGATGTTAAAAACCTATTATCAAACATCATCTAGCTTTGCAAGGAACTCATCTTCCATCTTGTCCTCTACCTCACCATCAAGGTTTATGAGTTTGTAATCCATTTTCTTGCTATTTTGTTACGAATTTGAGTTTGATTTTTTCTGTAGAGTTGTTTATCTTGCTTAGATCTACATCATACTCAGTTTACAATGATTTCTGGGTTTTGTCCTTTTTCTAAATTTTGTATGATGATGTTCTTGAGTGTTCTTGAGTAGTGTTCTCTAGAGTTCTTGAATATGGGTTAGGTTTAGGTGGACTCCTCTGTTTATTTAGTTAGCTAAGGTTATAATTGCATGATTCCCTTCACGATTAGGAGTTCTTAGTGTTATTTCCTTTCTGATCAACTGGAGATTGATTTTAGACTTTTCACGCCCAAAAGGTGTTTGATGAAATGTGTGAACCAACTTATTCCAGAGATTTGCATACTCTACCCCAAGAGATTGGATGTTTAGAATGCTTATTGACTTTAATAGATTGTTGCTTAATGTTTGCTTTGTTATGTTTCATCAATGAGAATTGTGATTAGGAAGTGGTAAAGTTATGAGGATCATTGTCACGAGAGTGGATTGATCTGGGTTAATCTATTGTCTAGGGATAGCTTGATTGAGTTTGTTAGTTAGCTGAACCAATTACTCCATTCTAAAGAGCTACGTTTTGATTAGATTGATTTAAACTTCGTGCTATTACTCTTTGCTTGTTGTGTTTAGTTATCTTGCTCGACTTATTTACTTGACCAAATTTAGTATTATGCTCGGCCGAGTGCCTTACTTTCTGTTTAATATAGTTTCATTTTGAATCTGATTTGCATGATAACATGTTGCTTGGTTTAGTGGAAATAAACCAAACCTATTCACACTTGGCTTGACTTAGTATTCTCTCATTGCATCATGATTGTTAGCGAGACACTCATTTGGATTGACACCTTAAATACTACAATGACATGATAGTATAAAGGAATTGATCTTTTGGAAACACAGTAAAAACCAGACTATCAATTTGACGTTATTGCCATATGGGTGTTTACTTGTTACATTTAGGATTTCTGAGTTATTAAGATCAAGTTCTATTTCATCTTTCTCGAAACTCACTTCTCTTTTCATTTGCTTGTTTTTATCTTGTAAGTACTGTCATACTCCACTAGCACTTCGAGTGTAAGGATCGAGGAACTTCACCCAATGTATGCAAACTCCATTCTTAAGGTTTTGACAATCTTCTGCGGTATAGAGACAACATCGACATGATTCAGCGTAACTGAGAGAACAACAAGCCACATCAGATCTGGTTGTGATGGCGACTGAAGACAATACTAATGAGTTGCCAGGCAACATTGGTGTAGGAGATGCACCCATAAACCATCATCGAAGAGCTGATATTGTCCCACCTCCTATTCAGATTAACGACTTTGAAATTAAGAGTGGTCTGATGTCCATGATACAAGGTAACAAGTTTCATGGTCTGCCTATAGAGGACCCATAAGATCATCTTGAAAGCTTTGATATAGTGTGTAGTTTAATCAAGATCAATGGGTTCGTGAAGACAGCTTCAAGCTCAAGCTATTCCCTTTCTCACTTGGAGATAAAGCTCATGTTTGGGAAAAGACTTTGCATGTTGAATCCATATGCACATGGGATGACTGTTAGAAAGTTTTCCTAGCTAAGTTCTTCTCTAACTCAAAAACAGTTAGATTGAGGAATGAGATCTCGGGTTTCACACAGAAGCAATCTGAATCCTTCTCTGAAGTATGGGAACACTACAAGGGATACACTACTCAATGCCCTCATACTTCACCTATTCGAAACATGACGGCTATGCTTCAACAAAACCTAAAAAGTCAAACTACTAGTTCTTTGGTCTTGGAAAAACATATTATTGAGATAAACACTGATTAGGTTCAAATTACCCTAAGAACTATTATCTCAAATATTTAAGGATCGAATTTCACAAAGTTTTTTTGTTCACACAATGAATTAAATATCGAGATTAAGCTAGTAGGGAATGATTGAAAATAAAGGAGAACAAAGTAAAAAGACAGCAGATTAATTGGTTGTAAACGATTAAATAAAGAGTTAGGAACATGGTATTCTCAGGAAACTATTGGTTAGTAGATCTAATGAAAGCTAGGTTGTTATCGAACCATTCTTAAACTCAAACTCTAATTATGCAATAACCGGTGGTGTTCCGCCAAACTCCCTATGCTTATAGCTAAGAATAACCGGAGAAGCCGAGAGATCTTTAACCTAAACATGCATTCTAAACGAGTTCAATTGTTCACCTTACTAGATAGACCGATTCTTATTACACACCTATAAACCAGGTTAATCAAATAATAAATCCAATTACAGATACCTATGGTGGGCATATCTATTGTCTGGCTTCAAGATCTAGTTAATTTCTGTAGATCTACCATTAAGTATAATCAAAGATGAAGAATTCTACAGATAACCTAGAAAAGGAGGCAATATACTAAACCATATGAATCCCCAATGAGAAACCCTATTCCTAACAAGCAAACTACTCAGACATATTGAATGAAACAAACAACATAATTGAGTAACAAAGTATAAACACAGCAAATAAGATAAGAGTAAGAAAGGATCTCTTCACTCTATTGAAAACTGAATAAATCTCTGAAATATTGAAAACTGAATGAATCTCTGAAAACAAATGATGAATAGCTTATGTCTCTGAAGATAGGGATTGCAAAGAACTTGATAAAAGGAACTTAGGTCTAAACAACGACCTCTAAAACTATATATAAATCCTATAAAACGTCCATGGACTAATAATGCAAATAGGGAAGTCTTTTGGGGCAAATTTCCACTTTTGTAAACTTGAAAGCATAATGGACTTTGCTAGGCCGAAACTGGTGTCGATCGTCACCAGAAGTGTGTTGATCGACACTCTGCCTGAATCTGGAATCCGAAATCGTCATTAGCTTCCTTTTCCTTAACTTTTGCTCCAAAATGTCTCCTCATCTCCATTGTCGTCCCACTGCATAGAATACCTGAAAAGACACTAAAAGACTCGAGAAATAACATAAACACTAAAAATCCTATACCTAAAACGTAGCTAAAATCAGTAAAAATAGAGTTATATCAACTCCCCCAGACTTAGGTTTTGTTTGCCCTCAAGCAAAACACAAAAGCCGAACCCGTGGAAGAGGTTTTGAAAACAAAGGAACTTCAACATTCTCTAGCCTATTGCCATGATCATCCAAACTAAATCCACATGCCTAACAAGTCTAATCAAATCTTAACCAACATGTATTTCTCTCCAAGCTTACAGAACTTTCTAGATTCCATACCTAAGTTCCACAACTATATCCACCAGGCTTTCATCGATGGGTCTCATCAAACAAGCTAACATTCAAGATCCTTCTAGACTCATTCCTGAACTATACCATGATAAATCGACCATTCTCGCATACTGGATCAACACCTTCGACAGTTTTCCAACCTTTGTAATTGATCATTCCAAATAATGTATAATAATGGGGTCATAGGAAACATTCCTACCCCGATACACTATCCGAAAATCATGTCAATCTCTCATTTTCTTTTTATTTTTATAAGGGGAGAGGAACACATTCTTTCTATCACATTGGTCTCAATATCAAGTATGAACAAGGAGTCAAGATCTATCAATACTAACCGTTTGAAGAGGTAAAAGGAAGAGCAGTTAGATTAGCTCCGGCCTTAGTGGTTGTGTTGGAAACTAGGATATCCTCAAGTCTGTTGGTATGCCATCTAGATTTTCCAATAGTCGAATTGAGTCGAACCTGCAGCACTCATCAATCAGGCAATAGTTCATAACTAAACTAAACAAAACGTTTTTTTTTTTTAAGAGTAAGAAAATGAGTCAATAAACTCAAAAACAAAAATGATAAGAATAAAAAATAAAAGCAATATTGGTAAGAACCTCCCCCACACTTAAACGACACTGTCCCCAGTGGCATTCAAATCCGAAGAAGGCGGAAAAAATAAATCAAAAATAAAAGAAAAGAAAAGAAAAGAAAAGAATAATCAAACCAGTGGGTTACCTCCCACTAAGTGCTTGTTTTGAGTCAATAGCTTGACTTGGCAGAGTTCAGGATGTGGGTAGATTGGTGGAGGATTGTTGTTGCCTCCGCCCCCTCCATGGCGGTGTGTAAACTGAACCGGTCTAGGCAGCTGCATGTGTCGATCGACACTCAATGGTGTGTCGATCGACACTCTTCTCGTCACCTGCAAGAACAACAAGAGAAACAAGCATTCGAGAAACTCTAGGCTTGTTAACATGTGAAGCAGACTTCATAGAATCTAAGGAATTAATTGAAGGTAAAGCAGGAGAAGAGATAGAAGAGAACTTATCACAGAGGGCCTCAAGTGGTGTGGGCTGAAGAGGATGTGCAGAATCCTCTGTCTGTGAATCTCGAGGGTGTCGATCGACAGGAGGGATGGTGTCGATCGACACTGATGCTCTGCAACTCTCATTGGCGAGCTGAGCTGATGGGAGTGTTATGTGTGGCTCTGTTTTGGGATTCTGAGCAGTCAGAGGAGGTGTGTCTGTGCTCTAAACGTAGTTAGTAAGTGCCTCCCCCAAACTTAAACGACATTGTCCCCAGTGCATTCAAATCTGAAGTAAGCAAGGAAATATAAGAAAAATGTAAATAAAAAGAAAAGAAAACAAAACTCATACTAGTGGGTTGTCTCCCACTAAGCGCTTCTTTATAGTCAATAGCTTGACTTTGTCGAAGTGCAGATGTCAAGTGGATTAGATAGTGGCAGTGATTCCAGCTTGAAACGTAGCTATTGTAGATAATTCTGCTTAAACAAGTGATGGGGGTCGATCTACACTAGTGGTGGTGTCGATCGACACCACCACTAGCAGTCTGAAATCTGTTCCTAGACAATAACAGTCTTCCTTATGTCTCCCTGATTTTGTGGAGCCTTGCAGTGCTCCTCCTAAATCTGGTGCATATACTGTTGAGGCATTGGACAAGGAATTTTATGCGTGTAGACTTGTTCAACAACAGGTGGAAAGTCAAGGCTGATTGGTGCAGTCTGCGTCCAATGTCGATCTTTATACTTTTTTGAGGCATCCGTTAGTTAACTGGACGCATACTGCACCAATCAGCCTTGACTTTCCAAAAGTAAAAGGGGGACTTGCATCCGTTAGGTAAGCAATGCAATCGAATTTATACTTTTTTGGGACTCTACGAACCATTCTCCGTGGGTCCCACCCGCTACGTAGGGAAACTCCATCTAGTCGTAACGAGGCTTGATACATGATAAAAATGCGAAAACAACGTCTAAACAAATAATTTAATTCCCGTAATATCGTATGGATCACAAAAAAGCCCAAAAAATTATATAAAGGTCTAAATTTGGAGTAAAAAAATTTAAAAATATACTTACCATTGCCTTGCTTCTTTCGTCGGAGGGCTCTCATTGTGATTTCCGAAAAGCTATCACGTACCAAATTTTCCCTCACGGTTTAAAAGTTATAGAGTCAAAACGTTTTAACTAAAAAAAAAACAAAAAGGGATGAAAAAAACACGAAGACTTTTCAGGACCCACCCGCTACGTACGGATACTCCATCTAGTTTAAATGAGGCTTGATACATTAAAAAAATGCGAAAACAACGTCCGAACAAATAATTTTGTTTCTTAATATAGCACGGATCACGAAAAGACCCGGAAAAGTATCTAAAGGTCAAAATTTGGAGTAAAAAAAAGAAGGGTACTTACCATTGTCTTGCTTCTTTCGTCGGAGGGCTCTCATTGTGCTTTCCGAAAAGCTATCACATGCCAACTTTGGCCTCACGGTTTAAAAGTTATGAGTCAAAAAGTTTTAACATAAAAAAAAAGGGATGCAACACGAGGACTTCTCAGGAGGTCACCCATCCTAGTATTACTCTCGCCAAAGCACGTTTAACTGTGGAGTTCTGATGGGATCCGTTGCATTCGTTTTGGTATGATCACATCCGTTAGTACATGCTATGCAATCGTATTTATACTTTTTTGGCCACTCTAGGAACCATTCGCTGTGGGTCCCACCCGCTACGTAGCGATACTCCATCTAGTTTTAACGAGGCTTGGTACATGATAAAAATGCGAAAAAACGTCCGAACAAATAATTTTGTTTCGTAATATAACACAGATCACGAAAAGACCCGAAATAGTACCTAAAGGTCAAAATTTGGAGTCAAAAACAAACAATGGTACTTATCATTGCCTTGCTTCTTTCGTCGGATGGCTCTCATTGTGATTTCCGAAAAGTTATGACATGCCAAGTTTGGCCTTATGGTTTAAAAGTTATAAAGTCAAAAAGTTTTAACTAAAAAAAAAACAAAAGGGATGCAACACGAAAACTTCTCATGAGGTCACCCTCTAATACTACTCTCGTCCAAGCACGCTTAACTGCAGTGTTCTGATGGGATCCGGTGCATTAGTGCTGGTATGATCGCATCTGTTAGTACATGCAATGCAATCGTATTTATACTTTTTTGGCCACTCTAGGAAGCATTCTCCATGGGTCTCACCCGCTATATACGGATACTCCATCTAGTTTAACGAGGCTTGATACGTAATAAAAATGCGAAAACAACGTCCGAACAAATAATTTTGTTTCATAATGTATGGATCACGAAAAAGCTCGAAAACGTACCTAAAGGTCAAAATTTGGAGTCGAAAAAAAAATGGTACTTACCATTGCTTTGCTTCTTCGGAGGGCTCTCATTGTGATTTTCGAAAAGGTATCATATACCAATTTTTACCTCACGGTTTAAAAGTTATAAAGTCAAAAGGTTTTAACTAAAAAAAAACAAAAGGGATGCAACACGAGAACTTCTCGGAAGGTCACCCTTCTAGTACTACTCTCGACCAATCACGCTTAACTACAGTGTTCTGATAGGATCCGGTGCATCTTGATGAAATTTAGTTATTTTTATCATCACAAAAATATTAGAAAAAGTATAATAATGTTACATTTACAAAATTTCATCATTAATTCGTATTATTAATAAAAATGGATTTTATAGTTAATTTTTAGTACAAAATGATAATTAAATCTTTGTTTGGTATCTTTTTTTACTATTTAAATATTTTTTTGTTATTTTATACCTTATTTTGCATTGAGCTTTGAAATTTTAACAAATACTAAAATACTTTAAAAACATTTAGTAAACAAATAGAGTTAGTTAGCATTTAATAGTTTTTAAACAAATAAAATAACCTAATACAATATTTCTAATAATAAAACATATGTTACATTTAAAAAAAAACGCGGTTTTGTTAAACAAATGTTTTTGTTTGCTATTGTAATATATACTTAAAAAATATTGAAAAATGATAATGTATAATATATGTTGTGTAGGCAGAATTTTAAAAGTTTATTTAAATATTATAATCATTTTCCCTGTATATTCCATAAATATCAGATTTTTCATCATTTAATTAATTTCTTAGTTTTGGAAAAATTTAGATTAATATCTTAATGAATTATTTCTATTTTCAATTCAAGATTAAAACAAAATCAACGGTCAAGATTTTTGTCTTTTTAGAATATCAATAAACTGTTGAGATTATAAAGTGAAACCGGGTCAAAATTCGCATCAAAAAGATGTGTGTGTTTTGAAACTGTTTTTTCCATGAAATAAGTTTTTTTAACCCACTTGTATTTTTGTGATTACTTCAAACTTTTTGCCCATCTCACTAAACAAACTGCACAAATAATAGTATATATATATATATATATATATATATATATGCTTTATACAAATC
>Ga0041059_1003094_pt1 | contig 11714 bp, 6 predicted proteins | sample AraColnosormetaG_FD_56232 | JGI IMG/M metagenome (GOLD analysis project Ga0041059, IMG submission 56232) | Arabidopsis roots microbial communities from North Carolina, USA - Col MF nosort | ecosystem: Host-associated > Plants > Roots > Unclassified | place: USA: North Carolina | collected 2013-09-02 | reverse complement strand
TTTTTTTTTTTTTTTTTTTAGTATTTTAATTGATAATTGCGACTATATTCATTGAATGTTGATATATTATGTGCTAATTAATTTAAAAATTCAAAACAGTAAACTCTTCTACTTTGGCTTGGTATCTAAAGAAGTTGCAGTTAGAATTTGACATCCGGACTTTGCCATATTCCTCTTTAAATCAGTAGAACTAACACATTTAGTTTAGACTTTTCTTTTTGGTTCGATCTAAATATATCTAAAAACCAAAAGTTAGTAGCTTAACTGGTAAAGATTTTAGGCAAATCGTAGAAATTGCTGATTCGAATGATTAGGACGAGACCATATAATATGCTCTCGTTCTGGGTTGGGAGAATGTACTGACGTAAACTTAGAAGGGCAAAACCTCTTAATTATTCAAAAAAAATATATCTAATTTAAATAATATCTAATAGTGAAAATATTGGTAATGACCGAGATTGGATTCGAGTCACCCAATGTAGCACTTCGACAATCTTTAAATTCTCACTTAGCAAAAGAACATGTGATGTATTCATTTCATCGCCATTGACTTTTCTATCTTGAATCAACTAAAAGAAATTATGAGAAAAAAATAGATATATAAAAAAAAATTATTTGACTTCTTATATGTAGCATTTCAAATGTACACGGTCGGTAGGTTAGCTAGTTGCTTTACTTGCAAGTTGCAACTAATTTTTGTCTCCCGGTTACGACTTTGCGACTTATTTGCATCTATAAAATCTAATTTTTTAATTGTTTTGTCACTGAAAAGTCAATAAAGTCAACTTTTTTGTCTTTCTTGTAGGCCGGACGATGGTTTCACACCCATACATAATACCCACGTGTTATTAGAAAGACTGGTGAGTGATGACATTGAATTTTTGTAACTAAAGTATTTTTTTATTTGAACGTATATTTCATTTTAAAATATTTTGTAAAGATATCTAAAATAACTCATTTGGCATTGTTATAAAATTTAACCGTTGACTTTATAGCCGTTAACAGAATCAATAAACGGTTTTCATTTTTAACGGATAAAAGATCCAAAAAAATATACTCATCATTTTATTTTTTGTCATAAATATGTTTTATTTATTATACAGAGCCAAAGTAATAGATCATAATATATAAATATTAAACACTAAAACAATTGTAATTATTTAAAATTTAATAAACATTTAAAATATTTAACGGAAAATACGTTTAGAATATTTATAATATGTGAATTAATTTATAAAAATTAAATAACCATTTGAAAGAAAAATTTTAAATTCTTAATAACTAGCATTTTCTTAACTAATATTCCCTTTGTCCCATAAAGATGAATTTTCTACGAAAAATATTTGTCCCACAAAGATAGAAGTTTTATATTTTCAATGCAAATTTTAAAACTGTTTTCCTGTTTTATCCTTATTAAATAATTAGATAAATATTTATTATTATTTTTAAAGTGTATTAAGAGGTTAAAATTATCATTATACAATATTTCTTAAAAAATGTGAAATTTCTAAAAAAATCATCTTAGTGGGACGGAGGGAGTATATATCTTCATCAATTCTAATTACTAGAAAAACGAGAAATCTTAGGACATTATTAATATTATATTTTATTAAAAGATAAATATTGTAATTTTTTAAAGTTTAATAAACATTTAGAATATTTAACTGAAAAACGTTTAGAATATTTATAATATGTGAAATCTATAAAATTAAATAACCATTTGAAAGAAAATTTTTAAATTGAATTGAATTATAATAAAAGTATTATTAAAACAAAAAAATAAAAAATAATGTCTAATTTCACTGAACGGTATTAGATGGTATGACGGGTTTAGAATATTATAATATATGAAATTTATAACAATTAAATAAACATTTTGAAAGAAAACTTTTAAATTTATTTGATTTATATATTTTTTAAATTAAAGTATTATTAAAAAAATAACAAAATAATGTTTAATTTCACTTAACGGAGTTAGATGGTAAGACGAGTTTGGATCGACAGTAATATGAGACGGTATACCACGGGTGAAATCCAATAGATATGTTTAATTTCACTGAACGAGGTTAGATGGTAGAACGGTTTGGATTAATAGTAATACGAGACGGTATACCACGAGTGAAATCTATTAGATATTTTTAATTTTATTGAACAGAATTAGATGGTAGGACGGATTTGGGTCAATAGTAATACGAGACGGTATATCACACGTGAAATCCTAGATATAATAATTAAAATACAATTATATTATATCTTAAATACTAAACAGAACAAACAATCTAACAAAAAAATATAATTTAATTTTAAATTATTTAGTTATAATCTAGATTTTAACTTAATGAATTGTATATTTTTGTTCATATACTTTTGAACAGTAAAAAAAAACATAGTAATTGTACACTAAAATATATATAGATATAAAAATTGTATATTTAGAAAATACAAAACATTAAATCATATTTTATTAAACAAATTAAACTTTCTTTTTTTTTTAAAAGGGTCCGCTGTGTACCGCAGATTAAAATCTAGTTATTTATAAAAAAGATATTGAAAAAATGTTTAGAGATTTGTTTTAAAAACTATAACTAAACTGAGTAAATGTGAAAATAGTGTATTTAATTTTGAGAGGAACACATGTCAAATAAACAAAGCGTCACTTGTTAGCTTTTTAGAGCATGTCTTTAAGGAAACCTTAAAGTTGTCAACTCTATACGTGGGTTATATATTTAATATTAATTTTGAATTTTAAATAAAAATTTACATTTAAATTATAAAAATAAATGTACATACAATTGTTAATATACTTTTTGAAGAATTTTATGTTTAATGACCTAAAAACATTACTATGGTTTTACGTTTTTTACAATAGTCAACTGGTCTTATTAACCTTAAACACTATTCATTAATTACATTGATGGATTCTTCTTTCTTTAAAATGTATAGTAGATTTTGTTTTTGGTTTTTTTATATGATTTTTTTAGCAATGAAGGTCAATCCAATAGAGAAATAGTGAAAGTTTAATATATTATTTTTATTTAATTTATTATAAATTTATTTGATGTGAGTTTTTTATTTTATTGAAAAGCCAAAAAATGATTAAAATGTGTAATTTAAAATTGTTTTTTTCTAAGCAGCAGAATCAAACAAGCAAAGAAACAAATACTGCACCAAGCAAAGGAATCAAAGAAACAAATAAGGAAGCAAACAATGAAGTAAGCAATAAACGCACAGAAGGAAACAAAGCTAAATAAACACATTGAGCATGTAAGCAAAGGAATCAAAGAAGCATATATACATGAATGCTTATGCATGAAAATTACTTGGGGGAATAAGAAAAAGTTTCGAATCTTAAACAGTTCCAGGATTATGAAAATTCTAAATATATAATTATTTTTAAGCTAATATGTTACTATATACTCCCTATGGATCCTTATTAATGTATTTTGTAGGATTTTCACATATATTAAGAAAATATATTAACAATTGATTGTAAATGTATCTTTTTGTGATTAACAAGTTTCTATAACTCCAAATCAATAGTATTCAAATATATTTTTTCTGAATTTTACAATTCATCAATACTAACTAATAAATATTGTATAAAAAATTGTAAATTGTCTTTTTGTGAAACTACTTCCTTTTTTAGATAATACAATAGTAAAGAACAAAGAGAGTATAAATTATGAATTTGTGAAAGATAATGTCATCACTAACAACTCATAATGATAAACTCAACCAAACAAAATCTCATATCCACCTTCTCTTCAATGTTTACTATATGTATAGTGATGATATATGTGACGTGCTATGAAAAGTTTCAACAAGATGAAGAACCATTTTCAATCAGAGGTCCTCTTACGACAATCAAGGTACAAAACAATAATGACTATTTGCTTGGAATCCACTGTAAATCTAAAGATGATGATCTCGGTTTCCACATTCATGTCAATCTAGGAGATTCAACAAATTTTCTGTGGATTTAGCCAAGGACGAGATAATAAAGGCGTGTTCAAAAATTTATAATTCCAAAATATATTTTTATAGATGTAAAAATTGTACACGGGAAGCAACTTGCCTCAGACAGTTATATGGTTTTTTAAGTGGTTAAAGTAGTATTAAATTCTATTATTGATTCAAATATAAATAAAAGAATAATTTAAGAACTGTATAAAATTTGCATATGATGTTCTTAATCTGGAAAAAAAAAATTATTGTGAAGTATATTAGAGCAAATTTTTGTAAGAGAGCGAATAAGAGATGTGAGCTCGTAACTCAATATTTAGAACCTTGAACCGTAAGTCAACATTTTTTAGTGAAGTTGAAGAAAATAAAAAGGGCATGAGAGGGATGCGTAAGAAAAAATTTATTCGGAGGAATGGATTTTCTTCTTGTGGATGATAAGGTACAATTGGATTTAAAACTTGTGAGTATCTTCAAGGTTATTTAGTGGAAACATCTATTCTTTTATATATTAATTAATGTTATTTCCAAAATATTAATTTTAAGAAGGATAAAATTTGGAAGTACATAGTTGTTTTGGAGGAAAAAATCTTGATTATTGTGGGTTATTTAAACAACTTCCATTTATTGTAAATATGCGGATATATCTAGTGATTTTTTGCCTAATTTAGATTAATCAAGATAAATATGTATTTAATTTAAATGCTGATATATATCACTCTGAAAAATTTACAAATCACAAAAAGTTATTATTAACCAACAATCATGATAAACTCATCGAGAGTAAATCTCAACTCTTATTTTTGCTCAATTTTCATTGTGTCCATAGTTGTGATATCTTTGATATGTTCAGAAGCTCTTCAAATTCAACAAACTAAAGAACCACTTCGAGGTCATCTTACGAGAGTACCATTGTCAATCAGAGGTCCTCTTACGACGATCACGGTACAAAACGATAATGACTATTTGCTTGGAATCCACTGTAAATCTAAAGATGATGATCTTGGTTTCCACATTCTCAAACAAGGTGAATTATATGGTTGGAAATTTCATGTCAATCTAGGAGATTCAACACTTTTTTCTGTGGATTTAGCCAAGGACAAGATAAGAAAGGAGTGTTCGAGATTTACAATTCCAAAATAGATTTTTATAGATGTAAAAATTGTACATTGGAAGCAAAAAAAGATGGTTTATATGGTTATAGCAACTTGCCTCACACAGTTATATGGTTTTTTAAGTGGTTAAAGTAGTATTAAATTGTATTATTGATTCAAATATAAATAAAAGAATGATTTAAGAACTGTATAAAATTTGCATATGATGTTTTAACCTGGAAATTAAGAATTATTGTGAAGTATATTAGAGCAAATTTTAGTAAGAGAGCGAATAAGAGACTTGAGCTTATAACTCAACATTTAGAACCTTGAACCGTAACTCAACATTTTTTAGTTAAGTTGAAGAAAATAAAAAGGGCCGGAGAGGGATGCGTAAGAAAACAAATTATTCGGAGGAATGGATTTTCTTCTTGTGGATGATAAGGTACAATTGGATTTAAAATTTGTGAGTATCTTCAAGGTTATTTAGTGGAAACATCTACTCTTTTATATATTAATTAATGTTATTTCTAAAATATTAATTTTAAGAAGGATAAAATTTGGAAGTACATAGTTGTTTTGGAGGAAAAAATCTTGATTATTGTGGGTTATTTAAACAACTTCCATTATAGTAAATATGCGGATATATCTAGTGATTTTTTGCCTAATTTAGATTAATCAAGATAAACATGTATTTAATTTAAATGATGATATATATCACTCTAAAAATTTTACAAATCACAAAAAAGTTATTATTAACCAACAATCATGATAAACTCATCCAGAATAAATCTCAATTCTTATTTTTGCTCAATTTTCATTGTGTCCATAGTTGTGATATCTTTGATATGTTCAGAAGCTCTTCAAATTCAAGAAGCTAAAGAACCAATTCGAGGTCATCTTACTAGAGTCACGATTCAAAATGATAACGACTATCTACTTGGAATCCATTGTAAATCAAGAGATGATGATTTAGGCTTTCACATACTTGCAAAAGGTGAATTATTTGGTTGGAAGTTTCATGTCAATTTCTGTTATTCGACGCTCTATTTTTGTGGTTTTAGCCAAGGACAAATGAAAAAAGGCGTGTTTGAAATTTACAGAGCAAATAGAGATTTTTATAGATGTGCAAATTGTACATGGAAAGCTGAGAAAGATGGTATTTACGGGTATAGTGAGGATCCTGTAAAAGGTTATTTATTTTATAATTGGTTAAAGTAATATAAAATTGAGTTATTTAAGAGAAACAAATATGTAATGCAGTTGCTAGGCAAATCAGTGATGCAAGTGGCATACAAGCAACACGTGATTTGGGGAAGTATTTGGGAATGCCTATCCTGCAAAAACGAATAAATAAGGACACTTTTATTGAGGTTCTCGAGAGAGCTTCGTCACGACTTGCTGGTTGGAGGGGTCGTTTCTTGAGCTTGGCAGGGAGATTGACTTTGACGAAAGCAGTGTTGGCGTCATTACCGGTGCATACGATGACTACTATTGTCTTACCTAAGTCCACCTTAGATAAGTTGGATCAGTTGTCAAGATCCTTCTTATGGGGGAGCACTCCAGAGAAGAGAAAGTTACACCTTATAGCGTGGGATCGGGTTTGCTTACCCAAAGCGGAGGGGGGACTGGGAATTCGCTCTGCTCGACCAATGAATTTAGCGCTGCTTTCGAAAGTGGGCTGGAGACTAATGAAGGATAGGACTAGCCTTTGGGCTCGGGTTCTACGCAGCAAATACAGAATTGGGGGCTTGCGGGATACTACTTGGATAAATACTAAGCGGAATGCTTCTTCCACATGGCGGAGTATCAAATCTGGGCTGCGTGAGGTGGTGATCCCAGGTATGAATTGGGTCGTTGGTGATGGTAAAGATATTTGTTTTTGGGATGATAAGTGGTTGGTGGAGGACCCGATACGTGATCTAGCAGCCGTGGAGCTTCCAGCGGACTTCCAGGGGATTAAAATAAGAGAGCTTTGGCATGAGGGTTCCGGCTGGGATCTTGCGAAAATAATACCTTATGTCTCCGAGGGTGTGCGTTTACGCTTGCTGTCAATGGTGGTGGATACGGTTACAGGTTCTAATGATAGAACAAGTTGGGGAGCAACCGCAAATGGTCAGTTCACAGTGAAATCAGCTTATTCGTTCTTGTTACAAAGTGAGACTCAAGCACAGAATATGAGGCAGTTTTTTGATCGGGTTTGGCGAGTAACTACAACAGAACGAGTGCGAGTGTTCATTTGGTTAGTCGTCCATCAAGTTATTATGACGGATGTGGAACGAAGAAGGCGACATTTATCAGCGTCGGGCGTTTGTCAGGTTTGTAAGGGTGGGGATGAGACGATTCTTCATGTGCTCCGAGATTGTCCTTCAATAGCCGGAATCTGGGGTCGCCTTGTTCCTCGGGGTAAGATCACAGCTTTCTTTGCCAGCAACATCTTGGACTGGGTTTATCAAAATCTGAGTGATGTTACGGAGATACGAGGCTGTCCCTGGGCCACGTTGTTTGCGATAGTGGTTTGGTGGGCCTGGAAATGGCGATGTGGGAACGTGTTTGGAGAGAATGGCCGTTGTCGAGATCGTGTGCGTTTTGTTGTGGATCAGGCTAGAGAAATTTGGATTGCTCATCTGAATTTACGGAGAGGAGCTATGCGGGGGAGTGAGGTGGAGATGAGCATTAAATGGACCCCACCGAGCACGGGATGGTTCAAGCTGAATACCGATGGCGCATCTAGGGGTAATCCGGGTTTAGCTACAGCTGGAGGAGTGGTGAGAGATGGAGAGGGCCAATGGTGCGTTGGTTTTGTTTTGAATATTGGTATATGCTCAGCACCTTTAGCTGAATTGTGGGGGGTCTATTATGGTCTACACATTGCTTGGGAGCGGGGGATTAGACGGTTGGAGTTGGAGGTGGACTCGACATTAGTGGTGGGTTTCTTACAGGCAGGGATCGAGGATTCGCATCCGCTGTCTTTCCTAGTACGTCTGTGCTATGGCTTCATTTCTAGGGACTGGATAGTCCGTATCTCTCATGTGTATAGAGAGGCGAATCGTCTAGCGGATGGTTTGGCCAACTATGCGTTCTCACTCCCGTTGGGTTTTCATGCTTGTGGTTCAATGCCGGCTCCTGTTGCTTCGATAGCGTTGGAGGACGCAGCTGGAGTTGTGCGGTTACGTACGGTCCGAGTGTAGTTGTATTTTTATTCAGTTTTTTGTATTTTTTCTTTCTGTTGGGGGGCTTTCCCCCCTCTCCTACCAAAAAAAATAAAATAAAATTGAGTTATTTATTTAAGAGATACTGTTGAAGAGAGAAATATCATCTTCCTTCCTTCAATTACACGTCGCGGATCAAAGAATCCCTCTCTAACTCGTTCTCTCGATCGCAAATTTCTCAATTTTAGAGGTTGGGTTTTGATTGGGTTGATTCGTATCTTGTTTGAGTTTCAGCGTCATTGGGTCGCAAGTGTGAGACTTTCTTGTGCCACTGGAGATTTATAAAAAATTGATTTCTATAAAAAAAAAGTTTTAGGTAGAGTTTCTGTTGTTGAAGAACAAGTCATTGTTTTACTTTTGGTATGAGCTTTTGTTCTGTAGGATTTGTGAGTTTGTTCTTCTTCGTAGTTTTGATGATTCTTTCATTGTGTTGTATATTCAGGTGTATTATCCTAGCAGTTTTGGGGATCCACAATGAGACAATTAGAGAAAGATGGTACTAGTGCTGACCTTGGTAATTGATTGATTTGGAGCAAACCCTAATTATTCCGTAGAGGGATTTTACTAGGTATCTAAACTATCGATGGCAAAGACCTCTAAATTCTTCTTTGATAGTTTCTCATGCTTCATGTGATGCTGACTGTGTCCTTCCTCGAGTATAGATAGCAGTGAAATGTTGATGCTTTTCCAAACTTCTGAGCATGCCTGATTTTTTCTCCTACTTAGAAAACTCTGTCTGCGTGACTAATTTGTCTAAAGATGCCTGTGGATTGAATTTGATGGAGTTGTTTAGTCCGTTTGGTGCTGCAACCCGTTGTCATGTAGCTATTGACCAAAAGACGAGCAAAAGTCCCATACAATGCGTTGGTGAAATGAATATAGTAAAATATATAATATTCTATAATTAATATATATTTCTCCAAAACCCACAAACCCAGTGTTGGCATGCAACGTTTCTTCTCCATTGTTTCTATTGCTCCAATTTTCTGGATTTCATTTTCTCTATTATTTTTTAGTGTGGCCTCTCTTTATCAAGCCTCACTCACATGCAAGGTTTTTCTTGGAAGAACGTAGGGTTTACTTCTCTTTCCAAAAGTCTGAAATTTGAGAGACAAAAGATTGAAGATGTGTATACATTGAATTTCAGGTAAGTATTATGTAACGCCCCGACCGTCCTTAGCTGTGGGCCTCACGTCTTCTTTCGGGTCCATGGGTCCACCCCTGTCTGACGGTCTATGCGTCACATCTGGGAGACTTTAAAGATTTGTTACCATCTCTACAAATCACTACATGATCTTTCCTCATGATTTGTCCTCACTTGCATGGTTCCGACAATCACTTTCCGGAAGGTCACCCATTCTGAAACCACTCCAGCCCAAGCACGTTTAACTGTGAAGTTCTCTCAGGACGTTTGACCAAAAAGATAAGTGTACTTTGGTGATAGGTGGCCAAATCAATTTTTTTAAACCTCTCAGCATGCACTACCATATTCCTGAAACCAGAGTGTTACATATTATTTTATTTTATTTTCTTTAAACTTCCATGTATTAATTTTTTCCGTATCTCTATTACAGGATACAGTTTTGAGAATGTCACATGAACAATTACAACAGAGCAGCACAAAAAGAAATTACAAATAAAAACAGAAAGTAAGAGATAGGGTACATCATCAATTCAATTCAGGGAGAAAAAAAGGCATTTGTAGGTGAGAACTGGACGAATCTAAACCATTTAGAGAGGTAATTCTCACCAAGTAAAGGTGAAGACGCTGAATGTGTCCTTTACCTTAACATCATAAATTAATTATCCCGTATTTAGTACGGGTGAGAATACTAGTACCCTATAAGACGAAACCAACAAAGGAAATTTTGGGACTAATTCTAGTTAGAGTCTTGTAGAAGACGAATATACCACCACGGGATATTGTGCTTACTAAGAGTTTCATTTTTCTGAATGGATAGTTTTATATAGTAGCCGCCCATCGGTGGCATTCCGAGTAGTTCATATAGTATATATGCTTTAACATTTTGATTCTCTAAATGCAGAATTTGATATTATTTGCATACACTCTTACTAAGTTGCATATAATTTCATGAGCAGACAATTTACATTCCAAGTGTGGATTAATGATACTTAGTCGAGAAGGACACATTATTATTTATTTAGAGAAAGACAAGTAGAAGGGATATAATACAATCTAGGATCAAAAACCCTCATGACACGTTGGCAAACCGGAAACAACTTATTAAACAGTACTAGCACCATAGTCTAGCATTTTTTTTATAACATACATCGATAGACGACAATTATTCCATGAAAACAGTCACGCCACTCTGAATTGCGACCATCCTTCAGTTTTAAATGTACTTGTTTAGGCACTTTTAACTGCGGCGGTAGATCCTCCGGTGCAGACAGAAGAACATGCCTTGGTGCATTGTTCAACCGCTTCACTCAATACTTTACTTGTGTCTAGTCATGGAAACAAAACAATATTACTTTGAATTATTCCTTTATCTTAAAAAAATGTTAATAATAATAACAAAAAAAAGAAAAAAATAATAATGTATAGTGAACTTGTTTTACCAAAGTTTTGGAGAGTGGTCAAGGCACCACACACAGAGGATGCACACCCTAGCTTGCAATATTCATTGACAGCATCACCTAAGGCAAAAATCAAGATACATGCAAATTACTTGCATCACACAATGAAATTTCCATCCATCTTATAACAAATATAACTTAATAGAAAAATTAGATATATACCAGAATTTTCGAGAATGTCATTAGTATATCCCGGAGGACATATCGTCTGAGATGTATTTTTGCATTTACTCTTTAATAGACAATAAAATTGGGATGACACGGAAAGCATGCATACAAAATACACAGATCTATCATCCTTGGTAGGACAGCAGATTTTTGCTTCTACTTGAATCTGTGCTAAGACAAGACTCATTATGAGCAGACTTGAGATCACAGTTTTGCCTTCCATCTTTTGATTGATTACTTGTTTGATCACAAAATGTACGTAGACAAAACTCTTAGTGATAACTATAAGCTTATCTTGATGAATTTGTGATGAAGCAACACTCCGTTAAATACTAGTTCTTCTACAATTTGCATCCACGAATTTCATTTATTTAATGCTCTATTAAGTCTACTCAGTGGCTACCACATATAGATGAATCTTTAATGGTGTTCGTCAGGGGAGATGGCCATGCAACAAGATTGGCTTAAATACTAGTTGTTCGACAAATTTGCATCCACAAAATTCATTTATTTAAAGCTCTATTATCTCTACTCAGTGGCTATCACATATACTGCGCCCACTCCCATGTCAGTTTCTAGGGGGTGTGGGGGAGGTGGGGGCAAAAGCCATTGCCAGGGTGCATGGCAAATTTTTTTAAAAAAACCTTTAAGTAAAAGAGTCAAAAAAAAAAAAAAAAAA
>Ga0041059_1003093_pt1 | contig 11718 bp, 4 predicted proteins | sample AraColnosormetaG_FD_56232 | JGI IMG/M metagenome (GOLD analysis project Ga0041059, IMG submission 56232) | Arabidopsis roots microbial communities from North Carolina, USA - Col MF nosort | ecosystem: Host-associated > Plants > Roots > Unclassified | place: USA: North Carolina | collected 2013-09-02 | reverse complement strand
CATAAGGGCCGTGTCAAAAAAAAAAAAAAAAATGTTAACATAAGGTAAAATGTCAAAAGTTGGTCACAAGCCACTAATCACGAACCACAGGGAATAAGTTATTTTCTACTTTAAGAATTGTTCAAATCAACATTGCTTCTTCTTTCTCAGTTTTTATAAAACAAATCTTATGCATGAATGAAGTCAGTAAAAACACACCCACTAGACCAGATCTACCGTTGATCCCAATTTAGGCTGACTTTAAACCAATTCTAGATCACAAAAGGCTTAGTTTTTATGATGATCATTTTAAGCATACTTTTGAAACTTCATTCAAACATAGAACGCATGTTTTTGTGCTTATTGATTTGTAAGAAGTCATTTCTAACCAAATCATCATCAAGAATGGTGGTGACTGAGACCATGTCATAAAGTGTTTTACCCATGGATTTAACCACACTGTGATGGTTACAATGAGATATATGTCGATAGATTCTTTCACCTCTTCGATCAGAGTTTTAAATCAATATTATAGAATTTGAGACTACTGTTTATGGACTATCAAGTTGTCACTGGTTCTTAAAGATTCGTCAACATTTTATTTATTTATTTATTTTTAAGATTCGTCAACATTCTCTAACATTTTGAAAGAATTTCACCTGTTTAGGCTTAATTATTTTAATCTTATTTTCTTTATTCCTTAGTAGTTAAAGTTTATGGATTCTTTTTCTTCGAACATTTAACGACAAAAAAGCTTGAGAAGAAAAAATACAAAACACAAAACTGTTGTATTGGTAGGAAAGACGCGTATACGCGGAGAAATGTTCATGGACACTGTCAGGATCTCATTCATTATTTCATAGATTATATTCTCTTTTTATATAACTATTTCATTGTAAAGCCAAGACATTTTAGATTCAAGTAATTGAGAATTGAAAATAGTACATGCATCAGATTTAAGTCATAGTCGTTGAAAAGAAAATCACAGCACAATCACAACAATATGTTTAAAGCATCAAAGTACGACAATTTTTGGAAGCTCGGAATTCAACTACTGTTTTGACATAGATTTTTTTTTTGGGCTAGTGCGTTGATAATAATGGCTTGTCCACACAATCTGCTTATTAGAGATATTACTTTGCATTTTAAATATTTACGATATAAGTTTTCAAATAGAAAAATTATTTAGTTTTGAGACTAATCTTTGCTCGGACTCAAAGTCAGATATTTATCAACAATTTTTCTTTTTAATGAATGTAAAATTTATTTAACTAGATGGTTTTTGTGAAAACTAATATAGCGCAGTAAGGATTTAGAATTGTTAAGCCCAAGTCGAGAATGAAAGATATATAATTCCGAACTGTGTGGTTGATGACTTGGATCTGATAAGTATTGTCAATGATGTGGCTTACTCACCATGTTGTTTCTTGTTGCGTTCTCGCCAAATAGTGTTTATGAAAACTAACATAGCGCAAAAGAAATTGAGTTATATCTTTGAACATGTTTTCCGATATCAGTAAATTCAATTCTCCGTCTATAAATATGTTTCTTCATGACATTTTAAAAATTAAATAACAGTATTTTTAAGCTTTGTATCTTTAATTGGACTAACCGAATCTATCAAATAATCTAATACTCAGTACCAATTAAGTGAACAATAAATACTAGATCCGAACAGAATCAAAAATCTGAACCAAAATTATAAAATATCCAAATAACTTTTACTCCAAAACCGCAAGTACCAAACTTAACTGATATCAAACTAAAAAAAAAATTTAGATTCAACACAAACTAAAAATATCTAAAAATATTCAAAATATACGAACATGTTCAAAATCTAAAACAAATACCTAAAAATACTCAAAATATTTAAAAATATCTAAAAGGTATAAACCGACATAACCAGATCCGAATCAAAATCGAATTGCATTTATGTTAGTGCTTACATGAATCATAAACTACAAAACCGCTAGGCTCTTATTTATTCTGGCTGATATGGGGAAATAAAGGTAGATAAAAAACAAGAAATATATCGTTATTTAGTTATTTCAATAATACCACGTGTCAAGTTCTAAAAGTATAGCCTGACTGCTGACGCGTTACGCCATCATTCTCCTCGCTTGCACTTCACATTTTCCTCAAAAGATTTTGGTGAACTTTAGGACAAGATTTGTCGTTTTGGGTGCAGCAATCACTTTCTTTTATTACTTTGTATTTGAGACTTTTGCAGAACCATGCACCGACACAAGTCAGATTCACTATTCTCAGTGGTTGAGAGAATCCAACGGCATACAAACAAAACATAACTCGATTATCCACGGTTACTGTTTCATGTTTTATTTGGTAATGCGTTCCAAAACGCTCTATTTTTCAATTTGGTTTAAATTCCAAAACACTCTTTCACGTCATAGTGTTTTTGATGGGGCCCTACATTCTCCACACGTGTGATTTCAGGTGTCAGCATGTGCACTACTCATTTTAGATTCTTGTACTATACCAATGAGTTTTACAAATTTTACAACAATATATTTACTTATATGTATTAAATGTGTGAAAATCAGTTGGTAAGTATTTAAAAGTAATTCTTTTATGTGAAGGGTTTTGCAAAGTTCTTGCCGATGCAGTTACAATGTCTTTTGCTCCTTGCACATAGTTAAGCTAGGCTAGCCAAACCCATGTTTTGTCCATAATAAAAATTGCAAAGTTCATATTTTAATATAATTAATCAATTAATAAAAACAACAACGAGATTCATAATTGTGACAACAATAAATTGTACAATTAATTTAATTAAACTTTGAAAACAAAAAGTTAAGGTATCTTTGATTTCACAATTCTATATTGAAATCAATTTAAACAAATAATCAAGGTATGAAATTAATTTAAAATCTACAATCTATTAAATAAAATATTTTTTTTGACCAAATATGTTTTTTACTCAAAAAAGAAAAGGATATTCCTTTTTAGTGAAAGGATATACAAACATAATTATATATCTGCCATAAACAGTTCAACATTTTTGTAATATAAAATGACCATGCATAGCAAAACAACTATCACAAAAAAAATCTCAACCATCACAAAACGATAGTTAAACTTAAACCAACAATTTCTACCTTCTTCCAAGTTTCTGGTTGTGATATATCTACTCCCTAATTTCTACTTTTAAAGGGAAGTCGAACTAATATATAATTGTATAACTTGTCCCATGGTTATAAACATATGCAGCGAAACTAATTGGTAATGATGAATCAATATGGTACAGTTCTTCCAAACTACATGTCACGATTTGTTTCTGATATTTTATAACTTAAGTTGATCAGAACAATTTTCAGTTCTATTATTTGATTTAAGTTTTATGATTCTGGTATTCTAGTAAAGTTTTTTCAAAATATGTCAAATGACTGCATTTATTTTTTCCTCAGTTCTACATATCCCAATGACTACATGTCTAAATATATGGAAATATTGGAGCTACATATTGAAATTTTAATGGTAAATCCCCTCTCCTGTATTTAGGTCACATATATATGTTGTCCATAAAAAAAAAATGCTGTCCATGAGCTAAAATATAATTATATCTTTTAACAAAAAAAAATTTAAATTCCGTTTTAAACTAACAATTTGCTGAATAATAACAGTGAATTTTTAAATATTTTTTTATTCTAAAAGGCAAAAGTGAATTTTGTAAGTGAGCGAGTAGCTAAATGTGAGCATGCATGGGAAATGGTAAAAAAAGAAGAGAAATTGATCAAGACAATACTTCAAAGGTCCGAACATCTTCATCATTCGCAACATGGTCCGTATGGTATTTATATATGCATTAGTTATATAATTATCTATATGATAATTAAACTCTATATATAATTGACTTATATGGCTTGGGTTTAATTAATTTTCTTTTTTCTGTGATTCTGCTTGTAGTCGAAATTCTTAATTTGATGGTTGATGTGAAGCACACATCAAATGTGATTATAGAAGAAAGATCATCAAGTTCAAAAAAAGTAAACAAAAAGAAGAAAAAATTAGAAAATGATTGATATGATCACTATAATTTATGGGTACATATGTTTAAATATCATTTAATAGTGTAATGAAAATTTATTGAGATAAAATGAGGCTAAGAATTTGGTTATGATTGGATACTGCAAGATATATGTCTATCTCTCTCCTATTATTTGTGATGTCGGTGATATGAACATGAACTATAAGTCATGTCCTCCGCCTCCACTAATCATCTATAAACATATCAAAATAGCCACAATACCCGTTTGTGTATTGTAGAACAGTCTTCCATGTATGTCAGAATCCAAGAACATACAAACCCTAAATTCAAAATCCTAGACTATACACGAGATTAATTCAGAATCCTGGAAAGGGTAAATCAAAGCCTAGCTATTTTCGAAGATCTATGATACAGTGATGATCAAAGATGTTGATGATCGAATAAGTCAAATTGAATATTTTCCAACGCGATGCCTCAGGTTGATCAATGATCATCTTCCAAGAACGAAAAATTCAAAAGATCTTGCATACAAAATAAAGGAATGAGTCACAGACTTTAGGAGGCTCACCAATATTATTTAGAACATTTCATCTGAAAGTTTACGATACAGGTCATCCTTAGCAGCTTAGACAAAAAGGTAAGGATAACACAATTTAATATCACATTCAATACAAGTGCAAAAAAAATAGTTTATAAAGAAAAAATCTTCCATCTATCCCCCACACAATAAATCATACACAATAACAACGAGATTCATACTTTATGAAGCCATCATTTGAGATAAATTAATAAATGTATGATCTACTGTGTCTATTGACTTTTTGTTTTTAGATTTAGGTTCTGTTATTTTGTTACGTATGTTCATAAACTTTTAAAAGTTTGATTAATGAAATCACATTCATAATTTCGTAAATTGAGTCGTGATCTGATATAGTGTTATTGTTAATGTAGAAACAAACATGAATACAAAATCTTTTCTAAGTTAGGACCAATCATTTTAAACATTCAGAGTCTATCTACAAAAAGATATAATAAGCAATCAAAAGCAATTTAACATTATTACTAACCTGTGTTTTATTTTCGAAAATAAGTCATTTGTCACTGCGACTAATGCTTCTAAATATTGCTATAGGAAACATCTATGATTGAAAACATTTGACTTAGTTTTATATAACACTCGGAATCTATCCCTTTTGTTTTAAAGATTATAATGAACTCTTCTTACCTTTGTATTGGTAACAACAGAGTTTAGTGTCTTTCTTACCAAACATTGACCGTTCTCATCTGAGATATACAAGCATATACAGCAAAACATATTAGTTGGTATAAGCAGAATCATCTGAATTATGCCAATCATGTACGAGTTTGATCAATGTATAAGGAAAGCTTATTTTTAATTTCACTATCACCAAAACAAAACCATTTTTATATTGGTTCGAATGATGCAAAAGGTCCTTTCTTCCTTTCTGTAACCAATTTAGTTATACATACCAATCATTTTATAAGGAAATTCAAAAAATCTATATCTTAAGCAGATAAGAAAGGAAGATAAGCTCTTACCATTGGATTTCAGAAATTGAGACTATTTCAGATCCGACCATGTTCATCTGGCCTCATATCGTCTATGGCTCGGGCAAACATGTTATTGTATCATAAAATAAACGTGGCAAATTGGATATATAAATACATCATAATTATATAGCTTATATAGATAGACGTATTATTATCTCTTTTCTGTTTTTTTTGTCTGTGAAATCGTTTGATTGATAATGCATATTACTTTGTGATTTTATGTATATAAAGTTTAGCCGGGATTGAATGAAGAAAATGTGAAACACTTCTGGGAGTTTTGTGACAAAAGAGATTGGAAGCAAAAAGAAATTCAGGCAAAATAAATTTCTCTTATTTTATTTGTTGATATCAAATGTTCTTAAATTCTTTTCCAATCACTCGAACGCCCACCTGTTCTCATTGCGAACCTCGGCCTCTTCCTCAGGTGTGTAGTCGTTCTTGATGTTGAAGTGTTCACGCATCTGCGCTGGAGTTTTGCCTCTCATCTGATCAGCCACGGCCTTGCACGTAAGGTCAAGAAGTCCACTGATGTTCAAATAGTTGGCAGCCTTTATAAACCAAGACGATTAGTCTCCAAATCAAAACACAACATTCAATAATATAAATAAAACCCTAACATAGTCATGGAAAAAATATAAAAAACCCTAATTCTAAAAACATAAAACCAAAAAACAAAGAAAAAGACATTACTAACCCGAAGGAGATCGAAGAGAGTAGGATGATCAACTTTGACGAAATCGTTGTCCCAAGTCTTGAGCTCGTGGTTCTCGGTGGAACCATAGAAATCCTTGTCTCCACCAGCCTCAGCAGCGGCTTCAACGTGTTTCTTGCAGTACTCGATAACCTTCGCGAGGATGGCTCCGGTGACATTGGGAAGTGGAATTCCGTTATCGACGCAGTCGTCCTCGATCATGTGCTTAATCGTCTGGGACTCGACCGCGACGGCTTCCTCGACCTCGAAGGATTCACCGTCGGAGCTCTTGAGGATGATCATCTTCTTCGTTTCTGCCATCGTTTGCAACAAGGACAAAGGACTAGACAAGTTTTGAAGAGAATCGGCTCTGCGATTGATTGTGAATTGTGTGATGGTCTCAAGGTTTGGGAAGTTGGTGCCCTATTTATAGATCTATGTAAAAACAATTTCTTACTTGGTAATTAAAGTCGGTTGATTGCTTTTATGTTAATCTAATCCTTTTAATAATAGGAAAACAATAAAAGGGAAACAAATATTGGAATTTTAAGTAACAAAATCTTTATTATTTTTTTCTTTTAAAGAGAAATATTTTTACTTTTCCAAAAGCTCAACCTTAGTAATAATATTTACTTTCCAGATTTACCCGTATCTGATTTCAGAAAATACAGTTAATCATCTACTACGTGTGAAAAAATCATTGACTAGGGTCTTATGTTTTAATAAAAGTAAACCTCCACGTTCACATAGATTATGAATTAATTATTATTTGTGTATTTTGTAGTGAATATCAATGAAAATGTAAAAATTGGTAACCAACACCACAATTTTTTTAATAAATTATTATTTACTGGGTAAAACTACGTTACACTAAACAAACTGAAATTAACGAACATTCATGGGTTTTGGTTTTTAAAATTGTTGGAGAAAAATATGATTATAGTTTTAGTTAATTTTTATGTTCATTTTGTGTGTGAATTAGATACTGTTCTTTTCTCCATTCAGATGATCTTTTAAATTATTATAAACGAACGTCAATATTTATCTTCATTTAGATGAATCATCGAATGGAAAAACGAACAGTACTTTAAAAGATTAGCGAGAAGGATCAGTTGGATGGTTTTTAATAAACTCATTTAAAAAAGGAACAGAACAGCAGTTAACGGAAGCTGATTTAATCCAAAATACGAAATGTCATAAAATACACCTACCTAAAAAGAATTCCAGCAAAACCTAAACCTATTTCTCCTTCATTCCTCGACATTCACTTCGCCGGACCTCTTCACTGGATCTCTCACTAGAATTCACTCCTATCTCTTGCCGTAATCCACTATTCTTTGCCGGATTTCTCGTGCGTTCTCTCTCTCTCACTCACTCTCTCCTTCTATCTCTCTGTTTCATGGATTTGATTTCACTATTTCTCACTCTCCCCTTCTACCTCTCTATCTCTTGCAGTAAGACTCACGGGTTTGATTTGTCCTTGAGTCATTAGATGGATTCGATTATTTATTTTAGCTCGTTTTGGACAAAGTAAGATTCATGGGTTTTGTATTGAGTTTATGATGCTTATAAGCTATAATTTTCATGGGTTTTTGTATTTGTCGAGATTCATGGGTATGAGCTGATTCATGAGTTTTGTATCTATTGTGTATTTAGAAACTGATATGCTTTAGAATTGTGTGTCAGTTTAGGGTATAATTTAGGTCAGTTTATCACTGTCAATAACCATCTTTCAGTTATATCAATGCTGTATTTTCATCTAGTTCAGTATTAGATTGTTTGATGAAAAGTAACAAAGTATCAATATGTCATTACTAAATCAGGATTTATATGCTAACAGAGTTAAGCTTAGATTTGGGAATTAACAATAAGCTGCATCGGTAGACATAAGTCAGAGAATTTTGTTATACTTTTAATGTCAACAATTTTGCTTATGGAATCAGTCGGATAATTTTTTGCTTGTATACATGAGTAGGATAAAGCTGATGATGTTCTGTATCTTGATTGTGCCTTTATTTTTTTCGGTATTGTTGCTTTACCCATAGACCAATCCCTGGTTTCAACTTTTGTGGAAGCAGCACCTGTTATGGTATTGACAGAATCTTAGAACAAAAATTATAATAATAGGTCTTGTTATAATGCATTGGCAAAAATCATATCTTATGTTTAATTCATCAAAATCATAAATGAAAATAGCAGTATTTCATAGCATAGAATCAAAACATGATAGTTCAGTGCCAAAGAAAACAAAAAGTTACAAATGACCTTGAGAAGTTTCACGACATCATTTTATTACCTGCATAACATTCAACAGTGGAGAAGAGGTAATATGTTTTCATGTGTCCACTAGTTTTCAATCTAATTATTTCACTTAGAATACGAAATTGGTTTTTCTTGAGTTTGATTTCTTTCTTTATATGTTTGTAGAGTAGATATCATAAAAATGGAAATTTAAGGGGGATGTATTCAATCAAACATTTCAAGTGATTTGTTTTAAAATAACAAATCCTATGTTATTCAATCATGAATTTTTAAAAGTTTCATGAAATCTAATGTTATTGAATTAGTGATTTTAAAATCTACTTAAAAATCCTATGTTATTGAAAACATTTGAAGGATTGGATTTTTGATGACTTTAAGAGACTTAATTGAATACACTTTTAGCGGATTTCCTTAGTTAAAAATACAGAATTTTAAATCCCATAGTTTTAAGTGGAATTTGAGAGGATTTTATAATAAATCATAATAACTTCCTTAAATTCACCAAATTCTTCAAAATCATATAAAAACTCAAAATAACTCAAAATATACGATTGAATACACCCCCCCCCCTAAATGTCAAATATAATAATTTGAATTTTTTTGATTGTAAATATGTATTTGATTAGTAAAATAAAAAATTAATATGGTTAGAATAAGAATTAAAATATAGTTAGATGAAAACATGGACATTTTAATCGTTTTTCATATTAGAAGTAACTAGATGGATCATTCAGCTGAACAAACAAACAAAGTTTTAATGAAAAACAGTTAGATGAATCATCCAGCTGAACTACCAAAAATGGAACCGAACATCATTCAGATAAATTAGTCAAATGTACGATTTGGATAGATTATCTAGATGTACATCCGAGAGCAAACGAACAGGACCTAAAATTGGGCTAGTGTAATAAACAATGTGGGGTGGCCGGCCAGATTAATGCAGAGAAATTATAAGCCTTAAAAGTTTTTCTTTCTCGTCATTTTTTTTTTATTGGAGTCCAAAACTCAGTATAAATGGGCTTGTATTGGGCTTAACTAAATCTTGAGGAATCAGCCCAGAGCTTGGCCACAGCTCTCCTCTGCATCTGAGCATTGCTCTCGTTTCAGATTAACAACAACAGGTTTGCTGGTTTTAAGACAAGATCTTTGTCTTCTGATTTAAAAATTGCAACTTTAACTTTATACGAATAGCAGCAAGATGATTGATTTGGCTACTTTATAGTTTAATGGAAGCAGTTCGTTCAACAACAACCTTATCTAATTTTCATCTACTGAATATTTTAGTCCTGCGTTCTCTCAAGCCTCTGCATCGTCTATCTTTCTCTTTCTCTGCCTCAGGTTCGAAACTATTAGGACATGTATTTTATTGCTCATTAGTGAAGTTTCATGTTTGAAACTGATTTAATTGATAGAGTTCTGCTTTAATTTAGTACAATTTTGGTTTTGTTTTGATTTAGCAATGGAGAGTGATGCATCTTGTAGCTTAGTTTTGTGTGGGAAATCCTCTGTGGAAACTGAGGTAGCAAAGGGTTTGAAGAACAAGAACTCTCTTAAACTCCCAGATAATACCAAAGTTTCACTCATTTTAGAATCTGAGGCTAAGAATTTGGTTAAAGATGATGATAATTCCTTCAATCTTTCACTCTTTATGAACTCGATTATAACTCATCGGTTTGGACGGTTTCTCATTTGGTCTCCGCGTTTGTCTTCCACTCACGATGTTGTTTCTCAGTAAGCAATCCATCTCTTTGGTTTCCTCTTTTTAAGGTTGGTTGGTTGATTACCTTTGTGTGTTAAAGATCTGTTTTTTGGTTTCTTTCAGTAACTTCTCTGAGCTTCCAGTTGGTTCAGTTTGTGTCACTGATATCCAGTTTAAGGGTCGAGGCAAGAGTTTTTTTGACCAATTTTGGATTAGATAGTATAATAAGCAAGTGGAATTTTAGATATGAAACTTGAAACTCTGTGTGTAATTGATGAATATGCAGGCAGAACAAAGAATGTATGGGAATCTCCAAAGGGTTGTCTTATGTATTCTTTTACTCTAGAAATGGAAGATGGTCGAGTCGTGCCTTTGATACAGTATGTGGTATCTCTTGCTGTAACTGAGGCAGTGAAAGATGTTTGTGACAAGAAGGTATGTTCTTGAAAACAACCTATGTGTTGTGTTCTTGATCAGTTGCATCGGAAATTAGCTAAATTGTTTGAAGTTCATCAATTTCAGGGTTTGCCGTACATTGATGTTAAAATAAAGTGGCCAAATGATCTGTACGTGAATGGTCTTAAGGTTGGAGGCATTTTGTGTACCTCTACGTATAGATCAAAGAAGTTCAATGTCAGTGTTGGTAATAAGCATTACTCTTTACAAGTTTATGACTGCTCCTAGTCTTGTTCTACTTTGTTTTTAAAGAGAAAATGACAAAACTGATCCTTCTTGCAGGTGTGGGGTTGAATGTGGACAACGGGCAACCGACCACGTGCTTAAATGCAGTACTAAAAGGCATGGCTCCTGAATCAAACCTACTTAAAAGAGAGGAAATCCTTGGTGCCTTCTTTCATAAATTTGAAAAATTCTTCGATCTATTCATGGACCAAGGTAATGTTAGACCATCTTTGTGAGCATCTTTGTCACTTTTGATGTATCTTGTTGATTTAATTATTTAGAAATGATAAATCTTTATTATCTAGTTTTGATCCCATATAATCAGTCTATGTCATCGCACTGCACTTTCCAGGTTTTAAATCTCTCGAAGAGCTTTACTACAGGACATGGCTACACAGGTGACTGTTATGTCTTTGATTGCATTTTATGTCTGTTTGTCATTGAATGGTTTCTGTTATCTGAATCTTAACTGGTTCTATTTTTATGCTTATCCCATTGTGATTATAACATGTTTACTTAGCGAAAATAATCTTATTTTTATGTAATGTGGTAATATACAATGGTATCTGGCTGCAATAAGAAACTAAGATCTCTTCAAGGTCAAGAAGAAGACACTGTTACTTGCCAATTACTAATGTAGCTTTTATTGATTCGTGGCTGTATCAATTTTTCTTAATACATACACATTGAGGTTTAGAGATTACAAACATTACCATGTACTTACAAATATGCAGCGAGCAAAGAGTGATTGTTGAAGACAAAGTAGAGGACCAAGTTGTTCAAAATGTTGTGACTATCCAGGTATAATTCTTTTTTTTTTTTTTTTTG
>Ga0041059_1003092_pt1 | contig 11719 bp, 11 predicted proteins | sample AraColnosormetaG_FD_56232 | JGI IMG/M metagenome (GOLD analysis project Ga0041059, IMG submission 56232) | Arabidopsis roots microbial communities from North Carolina, USA - Col MF nosort | ecosystem: Host-associated > Plants > Roots > Unclassified | place: USA: North Carolina | collected... | reverse complement strand
GAAAACACCAAAAAAAAAAGAAAAAAAAAAAAGCAATGGTTATAATCCTATTTTCATCACAGTTCAGCTTAATAGTTGAAAATTCAATAGACAAAGCATAATCTCATACTATTTATTTTATTATTTGTGTGTTACCTGGGCGAGATGAAGCCATGCTTCAAGATAATTACTATCCAATTGGATGGACTTTAAATGCGCCTCTTCAGCTTTTTTGTATTCACCAAGAGAAGCAAATGCTAGTCCCTGGAGAGATCAACAAAGTTTTACTACGAAAACATTTGCGTCCATGGTTACTTTGGAAACCAAGAATAACGAATAACAATAGAGAATAGTCTTACCAAATAAGTGTATGCAGACTTGTTATCTTTCTCTTGCTTCAGACATATAGATAGGTCCTTCACAGCAGCAGTGAAGTCCTTAGATTTGAAATTAACAATACCTGAATCCATTGTGAATGTCAGTAGTACTTCATGGTTTTTCACCAAAGAAATCATGTATTAAGAAATGAAAACTGAAATAAGGCGCAAGATTTTAAAAGAAACACTGAATAAAGACACTTACCCCTTTCGTGCAATACATCAGGTGAGTTTGGCTCAAAAACAAGTGCTTTAGTCAAATCTTCAACCGCCTATCACAAAGGGTATTTTAATAAAAGTGTTGTACAAGAAACGTTTTTGGATTTTTACCAATAAAACGCAAGCACTAAACAGGCTTAAACACAGACATCAATCAGCGGATTATCCAAATTATTTGATATCAATCAGACAATATTATTGATTAACCAATAAATAATCAATAAATGTGCAGGGCGAACATTAGTAACAAGCCTTGTAAAGTACATTAATTGTTTATGCTTTTAGCTCTGAATTAAGAAAAGAAGCAGCGAATGGAATCACTAACCTCAACATATTCCCCAAGAGCAGCACGAGCCTGTCCTCTCCGCTTCCAGGCCTCACTTGCTGCTGGGTTAGATTGGATAGCCTGACCATCATCATCATAGAAGCAGAATTGGTGAACTTAACCCACTGTGGTAACAACTCTTGTCAAATATATGAATACCTTAGTAAAATCAGCTATAGCACTTTCAAGCTCTCGTTGGAATGCATAAGCTGTCCCTCTTCCTATAAGTGCCTCAGGGTAAGTTGGTTCTTCTTTCAGCACCTGCACATAGATAAACTAAATAGTAAAAAAATTGACCCAATAATGTTTTCCCTAAACAACCTCCGAAAAGAAGATAAACAGAGAAAAAAATAAGCAAGAGACACTCGCCAGAGATAAAGATCACCAAATCACCTTATCAAAAATAGAAATAGCTTTCGTATAGTTTCCTTCATTCACCTGTTGACAAAACAGAAGCTCAGTCATCAAAAATTTGGAAGCTATACCTTATAGCTCTTTTCTTTTCCTTTTTTTCTGTGTATTGCTATACCTGTGCAATGCCTCTAGAAAGTCGAAAATCCACACTTATGGAATGGGTTCCCGATATTCTTGCTATGGTGTACTTCTTATTTTTCCTGGATTCATCACTAATTCCGCAACGTGCCTCAGCTTTATGGCTCATTTTGCTAGACTTAATACTTATCTTGTTTCCATTAATCGATAGCTCCCCGAACCGATCGGAACTTTCAGCTAAATTATCATGCAAATCAGAACCATTACAAGGTTTACATGATTCATAATAACCATTGATTTGGCTGCCACACTTTCCATTCTCTTTTTCCTTGTACACTGATCCGTTACATAAGTCGGAATTACCATCAGATTGCTTGCTAGCCTTGGATGCAACTTTTGAAAAGCTTACTATCTTTGATTGCTCGCCCAATTCGCTAGATGACTCATGTGAGTTCCCATTGCTACTTGCTCCTGATTCATGGTTGTCCAGCTTGTCACTTTTTTCATCAGACTTCTCACTATGATAGGCAGGGGTCTCTTGCGGAGACTCGGTGGCATGACTTTTTAAAATCCCATCAATTTCTCGTCTTGCATCTTTTAAGAGTTCTTCTAATTCAAGTAACTGCTTCACATCTGCTGTCTGCTGCAACGCACTTTTATACCCTTGCTCCAAAACAAGAACAGCTTCCTGTTTTCTCCCCAAAGCCAAAAGAGCGCGTCCTAGATGGAAAAGCTGATACACTTGAGTTCACATGCAGTATACCAATCAAAGTAAACCATGATCCGGTAACCATAAAAAATTCCATCCCCGATAAGATATATAACTTAACAGATATTCTTAAGCAACCATTATATCGTCATAACTAGCAGGCACTATAGCATTATCTAAACCCCTAATTCTAGTTCTGAAGCTATCCCGAGAATCAAACTCAATTCCCAGAGAAACTATGAAGCACTCAAGTCAAAGCTTGGAAGTGAACTAACCTTTGAGAATAAAAGCTTGAATGGCAAAAGGTTCAAGCAGAAGTGCCTTGTCACAGTCCTTAATCACATGCTTGTGAAGCTCCAATTGATTATAACAAAACGCTCTATTGCTGAAACCAAATTCCCAATTCAAAAAAAAATACTGAGATTAACGGGAGAAAAATCATTGATACCGATCCGGAGAAATTGAATGAGAGAACAAAGATCTCGAAACCAAACCATATATCCAAAATTGAAGACTCCTTAGCAAGGAGCGAATCGAGAACTCGGATCGCTTTAGACCAGTTCCGTGAACTGCAGTGCTTGGCTAACTCGAATCGTTCCGATGTCGCCGTCGCCGTCGCCATTTTTTGAGCGGTGGTGTCTCCGATGGAGAAATCAATCGCCTATTTAATCTTTCTCAATTTTATCCCTCTTCTTCGTGGCCGTCGTGTCACGGGAACGATGGGTTTAGGGGTAAAAAGGGAAATTAGTACAGTGGAGAAAATGGTAAAGAGAGAAGACTTTGACGGAGAACGAAACGGGGAAGAAAAAAAAGTAACGGGGAAGAGAGAGATAGTAAATAAAAAAGTAACGGAGAGATAAGAGCGAAGAGACGATGATGGTGAATGTGAATGTGATACTGGTGGTGGTGCTTGTGGTGCTGCTGCTGCTTCTCAATAAGTGGTGCTAATCAAATTTTGGGGCAAGAGTCGCACACGTATGAAGTTTCTTGTCACGTGACTTTTTGTTGTGTATATATGGGCCTAGCCCACTTATTATTTATTACCCTTTTACAATGGGCTAGCTCTGTTAATCGTCTTGCCAAAGAAATTCTAAGCAAATTGAAGTTAGGTGTGTGACTGTATTGGAGAACAAATTTGAAGTATATATATGTTCTCAATTCTTTCATGACTATGTAAACATTTAAATTGTATGACCTGCAATGAATTTTAAAAAAATGGAAGTTTAATCATAGTATTTGACTTTTTTTTTGGGTAGGCTAATCATAGTATTTGACTAGTGATGAAGAAATAATATTGTACCAAATGATATTTAAATTTCAATAATAAAATAATTTTAAGAAAATAAATAGAAGTTTTATATAAAGTGAATTATAAAATGGAAGTTTAATCATAGTATTGACTAGTAAGAAGCAATACAATATTTACCATTTTGTTTTGTATCACTAATTTTTTAAAGCTATTTACTTACCAATCTATAACTAATTTCATAAACAACAAATCGAATAAAATCTGAGCAGGCGCGTCAATAAAATTTGAAAGTTATTAGTGATAAATGATAATATAGAAAACAATATCTTTTGCACCGCATCCCTATAATAACATCAAACAAATCCATAATTTCATAAGCAAACAAACCTAACAAAATATGACTTAACTCCATCCTAATTCAAAACCCTAAATTTTCATTTTACTTTGTTTAAAACTTGGCTAATTTTTGTTCACAAACAAACAAATTTCAAAACCATCACAATATGTATGTTTTATGGTTTGGATTACCCATCCATAAATGCAAACTCAATGCTAATTCCTAGTATCACATGTTAATTACTCTTCACACAGTATAGCACAAGCACTCTTGCAAAGTTGCAATAATTCACTATGGACCATCAATTACGAACATCACTATTACATCAAGCAATAATGAGCTCTGAGCAAAGCTGTGGACAAAAGACAGAGACTTTTCGTTAAACAAGATAAGAACAACAAAGATCAAGATACTCAAGATAAACGAATCAGAACCAAACGACAACGAAATAATGTTCTCAATAGACTAGACAGACATATCACATCAGATATTTTTTTTCAACTTTTCTTACATCGTTTAATAATTAACTAATTAAATCTCTTACAATCACATAGCAATGTCATTACGAATGTGACGGAGGATGACAGGAATAACAGAATCTGGTGAGCTAAGCTGAGGAAGATGACCATCAGAAGGAATAACCTCGACGACGGATTCACAGCCAAGATTGGCGTGAAGATACTCGGAGACAACGACTGGTACAGCTAAGTCCTTAACACTTTGGAGAATGTGACACGGAACAGTGACAAAAGGTAAGATCTGTCTCATGTCACTTTGGAAAATGGTCTGGCCGACGGAGAGAGCTATGTCGGGACGCATATTGAAGAGTGTTCTGCTGAATTCTTGAACGGCGATGGAGTCCATGTCGCCACCGACGGCGAGTGGAGCGAAACCTAAGCACCACGCTTTGTAGTTGCTTCGGATGGCTTCGAATAGTTGGTTTAAGTCTTCTTGTTCGAATCCACCTTGGTAATCAACATCGTTTACGTATCTATAAACGTACCAAAACAATATAATTTGATTATATATGTTTCTTTTGTCAGAAGAAAATTAAAATATATAATATACTGTGTGAGCACCGTTTCAACAATTTTTTTTAAAAAAAGTGTAAGTAACACCTCAGTAAAACCAAATAAAAAAAAACAAATAAACAAATGGGTATTTCATGATTTTTTGTTCATAATTTACGGATTTTTATTGAAATATATAATGAAATGCTTCACTGATTTTGAGAAATAGGATAATTCAGACAAGAGGATAAACAAAGAGGCACTTTGTCGAAATTATGTCAGAATGAGAAATAAATATTTCGAAATAATAGATAATTGTGTAAATTTAAGGACTTAAGATGATTTTTTTTTATTTAAATTGTAATGTTTAATAGTTTTTATGAAATCAGACAAGAGAAGGAACAGAGAAGCCCTTTTGTCTAAACTATGTCAGGATGAGATAAAAAGCAAAACATATTTCTATGTACAACTTGTGAAAAAGTTATACCTCGGAGAAGCAGAGATCATGACGATTTTGGAGAAGAGATCAGGACGGTTAAGAGAAGCCAAGACACCAATCATGGCAGAAACAGAGTGGCCAACAAAGATACAAGACTCAATCTTGAGATCTTCCAAGATTGCAATCAAATCGAAAGAGTAGCCTTCGAGATTTGAGTAACGATCGAAGTCGAAATAGTCAGGGTTGGTCGTACCGGCTCCCATGTTGTCGTAGAGGACGACGCGGTAATCGTCGACCAGATGTGGAACCAAGTGTTTCCATACTGACTGGTCCGTGCCGAACCCGTGACCTAACACGATCGTGGCTTCTCCTGAACCAATCACCTTCACGTTGTGAGCTTCTTCTACCACACCCATCTCTCTAAAGAAGATTCTTCTCTGGTTTTCTTCTTGGTACCTCTCTTAGTCAGTTCGTGGAGAAATTATGATATTTGTGTTGTTTTAGAGTGTTACGTATTATTCTTTATAAAAAAATTCGTATCTGTGGAAGAGGAAATAAATTATTTAAAATATCGCGATTTACAGGTGGCAAAAAAAGGTGAATGGAACCATGTTTGTTGGATTGTCAAACATCGCTATTCGTGATAATTTGTTTTTTGGAATCAAGCCCAAAATATTTTGGAACATTTAATGGAGTACATGACGTGGAGTTACTGACTTCTGTTCAACAATAAAATTGTTACATTGGGTTACAAATACATGAACCAATTATTTTTAATTTTGTGCATGAATTTCAACAATGCATTAATGCGAAAGAAAATTAGTTTCAATCATTCAAAGAGTGGCAGCAAATAGTCAAAAGCTGATATAATTATTATTTTAACAACACTAGTTAAATTTCGCATGTATACAACTTGCAATGAATATAGCATCTAAAAACCTCATAATATTTGTTTTTTTCTGCTTGACTTTAACTTGTCAGTACTTTTCGATCATTTAGAAGTTAGAAGACATTAATTATTCATGGAATGCCATGGTGAGTATACGACCACGTATTCACATCCACTTCCTCATCATTTTAAGAGTCAAAAATATCTGTGAGAGGATCCTGGCCCATTAAAATTCAAGGCCCATTTAGTGTAATATGGCTTCATGTTCTCTCTTTCCTAAGACCGTTTTTACTGTTGACCAATAAAGTCTGAACTCGTGATGACGTGGCGTGAAATCGAGAGACCCACGTGTCATCGGCGTGCCGTTATCCTCTTTCCACTTCCGGTCTCCGTTCCCACCTGAGTAAACCATACTGGTCGTGAAATGACGATTCTCGCCGGGTTGATACGCCGGCGTTTTAGTAGATTAGTTCCGGTTCAACTGAATTACGGTTTCGAACCGTCGCGAATTCTCTTTAACCCGAGTCAAGGAAGAACTCGGTTGCTGAGCGGCGAGGCTGAGTCCAATCGGAACGAGTTTCCGGTGGAGAACGCTTACGATATCTTGAATGTCTCCGAAACCAGCTCAATCGCAGAGATCAAAGCATCATTTCGCAGACTCGCCAAGGAGACTCATCCTGATCTGATCGAATCCAAGAAAGATCCATCAAATTCGAGACGATTCGTTCAGATTCTCGCTGCTTATGAGGTACAATGAAGAAAGCTTCACTCTTCACTCTTATGATTAGTTTCAAAATCGAAAATTTCAAGCTTTTCAAGCTTTTGTGATAGAGTTATAGCTTTAGAAGTGTCTGATGAATGATTTGTGGTGATGATACAGATTCTATCAGATTCTGAAAAGAGAGCACACTATGATAGATATTTGCTATCTCGGAGAATGGTAATGAAGAAGCACTCGGGACAAGGTTATATGATTCACAGGTATAAAACAGGATTGACATTGAGTCAAGAGATGGAAGTAGTTGAATGGTTAAAGTGGTATAGAGAAGCAATACATGATATAGTATTGGAGAAGAGAGTAGCAAATGGTACTGGTTACTTAGATGAACTTGAAGAAGATTTTTATTCAGCTATACGAGCGGCCTACTTTGGGCCTGATGTTGAATCTGTTGAGCTTCTTCCTGATTGTTTTGAAGCTGAGGAAAGGTCTGTGTATGATACACGAGAGGTTTTGCATTTGGTATCAGGACGGGATCTTTTTGGTATGGTTTCCTTGGTTGATAACTTCCTTGAGCTTTCTTCTGCTTGCTCAAAGAAATTGGCTTTGTCGTCGTTTATGGATTCGGACCTTGGTCAAGCAGTTGAGAAAGGCAACAATGACATGATGTCTGCTGAAAGGATTGGTCTTCAGATATCTCATATACAATCTTCAAGAAGTAAAAACCATGTTTCTGATGCGTATAAAGATATTCAGCTGCATGTATCTGGAAGAGTTGTTGCTACAGCCATTAGGGTTCCCCCAAAAGGGTATCATGAAAAGAAACAAATTGAGGGTGATCACGATCTTATACACGTTTTCCTCAATTCAGATGAAGGATCTAATCATGGCACTGAATCGCCTCCGGGAAATGAAAGTGGTGCCAGACTTCTTGTTGGAACTATAAGTGGTCTTGGGACAATCCCAGATGAAGGTTCATGTTATGTCTATGATGGGAATGGTGCTAAGACTCATGTGATAATGAAACATAGGACATTTCTGGTTTGTGACTTATATGATCTAGCATTTCTTTTTATGTACCTTTCGCAAATTACAACGTGTACTTTTTCGGGGAATTGTTCTGTGATGCATATAGAGATATGATCCGCTAGTTATTTGATGGAATAGGCATGTATGAAAATTCTTCATCCACACTCTACAGGTGAGACATTTGCACTGGTACAAAATTGGGGAAAAGGTTTCCATTTGTGAATGTAGATGCAGTAGAGCGAAGTTACCACCAAGCAAGTAAGCCAAATATTATTTTTGTTTTATTTTAGTTCTGGCTCACCTTTAACTCGATAAAATAACAAGATTGGACAGCCTTTTCACTGTTTTCATCTTCGTTAGAATGCAATTCAATAAATTGATATCTGGAACACAGAATTCTGTAGTTTCCTTTGTTGAAATGCTGAAGTAGTCAGTGATCTTTGTTGGAATGCTGAACTTATGATACTGATCCCTAACGTAGCCTTCATCTTTCTTACCTCAGTGACATGAAACCATAATTGCATGGATTTGAAAACAGGTTTTGGTTGTTTGAGCCTCGTTGTGGTTTGCATGATGTCGGAGGATGGTATGTTGAAACTTATGGGAAAGATAAAAAGAGCAGGACGGTCCTGGCACAAAGATTCTGGGATGGCCTGGAAGAGGGGAGTACACTGGATGGGTAAGCTTACTATACATATGAAGAGAAAGCAGCTTAAGATATTCTACTGGCATCCTTGTATCTGCGTTGACCACATTTTTCCTCAGTCAATAAAGTCTGGTTACATCTCTGTATTAGTTGTTGTTTGTGAAGTAATCTAACTTATATATGACTTTTTGTATTCTCCAGGAGACTGCACCCAGGTATCTACTTGCTTACACTAGCATATCGTACTCTTGATCTTGAAGATGAAAAGAGAAGGAAACGGTCAATATTGGAGATCCTCGAGGCACGGTTATCTAAAACATTGGATTGGTGTAAAGAATTGGTTAGAAGAAAGGGCCTTGGAACTTAATATGGTAAACCTTCTCCCTTTCCGGATGAAGATCCAAAGATGATTGGATTTACAATTTCCGCATGGATGCTAGCACTTCCATTTAGACTTATGAGGTTGTGGCTAACAAAATGCTCACCAAAGATGGGAGTGCTTAGTTGTTTAAGGGGATCTTGCAGACCAGAAGGTGGTTTTAAAACCCAGAATGGACGGGACCAGAAGGAACACAAGAAATGGTGAAACATATACTGTGCTGGGGTGTTTGATCAAAAAAAAGAAGAGAAATTCTGTGTTGGGGAATGAATCATGTGTACTAAAGAAGTTAAACCACAGAATATTATATCTAAGGAAATTAAACTTCTCGGAAGAAACTGACTTCTTACAAGATATGCAGTGTTTGGGAATGAATCATGCTAAAGGACTAGGTTTCAAAGCGACTCATTAGACTTGTTCAAAATACCATTATCTAATGAAACTAGACTTGATTTTCAGAAGGAAAATGAAACTAGGCTTGGTTCTTCAGCTTCTTCGTCTTCTTAAAGGGTCCTAACTCCTAAGCAGATTCAGTTCCGGTCAACAAAGCTTTGGCCGGAGGGATCAAAGCCACAGCGAAGCGTTCGTCCTTGGAGTATTTCTTTCGTAAAGCTCCCTTAGTACTGCTCTCACTCCCTTCTTCTTGTTGCTTCCATTGCTGATACGCCAACAGCTTTGCACAGTCCCTTTTTCATCATTACAACAAGAATGAATATCCAACCACAAATGCAAAACGCATATGATGCAAATGAAAAAAGAAAGGAACTTTCTTACATGAGCTGAGTCTCAGAATAGCCAGTGTGATGCTTGAGAGTGCTGGTCCATATGGGAACTTGGCGGAGAGAAGATCTTGCTGCGTAGATTGCAGAAGCAGCTACCATTGATGGACTGAACATTATCATCGTATCGTAATGCATTACGCCTAACTCAGCCAAATAGTGCACCATATTCTCCATCTGCAAACCAAAACACAACTGAATGTTCAATATGATGAAATGTATAACCATGGAAGAAACTAAAAAAACGCTCTCTTACCTTTTCGTCTGCAATGGAAGCTTTGATGAAACGAGCTAGGAAGACATAATGAGTCGGAACTGTCAAGTACCACTCAAGTGTAGACAGTATTGTCTTCTCCATCACCAGAATCTGTTTGTGACTGTATGCATGGTCTGCAATATCAACTAGATCCTCCACCTGCAAAAGAATTATCTTTTCATTTAGCCGAAGACAAAAAAGAATCAAAACCAGAAGATTCAAAAGTTCTCTGTTTTTATCACCTGTGGTGGCCAAATTTCTTCATACTTGGCCGACATGAGAAGAGCACTGAGACCAACAAGCTGCAGTTCTTTTCGAGGCACTGGCTTAACCGACAAGAACCGATCCAGAATGTTAACAGTGAGGTAAAATGTTTCCGGGTTTAGCTCGAATCGGACATGCACATCAATCAACCACTCCACCAGGATCAGTCTCATCTTTTCATTAATATCAGGCTGAGATGCCATGTAATCTCGTGGCCTCCATTCACTCTGCCAATCCAAATGATAATTTAAGTAAACAAGTTAATACTACAACAAAGCTGCAAGGAAAGATTCATGAATAGTATAGTATACAAACCTCAACAGACTTGTAAAAACTGTAAATATCTTCCACATATTCCACAGCTGCGAGGTCATTCTCAACATCAGCAGAATCGATATCAACAATCTTTTCTTTCTGTTTCTTCTCTAAACCACAAGCAGCCTGAAAAGCAAAAGAAGTTTATTCAGAACAGACCAAAACATTTTCTTACTTCACACTAAAGAATCATCATTTCACAAGGTAAAAAATTACCTTGCTTCTAGCAGTAAGAACAGATGTGTAAGTGGTCGCTTTCTTCTTAGTAGCCTTCTTCTCTCGAGCAGCAACTAAACCAAGTTCTTCATCACTGTCTGAACTTATCTCAATCACGTCTACTACCTTTGGTTTCCCAGCCACTTTCTTCGGCTTTGGTACTGCGTTTCTCTTGACTACAGGTTTCTGCAGATCAAAGACATATACACATATGACATGAGTTTAACAAATCTAACGAAGAAACCTAATTTGTTCACCAAAATACAGGGGAAAAGGAACAAACTTTGAGATTATCCTCCACAAGAAGCGTGGGATTTTGAGATCGTGTACGAGGACGATGATTGATCTTTTCCGGTTCGTTGTTCTTTGGGTAATTTCCTCGAACAACATTACCTATATCACCAAGAACTTGACGGTTTCTTCCTTTCGCTACGTTTTTGCCATCTACCACAACAACATCATCTTCAACACAACAAAACAAAACCAAAGTTAACAACTTTAGATTCAATTTGCAACAATCATCAGCCATATCAAATCAAGAAAATTCCAGTCAAAGCCACGGACTTTATACTTGATTCGCAACATATTCGTTTCGTTGTTCATAGATATAACAAGAACAGAAAGAAACGAACAAAACCCAGATACCAAAATCGAAGATCACAAACTAAACCAAATCAAATTTTGTCCGTAAAAACCTTAAAAAAAGAAAAAGCAAAGATCTTTCTCTTACCCGTGGATTGTTGAGGAACAATCGAACGAGAAGTCATCATCTTAGTGTTCTCTTCTCTTTCTCTCAGACTAAAATCTCAGGTTTGTAGTAGAAAAAGTCTAAGTAGTGGGGGCGTCTTCTATATAGGAGGCTTCTTGAGGACGATGAGCCGTTTTATAAGAAATAAAAACAAAATTAAAGAAAATAAATGAACCCCAACGGTCTGATTGTTTTTGAAAAATTAGAGGTCGTGGGCTTGTTACGGGCCTTACGGCTGTAGAGACACGAAATCGGGCTTTTTCACTATTGGGATTTTGAAGTCACAACGGCCCACTTATTCTTTTTATTGACTGTGAAGGATATAGGAAAAAAAAAAAAAAAAA
>Ga0041059_1003091_pt1 | contig 11722 bp, 10 predicted proteins | sample AraColnosormetaG_FD_56232 | JGI IMG/M metagenome (GOLD analysis project Ga0041059, IMG submission 56232) | Arabidopsis roots microbial communities from North Carolina, USA - Col MF nosort | ecosystem: Host-associated > Plants > Roots > Unclassified | place: USA: North Carolina | collected... | reverse complement strand
TTTTTTTTTTTGTTCTATAAGCCACATAACTTATAGATATCAATTACAGATGCATTTGATATTTAAACCCTAACTTATACCACTAGATAAGTGTAATGATGAGGACATCAAACTATGTATACATATGTTTGCTTTGTAGGCGAGTTGTTATTCAGTGAAGACTAACAGATAAAAAATTCATTGATAATTGTAAAATAGAACGTTATATAAGAACAACTCATGTAATTTCTCTATGTAGACGAAGTATGAAAACAATGGGCTTGAGTTGGAAATTGTGTATTGGGCTTCATGTTATTAATTCGGTTATAGCCTCTGCAAAGTATCAACTTGTAGAGATCATACATTACATGGAATGTTTGGTTATAGCAGTAATCATTAGTATACAACTTGCTACATAATCTGGTCGACACATTTTATTTGCGTTTTGACAATGTGAAGAGTCTGTAAAAAAATATTTTATACGTATCTATTGCATTAAATGCGGCGAAAGTGTTATATACGAGTTCCAATGTTACATTGGGGGAGGGGTGAAAAAAAGTGTAAAAACAACATGTTACTTATAAGTATAACAGAGGAGGACAACATGGTGCACTCCCTAGCGTGTCACCATTAACTTCTCCACTGAGAATAGAGACAACACTGGTCTACAGAAACAACAAGTGAAACAACAATGTTAAGAAAATGATATATTGGAAAAGGCATGTCTCCATAATATTAGTTTTGCACTCTATAGAAAGTAGTTCACATCTGCAGACACTACATAATACTACTTAAGAAAATATAGCACTACTATATAAAACATGCAACAGATAGAAAACACTTAAATTTGAAAGAAAAACATGAATTTAAGAGGAAACTTGATAGGGGTTATTGTTAACTTTTTTTTGAAAAACTTTGTTTTTAGAGACAAACTCAGTGTGCTTCGAAAAAAGGCACATTTGTTGTTTGAAAAATACCATATTGCCCCTGTCTCCTTTTCCCTTCTTCTTCTTCATGGGTCTGTTCCATTTTTTTCTGTCCAAATCAATTTCTTCTTTATTTTGCAAAGAAACTTAAAATCGTTTTCAATTACATAATACTAAACCCTAAGATAGTATATAGGGAACCCAAACAACCAATTTTATAGATTTTTTTGAGAAAAAATCCAGTTTTTAATTTTTTATATATATGCATGTATATACATGTGTATTTGTGTTGTTATATCACTGGATCCGAAAATCAACTCAAACACATCTCGATCCCTTTTTAAAGGTATAAAAGCATGAAATCTAAAATGAAAACATAGTATATAGAGAAATCAATGACTCAAAATAACAAGCATTATTATATAAGAACACCTTATAGAGTAGACATAGTATGTTATCTATATAAAACACATGAACCAGCTATAAATAACATGCAGAATATGAACAAACCTCCTTTTTTTTTTTTAAACCCCTAAACAGACGAAAAAGAATCCACAGAGTTTGAGAAAATTCTCAGATCTCGCCTTATCTAACTTCATGTAGAGAGATTAAAAAAAATTGAGTGTTAGTAGAGAATAAATAAAAAAGAACCAAAACTTAGATCTGGACACAATCGGTAAGAACTCTGTGCAGGATACTTATGGAAGTGTACATGGGAAGAAATAGAAGAAGACATAGATAGATAATCGGAAACCCAGAACTGATTCATTGGCAAAGACTAGATTGGAGAGGAGGAGAACGAATTAAAACTTCTCTCACAAACGACGATGAGAAAAAGAAGATTAGCAGCTATATAAAACACATACAAAAAACTATAAAACAAATAAAATAACAGAGTACTTAATGGCAGACCAAAAGGTATAAAAGCATGGAATTTAAAATGAAAACATAGTATACAGAGAAACCAATGAGACAATATAACAAGCATCATTATACAAAAACACCTTATAGAGTAGACATAACATGTTATTTATATAAAAAACATGAACCAGCTATAAATAACATGCAAAATATGAACAAACCTCTTGTTTCTTTTAAAAACACTAGACGGACGAAGCAGAATCCACAGAGTTTGAGGAAATTCCCAGATCTCGCCTTATCTAACTTCATGTAGAGAGATTATGAAAAAATTGAGGGTTAGTAGAGAATAAATAAAAAAAAATCAAAACTTAGATCTGGACACAAACGGTGAGAACCCTATGCAGGATACTTATGTAAGTATACATGGGAAGACATAGAAGAAGATAGAGATAGAGGGGAAAAAGAACCAAACTTTAGATCTGGCCACAATCGTTAATTTCTATGCAATTGAAGTATAAAGAGGAAGAAATAGAAGAAGATCGGCAATAAATAAACGAAAATCAATGGCTTACCTTACCAGATTCGTCGGCAAGGGGAGGATCAGAAATTAATACTTGGATTGCTAACGGCGACAAGAACGAGAAGAAGGTTTCAAGGAGACAATCAAGTTCTGGGCTTGATTGAAGAAGATGAGAGTAACCGACGGTGAACGCAATCGCCAACGACGGCGCTAGATTTTGGGAGGATATTTTGCGGTGTGAAGAAAAAACAAGATTTTTATTTTCTCATATATTACTTTTGGTGCGAGAGAATGAATATAATGTTAGCTTCTGAATATTTCAAATTTCAAACCGAGAATCATCACGCTCCCAAATAGTGTATTGTCCCCTCAATGTCTAAGGTTATACATGTAATAATACATGTGTTTCCGACAGAACATTGTATCTCATGGCTATTTCTTTAAAAAAATTAGATCCATGACTATTTACTACATATTCCCTTGAAAATACCCTAAAACGTATTCCACTTATTAGTTTCCGTCGTCACCTCCTTTTTTCCCACGCGCTTCTTCCTCCTCACCAGACACCGAGGTCCAAGCTCCAGGCCATGCCTGCATTTGTGGTTGTGGTTGGTGGATTCCAAGACTACAACAAACAGGAGTTCCAATTACCATTCCTGGAGGCAGCTCTCCATCGTCAATAGGTGGCATGGCCACAGGATCAGCAGCGGCGGCAACAGACTCTCTCTTTACCTCAATGTCATCATCAAGCAAGAAATCAAAGATAACAGTTTGAGCCACTGCGGCATCGACATTAGATTTCTGTAGCGTGACTCGTTTGCTTTCCTGAGCATGGAGCCACGAACGCATCGTGAGATCCATGATAAACATCTCACATGCTTTCGAGAGGAGGATTGGAGCCTCACTAGCTATCATAGTCACATCCGGATCATACTTCATAATCTTCTTGATACGAGTTATAGGAAGGTCGTGATTTTTGAAATCTAAGTTACCTTCCATCTCTTTTGACCAGAAACTCTTCAGTTGCTCGTTACCTTTCGGTGGCAGCTGGTTGTTGCCGTTGTTGTTCTCCATAAGATTTTTTTCTTTTTTGAAGTTTCTAGTGTTCTAGGCTTGTTATTTTTTTATTTGAAGATTTGCATATATAAAGGAAAAGCTTAAGCATAGATTAGATATGGTGGGATAGTAAGCAGGTAAACTTTTACAACAATGAATCTTAACGCATTTAGTATATTGTTAAGAATATTTAATGATATTAACATTATTTGTTTGACTAACATTATTTGGTTATTATTATAAGAAGAAAAAAGAAAGTGATTTATTTTTACTTAAAGTGTATATATTATACCAATTAATAGTGTTAGAAAAAAGAAATAAAGTAAATACAAAACTATATTTTCTCTATAAAATTGCAAGATAATTTTTTGCTGTACAAAACTTATTTTGAATTATTTAGTTAAAAAATATGTTTTCAAATGTTAAATGTGAAAGCATAATTCATATCATTGCTCGAACACAAAGGAGTTACATGTTGCATCTGATTGGTTTAGCTTTCTGTTAGACTTCAAAAACATATGATCATCAGTTCATCACATAGATCTATTACACATCAACAACTTTCTAACTAGAAATCATTACTTAAGCGTTGTCCGATCTTTTTTACCGGTTATAGCAAAATATTTTACCGCAGCAATTCACTTAAACCGATTCATTTATATGGATCCAAAACAAACCGCTACTAAAGTTTCACTGATTTTTAACATTGAGATTATAAACATCAAAAACCTACAACAGTATAAACTAACCAACACAAGAAACCGCGTTGTTCTTTATGTTTTCAGTCCCATCTAATGCGGCAACCACGAGCATGAAGCGTCTCGAGCAATTCCGATGAGAGCAAGAATCTGAGAGGTGCGAGAAGTTTAAGCTTCTTGAGCCTATTGCAACAGGCTCTTAGAGCAAACTCAAACCCTTCTACAGTCACACGGCTCAGATGAACTAAGTCAACGTCTTGAACCCGACTCAGATTGCTCATCAACATGCATAGAGCCGTATCAGACACCGAGCAATTGCACAAGTTTATCTGCCAAACAAAACACACAACACAAGAATCAAACATGTTTCCAATAGATGCTTCCAGATCTCCATCTATAAATGTTATTTTTTGTACCTGTCGTAGGTTTTTCGAGAAGTAAGCGAGCGCCCAAAAACCCGAATCATCAATATTCTCGCAGAGTTTAACGTCCAAGTAACCCAATTTCTTGCAGCCGGACGCAATGGCTGCTAAACCAACACCGGTTATATTCTTTAGCCCTCGAAGTTCGAGGTGACTTAGAAGTTCTAGCTGCCGGATTTGTTCAACCCCGGTGTCAGTTAGTTCACAGCAGTATGATAGAATGAGTCGGTTCAAGCTCTTGCAACCTCGAGATAAAGCTGCTAAACCATCATCTCCAAAACCGGCACAGCTGCACTCAAAAACCAGAAATCAGTAAGAAAACGAAACATGTCTTGCACATTTTTCATCAAGAATCCACCAAGAAAGTGTACCGGTATAGATCAAGTTCTAGAAGCTTCGAACATTTGGAACCAATATGGAAAATCCCTTTGTCTGAGATATTTGTGCAGAGTCCAAGTTTCAATCTTTGAAGATTCGAACACTTCGAGATATATTCTAGCCCTGCGGTCCCAACGGAACAAAAAACCGTAAGATACCAAAGATGACAATATCTAAAACACAAACGGAGGTTTGAGTTCACATATATCTTTCTATTACCTCTGTCATTTACACCATAACAGTCAGTAAGATCAAGTTCTTGAACAAGCATGGAGTAACATCCAAGCGATTGAAGACCTTTCTCAGTTATCAAATGACAAGACTCTAACTTTAAAGTCCCTAGATTCCGGCAAGACTGAGCTACAGCAGAGATGGCTACATCCGTCACGAATCCGCAACACGCCAGATTTAATGTTTTCAGGTTTAAGCAGTTGCGTGCAAGACTTATCATCCCAATATCCGTCACATCAACACATCTGCTCAGTCCAATCTCCATTAAAGATCTACAGCTAGAGCTTAAACTTACAAGAGAGGAATCAGAAACATGAGCTCCATCAATCCATATAGTCTTGAGATGCTTCAAACCTTTGATGTACTTTAAGAAGCTACCAGAGACTTCCTGTGAATCACAAAGATTAGCAGAGAACACTATCGAGTAACTAGACTAATTCAAGGTCTCAATCGCAAACTTACCGATACACAGTGACTGGCTTTAAGAAGTTGAATATCAGGATGGCCTCTGACTATAGAGATCAAGCCAGACAAACTCACACGGTCACACCTAGTGACATCAACCTCCTGTTTATAGCACTTAAACATTTCAAAAATCGAATATTGAATCCATAAAAGCTTAGTGTGTGAAGAAGGCAAAGTAAGTACCTGTAATGAAGGAGAACCATTCTCTAGAAACTGTAACCCACCATCATCTATCAAAGGACAACTTACCATATCTAAAACCTCAAGCTTTACCAGCAACGCTATAGACCGGATCGAATCATTTGTGATCTGAATCAAATTCACAAACAAATCTCACATCAATCACTACAAAGGTAGAAACTTTGAATCCAATCTCCATAAAGTTTTCAAATTTATGACATTTACCTTAAGATAAGAGACATCTAGAGATTTCAATCCTTTGCAAATCTTACAAAGAAGATCAATACCAAGATCAGAGATCTCCATACACCATTTCAAGCTAATCTTATTCAGATTACTACATCCAACAACAATCCTCGCTAATCCAACATCGCTTAAGCTCAAACACTTATCCATCTTCAGCTCTCTCAGCCCCGTCGCAGACGACAACGCAGCCGCTTCTCTATCGCCGAATCCCCAGCAATGAGACACGTCGACGCGCTCTAAAGCGTGACACATACGCGCCAACGTCTCAAGTCCTCTAGCTCGAACTGCGGTGGAACGGCTTAAGTTCAGTGACTTAATGCCTAACGTTGAAATGGCGCCGTCTAATGCTAAACGTAAAACGACATCGTCGTCGAGTTTTGGACAGACGGAGAGGTCGAGGGAAGAGAGGTTTGGGTATTTGAAGAGAAGCGTCGGGAGAAATTCGACCCGGAGGATTCGGATCGTGGTACGAGTCAATGAGTCGACTCGGAGGAAGTCTTTGCTGATTAAACGCCATGTTTTCCGACACGGTGGGTCTAGACATTCGTAGACTCGGACAAGAAGATCTTCCGACAAAACGGATAAAATTGATGGTGACGTCGACATTTTTGCAACAGAACCAGAAATAAACACACAACAACAACAAAAAGAAACTTTTTAAGGAGAAAGAAATGTGTTTTCTCTAATGGATTCGAAATCGGAAAAATTTGAAGCTTTTTTTTTAAGTCGGAATAAAGAGAAACACAGCTCGGAGATAGAGTAGAGAGTGGTGAACCGGTTTTTCTAAGATCCGAATTGGGTTAACGGTTTGCAGTTTCGGGTTCATCACGCCGATTAGTCGGAGACTTTCCGGTGGGAAAAAACAAAACCGAACCTCTCTCTAAATTTTTATTTTTTCTGATATATAAAGGAGAAGAAAAAAATGAGGAAGACGAAGAAGAAGAAAGAAGCGTGACAGGAATAACACGAAATGACGAAAACACCCCTAATCTTACTAGTACGGAAACAATGTGTTTGGTTTTTGGAGTTTGAGATCTTTACGCGTGGTTAATTATCCACGTGGATATATATTAGTGGTTAGTTATGGAGGCTTTATTGTTAGGAGCAGAGGATTTGGAGCAGGTGATTATTACATAACTGTACCGAAGTTAGGTCTGCACCACTTGCGGGACCCACGTAACGTGCATCGACCGTACCTATCTGTTTGACCCAAAACTATATGATAAAAATCGAAAATATTAGTTTGTCCAAAAAAGCATATATTAAAAAATAAATATATTGAAGAAATCATATTCGTTTGTCTGACGTGGATAGTACGCGACATCGTCGTGGCAGATCACAAATTGCTATTTTAAAAACGATGTCGTGTAAACAGTTATCTAAAAAAGTTTTGTGAAAAAAAAAACCTCAAAGACGTTTATTTTTATAATTTTATATATATATATGTACGTCTAAAAAGTACAAAATAATTTTATAATTTAAAATAATATATAATATAATCTTTTTTTATTATTATTATTATAAAATTTTAATAAATAATATATCAAATCAAAATTTTCGAGATAAAAAATTTAGTTATATTTTTAAAATTTTTAAAAATAAATATATATAATGGTGAAAACGTATATAAAATTATAAAAATGAGTTATATACTTATATTATATTTTATATTGGATTTTATATAAAGATTTTGTATTTTTCATATATAAAAGGTAAAATTACGTAAACAATAATTAATAAATATTTTAAATTTAATCTGAAAATTTTGTTGGAAAGTTTGCATTTGCAACGTCACAAGTAACAGCATAGACCATGCTTTCACGTTGGGATGTTTCGTTGAAGTATTAAGATAAGGTTAGAAAGTTTTATATTTACTATTTATTGCATGCACCTATTATTGATAAGTTCTAACAAAAGTAATTAATACTTTTCTCAGTTTTAAAACTTAAATATTTACATACTCAAATTTATGTACTTCGTGTACGGATCGGATCGTCAGAAGTTTGACATTTTCTTTAGACAGACATGCATACGTAACCAAACTTCTATCTGGATTGTTGAAAATTTAAAATGTAGATATACTTCTTTTTCGTAATACGTTAGCATAATTATTGAAAAAACTCTTAAATTTGTCTGGCAATTTTTATTTTTCACCTCAAAAAATATAAAATAATCTTATGAAGTTTAAAATAATACGTAATATACTTTTATTTTACTATTATCAAATTTTAAATTTTTGATAGATAATATATCAAATTGAACCCCTTAAGATGAAGAGTTCAACAATATCTTAAAAACAAATATATATGATCGTGAAAATGGTTACAATATATATAAAATTATAAAAATATGATATATTGCTTATTATTTTGAATTTCATAGGATTGATTTACATTTTTTAAACTTTAATAGACGATTTTTAAGTTTCATTTTGCACAAAATCTTTACATATCAGTATAAATCGCTTCTCATTTGTTATTTATTACTGATAAAATAAATTTGTGGACTGATCTTTAAGTTTATTCATTAGTCACATATGTTGCTAATGACTACTAAGTTTGTATTTATCCTAAAAAATAAATTCATTATCCTTCAAATTTTATTAAGACGCCTGTAACTTTATTTGTATTATATACATATATATCTATGTGGCTGCTAGTCTACTATTGAAAATCTTATTTAAATTAATGTGTGCTTCAACAGGAGATAGAACTAAATATGAGTTTATATATTAATTAGAGAAACTAATTAAAACTCATATTTGTTCCACCACCTGTCAATACACACTTAATCTCAAGAATAAGATAGTCCGTACGTTTAATATATATCTTTAACTTTTATATAGTTGTCTTATATTTATAATTTTTGTACAGGTAATATAGGCTGGCCATTTATACGATGCTCAATATATATCTTGGTTTATAATGTCACTCATGAAAAGGTGACTGGTTGAGACTTTTTCAATATCTAGTTTATCACTAAAATATTTAAATAATGATTGAACGGATGATATCTGGGAAATTAATATGCGATTAGTTGGCACTTTCCTGTCTCTTATTCGATTTTCAGCCTCAGGTCAATATTCGATTTTACGTTCATGTAAGTTAATGTTTCAACCACTCCAACCTTAAAAGGTTGCGTTTCAATCAACTACACTTTAAATTTCGTTGATTTGAATAGCCTTTCATGTTTTAATATAGTAACAAAAAAAAGGAGTATGAAAAGTTATAAACAATTGATATGTTTTATTTTCACCAAAAATCTTGAGAGATTCCAAAAATACTTCTAATATATGGTTTTATTTTCATTGATACGTTCAGGTTGCTAAAAAGACTAAAAAGATATGTTAATGTATCCTTGAAAAAATATTTGATTATCTCAAGTTCATGTATGTGTTCAACAATTAATGTATGTGCATAAAGAACGAAAAATTGCTTTTTTTTTCTTAGAAACGAATGACATAAACTTTATTTTAGAAAACATCTTGAAATGTTTTGCGAGTTGAGTCTCTTAGGGACAGCATAAAAAGAGCCATATGTAACATATAGACTGGTCCGAGGGAATGCGTATTTAAGTTTTAAAAATCATATAGTGTATCCATAGATTAGATGTTAAAACATATATATATATAGTTTATTGTATATTATTGGTTGTGATATACCTGACCAGAATAAGATCTACCCGAAGTGAGCCTAGAAAAAAAGATGACGACAAAGGTGAAAGACGTACCTTGATCTACAAGTTGCGAGATTCTCGCTTCTCACGTTCTTCTACTTCGTTGACTTCATTTCATTGACCTTAGACAGTGAGGCTTGTAGAGAACCAATGGGCCAAGATTGTTTATCCGTCTATCCTCTCTTTGTTATTTATTATAAAAAATCTTAATTTGCGATAGATTTTTGAAAAAATATATAAAGAAGATTATGAACCGTGGAGATATACGAGCGTGGATATGATGATGTGTTTCCTTTCGTATGATATATAACATTGATTGTTTTGGAACAAGGTGAAGAGTTGTGGGGATTTTATATAGGGAAACTTATGATGATGATGATCACATTTTGTTGGTCTTAGAGTACATCGAATATGTAGATTTTGTTCATATGATGACATCAAATGCAAATATGAGTTCATTGTCTTTCCAAACAAAGAATATGAATCTATGCTAATGTGTCACCTCAAATATTATGGTCCATGTAAAATTTTCAAAGTAATTAATTACCATACATTATATATGTCCACCTATATGTTGATTTTGGTCTACTGCTCCAATTTGCAATCGAATATAGTACATATGTTCTCTACTTGCCATTTTTTTGTCACCATATTATGTGTTTAGGTTAGAGTCATCATCTATTGATTTAGGTTCTTGTCCTCGCAGCGCCGATTTTGTACCGTTGGTTGACTGAATTAAATAGATTAATCGGATTAAACCCGCTAGTTAACCATCACATTTGGCCTTTGCCATTGTAGCCTCACAACTTAGGCAATTTTAGGATTTGATTGGTTAATAGATAGGTGCAAATGCAAGATCTTTTGGTAGCAATGGTTGCTGTTTTAAGAGCTATAAAAATATTTATTTGATTGGTATAAGAGTTGAAAATATGTGTGTTTGTGGGATGTTGTTATATTTTGTTATGGGTGAGTTTAAAACTAATATAATAAAATATGCTATCTAATTATACTAAATCGACAGTCAATTTTTCAATAACTGATGTATTCTCCTTTTGACATCTGGCATAAGTCTCAATTTTTGATGTTTTACTTTCACACAATATGTTAATATTTGCATTCCTAAAAACTTTTATTTTTACTCTTCCACGATCTCCATGACTACAACAGTTGCAAACTAATTAGCAAAGAAGAAGAAACTGTTTCCTTCTTGCAATTGATTGATCACCTTATTTATACGGTTTCATCTTCTTTGCAATTAGTTTACTTTCTTGGCGTAAAGTTGGTCGCTGAAATATACTATTCTACCATTTTTCGCCCACTTTTCTTCATCAAATCAAAATTTCTCATCATTGCTGATCAAGAAGAGAACGAGAACAGAGTTATTCTGAAACACGATAACAGAAGCATTCTAAAACACAATAACAGAGTGAATTGCAGCCAGCAATGATGAAACACGAGAACGAGAGTGATTCTAGCTTTTAAAATCAAATTATGTCGCTGCATATATTTTTAAGGTATCAAATTTGTATCATTCAAGATTTGTATATCTCTTCGTTCTGCATTTGTTGTTCTGGGTCTCAATTTTAGTATCATTTAGATATAAATTGTGAATATATTGATGTTGTAGTATCAATGGAGACAAGCTAGAAGAAACAAGAATGTTTGGGAAAGAGATTGAGAAGACTGAAAAAGGTGAAGAAGACAAAAGACCTAATTCAGCTTCAGACACAACTCAATACGGTGTCGTTGAGTCAGCTCTACCAAATCAGATGACCAAGCCCAATAACATGGTCTGGAGGCCCAAAGCAGAAAAGCAGCCCATTTAGCCCATCCAAGAGCAACGGTCACCTGCAAAACAAGAAGACAAAATTAAGGAAGCTTCAAGGAAATTGCTAAAAGATGAAAGCAATTCCAGCTGTCCAAGTCAAGACCTAATCTTGACTAATAGGTTTGAATGTCTAGAGAGTGAGGACCTAGCTTAACCTAATCTAGAGACTATATAAGAGAGTCTAATGTAATCACAACATTAAGAGAGAAATAAGATGGAAAATATTTCAGTCTCCTTCACATACTATCTCTAAAGCT
>Ga0041059_1003090_pt1 | contig 11723 bp, 11 predicted proteins | sample AraColnosormetaG_FD_56232 | JGI IMG/M metagenome (GOLD analysis project Ga0041059, IMG submission 56232) | Arabidopsis roots microbial communities from North Carolina, USA - Col MF nosort | ecosystem: Host-associated > Plants > Roots > Unclassified | place: USA: North Carolina | collected... | reverse complement strand
TTTTTTTTTTTTTTTTTTTTTTGTTTTTAAATTAAGTGTAAAAAATGGGATCACCATTGTGCGAGCATTTGGCTAGGCTTTGTCTTCAATGTGATTTGAAGTTACACTCTAAGAGTAGTGTAAACAATTACAACTATTCGCGGATTCCGTTGTGTAATAATTGCGTTTCGCAGACCGCTCTTGTAGAATCCCTTGAACAAGGGTTGTGCCTATGCCAATCATGCTTTTCAAATCCCAATGTAATCTCGCGTTTTCTTCTTCTTCTTAGAAACGATGCTAGTGATTATTCGGCATATAATTTTCCACTGGATCTTGATTCCTCTTCTTCGTCTTGTTCATCTTCTTTTATCGATCGCAATTGGGAATTTTCCCTTGGTTCCTTACCTCTCAATAATGAGGACTCATCATCATCTTTTGAAATCCTTCAAATATTTGAAGATCATACAAAGAATTATAGTGATCAACAAGTGTTGACGCTTCAGCCCGATTATTTGGACATAATTCCTAAGGTATATACTTATTTATTTTTATTTTGTTAAAGAGGGGTTTTGTTCATTGTTATGAGATATATATGTTTGCTTAACTCGTTCCATTGTTTCCTGTGTGTCACTTTTACGCAGGATAGTTCATGCTCAGGCTTCAAAAGCTACGAAACTAAAGAAGATATAGAGAATGTTTTGATGAACACTTTTGATGGCGCCGAGGCAGCAGTATTAGACCTAAAACAATATAACCCCGAGGAAGATTTGATCCTCACGGAGCTAATCGATGAATTAGCAAGAGACAATTCAGAGACCACGCCGACCAATGTAAACATCAGCTTTAATTCTGTCGCATATTAATTATCTTTAATTATGGTTGACTTATTTATATATTTTTGTTTCATTGTGTAATAGACTTTACCAACTTCAGCATCTGGTATGTCATCGGATATACATAAAGATTACAACACTGAAGCTTTGGCTAATGCAAGTTCTCAAGATTATTTTATAAACCAAATGATTGGCTCAAAAGCAAAGGAAGAGACCAATGATCTTGCAATACTCCCTAACGCTCTTGTTCAACTTGACTGTGGACAATCGCAGTTGATACTTACCGATGAGATGTTACCATGGGAGAATCAAACATTTGTACCTGTTAAGGGATTTAGTCCGAAAGATCGAGAAGAGGCCAAGAAAAGATATTTCGAAAAGAAGAAGAAACGCAAGTAGGTATTACACCTCATTATACTTATAGGTAGATAACTCCATGCAAGTGTATACGTACTTACAAGTTCAAATTTATAACAATGCAGGTTTGGGAAACAAATTAGATATGAATCTCGAAAATCTACAGCAGATACGAAGAAAAGAATGAAAGGAAGATTTACAAAAGCTGGTGCTGATTATGACTATGACCCACGAGCTAATGATATTAACAAAGGGAAAATACAAACATGAGCTAATGATAACCAAGCTCAATTGTGATATCCAAATAAGGAAAATAAAAAGATGGTTGCAATAATATATATGATGATCATCATCATTATGGTTCCATGATTTTTTGGACTTTGTTTTGCCAAGGGTGTTTTGTAGTTCAGTGGTTTTGTCTGATTGGTCGAGATATCGATATCCACTGGATGCACACGCTTAAAGGACTGCAAAGGTTCACAGAGAGGTCAAAACGATCTCTAGTTCTCTACTATAGTGTTTTGATTCCACTCTATAGATTTTTTTCCAAAATTATTTTTTTCTTTTATTATTTACATTTATTTATTTCTTAAAGGAGCTTTATTGCAGTTACTGTCAAATTATTTTACCAAAAACAATAACTAAATTTTTCGGTAAGACTCTAACCGAAAGTTAATTCGGTTCGTTTGATTTGGTTTTTGTTCGGTTAAATTTGGTTTGGTTTGGTTTTTGTTTGATCGATTAAGTTTTGAATGAATTTCTGTGGGAGTTGCTTCTCAAAGACTTAAACCTGCAACTTGGCAAGTTTTTTTTCTTCTTCTCAAACCATTGTCTTCATCATATAGCTCTTTTAAAAATAAATGTGACAATAATCGATTGGTGGACATACAGTAGAATGCTAAGAAAAAAATAGCCGATTGGAGAAGAAGCAAGAATATATAAACCACCTCTTTTGCAAATTAAAGATACGTGTTTGTCATGGCCTTTTAATTTTTCCTAATAACAAGTTCTTTAATCATTTCTCACGAAACAAAACTCAACTGTCTTAGAAATATATTAATATTCCCTGCGGCTCGGATCTTGTGACACTGCACATGTTGAGGACAGCTAAATTTACGTTACTAAACGTTGCTTGTTTCGTCTCGTCTCAATATTTTAGTGTGTAATAAGTAATAACTATATATGGAATATAATATATGAGCATTTAAAAAACCATCGAACAATAATAAATAAAAACCAAGCCTTAATTGGACAAGTCCGATTTAAAATCTTACAATTGACCAAAATAAAGTTAGGAACGAGATCTAGCCATCATTTACTAAACATTAAATTAATGATTTACTTTTGTCATTTATTATATAATAATTATATCATCATAAATCTAGCAGATGGAGTATTTGATACTCGTTATACAAAACATAACATGTATCTTGCATTCTTGCTAATTAATGACCAAAAGTAGAAAAGAATTCTATATTGTTATGGCAAAATTAAAATTTAAAAAACGATCTCTATTGTTTCTTTTTGTTAAGTAAAAATGTCTCTATTGTTAATAAAAAAAAACTCGCTTTTTCGTTTAAGAATTTTTTTTATTGTTGTATGGAACTAAGTGAATTGAGAATAATTTGACATGTGTCGAGTAATAGATTCCTTTACCAAATATATAAGCATCTCCAATTAATTAAGATGTACATTACTTTAATTTGAAAAAATACAAAGTACAAGAAACGTATTACTAGTATAATTTATTAGACTCCTTCTTTATTTACGCCTTAGCTTCCGTGCCTAATCACAATACTAGTTATTTACATATAGTTTAGTCAGCATTAATTCCTTACACTAAAACCATTTTTAACATGACTCCATTGCTCTCCCTCTGATCAACCCTCCTCCTCCGCCGCTGCTACAAACACTTTAATATATATTGCCACCGTCCTACCATATATATATAGTCCACTTAAGATCTTTCCACTCATTTATAACCCAAATTTGTTCTGTTTCATAAATATGTGTCTTCCATTTCGACCCGTCTCGAAAACATATTATTCGTCTTCTTCTTCGACTATCGTGACGCGTATGGTAAACTGCATACTACTTTTTGTATTCATTTTGTTGGTCTACCTCCTCATCTCGGCCTCAAGACTTCAATCTAAAAACTCTATTCATGCATACTTCTCATCTTCTGATCAAGATCAATCTCAGAGCCCGACAAAAATCGAGCACATCGTCTTTGGGATAGGCTCAAGCGCGATCTCGTGGCGTGCACGTAGAGAATACGTTAAGCTTTGGTGGGATGCTCAGAAAATGAGAGGCTGCGTCTTTGTTGAGCGTCCCTTGCCGTCTTCTCAAAACCACACAGATTCATATCTCCTTCCTCCGGTTTGTGTTTCCCAAGATACTTCCCGGTTCAGGTAATTTAGTTCAATTTGTTTATTGTTTTTTAGTCAGAAAAAAGTTTCAACTTCTGTTTCATCATAAATTAAAAATAAGTATAGTTTGCGATTTATTAGTTTAACGTCTATTAAAGATTTAAAGTATAGGATATATAAATTTAAAATATTGAATTGTGACATTTTTTTGTAATTTTATATATGAAAACAATTTAAAGACAGAAATTAATTAGTTGATATTCCTACTTTATTCCTTAATCAATTTAACTTGCAAATTAGGGTACAGTTAAATCGAATCGGCCTAATGAGACAAGCGTCTACAGGTACACTTGGAGAGGCGGTGACAGAAACGCGATCCGAATCGCGCGGTGCGTTCTAGAAACTGTCAGGCTATTCAACACCTCCTCAGAAGAAGTAAGATGGTACGTATTTGGAGACGACGACACGATTTTCATTCCTGAAAACCTCGCTCGAACTCTCTCCAAATACGACCACACATCATGGTATTACATAGGATCAACCTCGGAGATTTATCACCAGAACTCTATGTTCGGACACGACATGGCGTTCGGGGGTGGTGGGTACGCTTTAAGCAGCTCATTGGCTAATGTTTTAGCTAGAAATTTCGATTCTTGTATCGAACGATATCCACATTTGTACGGAGGAGACTCTAGGGTTTATGCTTGTGTGCTTGAGCTTGGGGTTGGATTGTCTAAAGAGCCTGGCTTCCATCAGGTTTTAAAGTCTATATGTACGTAATTAATAGTTATTAGTAAAAAAAAAAACTGATTAGAGATATTTGTTTTTATTTTTGAAGCAGTTTGATGTGAGAGGAAATGCATTGGGAATATTGACATCACATTCAACGAGACCGTTGGTGTCACTACACCACATGGCTCACATTGACCCAATCTTTCCAAACTCAACCACTTTCTCCGCGGTCCGCCACCTTTTCTCCGCCGTACAACTCGACCCTCTCCGTATTTTTCAACTATCCGTTTGCTACGACCGTTGGTACTCTTGGACCATCTCCGTCTCTTGGGGATATACTGTTCAGGTTAATACTTTTTTACCCTTTTTTGTTCAGGACTCCAATAACGTAATGTTATTAATTCAAAATTTAAATGTTTGTTTCAATTGTTAGATTGATGGCAGGCATTTGTTTCTACGGGATGTTTTGCGGGCACAAGAGACGTTCCGACCATGGCAAAAATCAGGCGGATTAGCAAGTGTTTACACATTCAACACAAGAGAGATTCATCGTGATCCTTGCCAACGACCTGTCACTTTCTACATGCAACATGTTTCTTCTAGTAGCCATGATGGAACCATTAAAAGTGTTTATAAGCAAGCTTACGAGAATTGCACCTACGATCCTGTTACATCGCCTCGCAAAATTCATGAGATTAGAGTGTTTTCAAGAAGACTCGATCCCAATATCAGACAAGTACTTCATTCTATCTTTTCTATTTTTTTATTTTTTTTTAAATAACAAAATATAGGATAGATTAGTAGAATTTTTTGGCCATAGTGAAAATCTTTTTTTTTTTTTTGACAGCAAAGTCCATTAGAGAAAATCATTTTCTAGATTAGTATATATTTGTTAAAATATCAATTACTATGGTTTCTTTACGTATAGATACTTCCTTTCGATTTTCGTATAGACCAACAAAATTAGGAATATTGGGGTTAGTAGTGGTCAAAGTTGCTATATTGAGTGAACTTTTTAAAGTAGCACCCTAAAAATATAGTATTTCGTAAGAAAATTTGCTTCTTACTTATTAGATTTAAGTTTGTTTTATCATAACAAAATAAATGTTTTGAATGCGGTAGTTGAAGGCTCCCAGAAGGCAGTGTTGTGATATATTACCAACTTCTTCAACTGGTGGCAACATAATGGAAATTGGACTGCGAGAGTGCAAAGAGGATGAGCTCATCTATATTCATCCCTAATTTCACCGTAACTAATTATATTATACCTTTACAATATTGCCATCCATTAATTTTGAACCTAAAAATAGTTTTTTTTTCTTTCCTTTTTGTAAATTTAACATTAAGTTGTTAATTGGCTGGTTGCCTTTCAACATTTGGAGCATTTGAGATTACTTTGTGACAAAAAACTGAACATGACATGAATATAATCTAGGGTGGACCTTCACTGAAATTGATGAAAATGACATTATACTTAAAATTAGGCTACCTACCAAATTCACCCTAGATTTAATATATTTCTATTGGTTACATCTTTACTTTAAGATATAAAAACTAAGAATGATAATTTACTTCTATTACAAGCTAAGAATCCTAGATATCTCAGTCGCTCACTTTTGCAGTTGATTCCCTTTACGATTAGCGTGCTACAATCGTATCAAGTCACATTCACACACTCTTGTTTATTTTGTTCAAAAAATGAAGAAGAACAAAATAGTAAACCGAAAATAATGCTATTTGAAATATAAATGCGACCGTATTGATGCGGGCCAAATACAAATCCGGTTAAACCAGTTAAAGCGAAATTGGAAAGTAATAGGAAGTGATTAAGGTAAATTAATTAAGTAGTATTAATTAGCGTAACATTAGCTGGGGGATTAGACGACTTTGCCACCGTTGTTAATACCTTCCTTGCCTTCTTTCTTTCGTTACCATTTGCGTGATCCCTATCTTCTTTATCTTCGCCCTCCGGATTCTTCAATATTACTAAATCTGCCATCATCTCCTCGATTTCGATGACGATAGAGCCGACGCAATCGCCGTCTTCGGAGCCGGAGGTTCACTCTGGAGAGGACTTCGTTCACATCGATGACCCTAGGCCTACCGGCGATATCTCTTTAAGCGACAGCATAGTTAATGTGGAGAAGGATGAACTGCTCGACGAAGCGGCGGAGGAAGAATTTAGAGGCTCCGATTCTGTGTTTAGCGGCGGCGATGGCGGTGGAGCGGATGATGATGGCGGCGAGTGTTCATCGGAGGCTACTAAAGTGGAGCTACCGGAGGAATTGGCGAAAAGTGTTGTGATTCTGACGTGCGAGTCAACAGCGGATGGTGGATCTTGCGATGTGTACTTGGTTGGTACTGCTCATGTATCAAAGGTAATCCTCGTTCTTCGATTTCATTTGGTTCTAAGTTTGCAAAGGAGCTGTCTTGGAATTGAACTAATATTTTGGTAACTAGTGAACGGTTCAGAGAGTCTCGTTCTTGGAATCTTTGGAGAAAGCTGAAAATTGCATGTGGAATTCAAGAAATTTATCAAACCTTTTTGGGGAAATAACGTGTTTTTGGCTGTGTCAGAACAGTTGCCAGAAATGGAGTTAGGGTTTTTGATTTAGTAATAATCTTTATTTTCTGGAAACAAAATTGCTAAATTCAGCAAGATTGGGTTTTGTTTGATTGTATAGGCTAGAAAAAGAAATGCTTAGCTCTTTGTTTTAGATTAGCATTCAGTCTTTCATAGTGGAATAATCCTGTATATCCTTGCTTGCAGCAATCCTGTCTTGAAGTTGAAGCAATAATCAGCATCTTGAAACCAGAGGTTCTTCTCTTTAGATGTGTTCATTGAGGACTGAGGTTTGATATCTTTATCTTGTCTATGTTCAGGTCTAAGCAAGTTGTTGATATCACAGGTTGTCTTCGTTGAATTGTGTTCGAGCCGATTGTCTGTTCTCAAACCTCAAACATTGAAGGTTTGCCTTTCACAATTGTGATTCTGCTTCTTCTTTCCAATTTGGTTTTCTTCTTTGTATATTGTGAAGATCTATCATTGTGAGTGATTTTGGAAAAAATGCATATCATTGTGTGATGATTAGTTTTGTTAGTGTCTCTTTCTATCTTTAGAATGATTAGTGTTGCCAAAATTTCTTCACTAAATCACAAAGCAGAGGCTGCCTATATCTTAGAGGAAATTTCTATGATGCTTGTACATCACTTGCTCTATATGCTATGGCTTTGGTGATGAGATTTCACAGATCTAAGTACTTATACACGGTTCTAGCCCTTTTGCTTATTCTGAAATGGTAATATATTTGCTTTTCTAGATTCCAACCATGTCGGACATGATAGAAAGTTGGAAGCAGAAACAGAACACATTCGGAATACTTTATGGATGGTTTCTTGCAAAGGCAGGTTTTCCTTAATCAAGAAACTTTTTGATGGAAGCTTTAAGTCTCTGAACCAAAAATTTACATCCTTTCCTTCTGTTAGATCGCCAGTCATCTTGAGGTTTTTCCTGGTGCTGAGTTTCGTGTGGCGTATGAAGAGGCGATTAAATATGGCGGCAAGGTGATACTTGGTGATCGTCCTGTACAGGTGATAATGATATGTTTGTCCGTAGTTTCAAAACAGTCTTTTAATAATGTTATGCATTTCATGAGCGTATATTCTTTCAAAAGCGTTCCTCAATCCTCAGTATACTCATTAATTTTGTATTTCTCGAAGCAGATTACGTTAAAGAGAACATGGGCCAAGATGCCTCTATGGCACAAGGTTAAGTTTTTATACTCCATACTGTTTCAAGCTGTCTTCTTGCCGGGCGCTGAGGAACTCGAGAAAATGGTAAGTCTTACTGTATTATTTTTTTTCCTTTTCCGCACATCTAATAATTAAGTGTGATTTGTCCTAACAAATATACATTGATTCTAACTATCGATCAATGGTAAATTGGACTGGTTCAGCTGAAAGATATGGACAATGTGGATATGGTGACTTTGGTGATTCAAGAAATGAGCAAGGAATTTCCAACTCTCATGGATACAATTGTGCATGAGCGAGACCAGTTAGTATTCTCTATTCCCTCTATGTAGTTTATCAGATTCGTAAACTAAAAATAGAAATGCTGGTAGTAGCAAATATAGAGAAGAATTAACAAATTATCATCGACTTCACATCCTGATAAATGAAATGCGCAGGTACATGGCATCCTCTTTGCTGAGAGTTGCAAGTGACCATAGTTCGGTTGTAGCAGTTATCGGAAAAGGACATATTAATGGAATCAAGAAGAATTGGAAGCAACCTATTACGGTTTGTTGTCGTTTCAATATCTGAATGAAGGAGCTTATTTTTGTTTCGGATTGTGATTTATGTTCGTTTTCACGGAAATTGCAGATGAATGATCTAATGGAGATACCAAGCGACAAGTCAGTGTTTACGTTAAAGAGAATAATATCATCAGTGGCAGTTGCAGTTGCAGGGACAGCTATAGTTTCGGGTATACTTCTTTCAAGAAGAAAGTGAAAAAGGATTGTAATTGGGGCAGAGTTTTTCTCTTCTTTCTCCTGAGCCATACGAAGGAATGATACAAACTCAAATAACTTTTACACTCGTTTACTCTTTCTTTTTTTTCTTTTTTTTCACTTCTGTACGTTTATTGATGAAAATAATAAAGCTTTTTTTTTGGTCTTTCGGTATTTTCTTTAGATAGTTGGAAGTAATCCGAGTTTGAGCTAGGGGTAGGTGAAAATACTCGTTTCAAAACTGCCACTAAAAGCAATTAAACAATCTGGATCCTCTATCCAGATTGCATATAACTCTATCTACAAAATGACAGTGTTACTACTCAAACCAACTAAAATGTCATGATTCATACACGACAAGCCAAATATGTTAAAAAAAAAGCAGTAAAATCTTTTTATTTCTTTATTGACGAAGTCTGTAACAAAATCCATACACACAAATCCCAAAAGGCCACATCATAAATTCACAATCATCCTTATTAATTATTATCACAACTACCCCCACAAGCTCCCAAATCTTTTACATTTCCACCCCTTAACTATTTGCAACGGAACATTGCCTCCTAACCACTCCAGCTGAACCAGTCTTGACATTGATCCGACCCATTTTCTCCATTGACTTGGCAAACTCAGAGAAGAAACTCCCCACCGAACCCGTCAAGATCCGGTTTATGTTTGAAAGTGTTGTGGGGTTAGTGGTGAGAGCAGAGTCTGATTGAAACAGACCTCTACGCTTGAGTACGAGCTGGTAATAACTTAGATCAAATGTTTTGCGGCTCCCTGGATCCATCTCTACGATGGTCTTGTTATCGTTGAGGCTAGGACATTTTCTAGACTTGAGATTGGCTGCGTACTCGCTGTCCAAAGCCGGATCTTGGCCTCCACGACCCGTAAAATTGTAGAGACGGTTTGTGAAAGACGAGCAGTGAGATACACCAATAGTGTGAGCCCCTGTTTATAACACATATATTTCTTGTAAATATATCTTGAAACTCTAGGTTGAAATGTTCTCTATATCATAAAAACAGTACTTTCTAATTTTCTTTATTGAAATCATAATAAGTATTACTTTTCGGTTATTGTGAAACCATCATAATAGTCGTTTTTTGTGTGTATGATTAACACATGTTTTATAAATCTTAAACGCAAATATTTTCTTCTAAAACACTCAATAATTTTTTATTCTTAGAGTGTGGAATGAGTTTAGGCTTTACCGGATAGTAAAACGAGGTCCTTAAGATCAAGTCCTTGGTTTGCAAAGAGTGTCTGAAGATTGGTGATATTACTGGTTGGAGGAGGAATGTTGGCTAATGCCTCCGCTGCGTTTGATATCCTCCCGTCTCTTCTTCCGGTCGGTACACTCCAATTCGGTCCTCCCTACAACATACCAAAGGTCAGAATTTATGATGAGAAATACTAATTAAGATTTTTTAATTTAGAGTAATGTTATGTGATGAATATGATGCTTACGGTGAAAACGACAGCGTCGCGAGAAGCTAGAGCGATAATATCAGCGCAAGAGACAATTCCAGGGCATTGAGCTTCAAGCACAGATTTAATTGCGTCGATGAAGCCAAACCCTCGAACCGTTAGGTTAGGAGTCGCGTCTCTCTCTGCGTTTCCTGACGTTGAGTTTATAAGCACTGATCCATCACAACCCTACATGTACATGTATATATATCCGTCATTAATTAGTTTCGTAGTTATTCAGAATGTTCCACTATATAAAGAAAAAAAGAAAAAAAAAGAGGGAAAAGAAGAGTTTACTCGGACAAAACAGTCATGGAAATGCATTCTAATGAGAGCAGCAGCAAGAGAAGGAGCATTAGAAACGTGGTTTGAAACAAAATCTTGAACAATCTTTTCAGCATTAGGACAAGAATTGGCATAGAAATTCATCTGCAATTGAGCTTGGATCGGTCCAACAATTCCCACAAGAAAGAAAGAGACTGAAAGAGCTATAGCTATCAAGCAATTCATCTTTAAATTTGTTGGTTTAATTTTTGAGACTCTCTCTGTTTGGGAGGATTATGTTGTGTGATGTATTGAGACGTTAACATAGGTTTATATAGAAGAGTTTGCATGTTTGGTAGTAGAAGTGGGTCCATCTAAGCTAACTAACATGTGCTCTTTTTCTACTTTATTTTTCTGGCTCATAATCAGCGCCACAATAAAAATTTGAGAAATTTTTATTCATAATTACAAAATGGTTTTTTAATACTCTTACTAATGAAGAGATAATGTTACACTTCAATGAGGCAATTTGGAAGAGTTTTTTTATAAAAAAAAGTTAATTAAAGTTTACGTCTTTCCACTTATATTTATTTTCCTGTAATTTGTAAAACTAATTTGTAATTTGTATGTTCTAAAACACGTAGCGAATTTGTTTTCTAATATATATTAACCAAAATATCAAAAATATACTCTGATACTAAAAATATCAAAAGTATTAGATATGGTAAAAGATGGTGAATGTTTGGTCCATAAATCAAGCTATAGTAAGTTAGTAACATAGAAAGTCTTGATTTTAATGACCGTTATGATGTCATAATCAACGATTTTTGTTTTTTTATATACCAAAACGCAATAGATTGTGTTGAGCGTTATGATGTCATAATCATCGATACAAAAAGTCAAGCCAACAGTAGATTTTAGTGAGTTAGTAACATAGAAAGATTAGCTGAATGTAATTAAAAGTATCGAGTGTTCTGATGTCATAATCAACAACTGTAATTTTTTTTTATAACATAATTGAGATTATATGGAATCTTATTTTGGATTCATTTATTTTAGTCGCGATCGAGTACTAGAATATTGGTAATCTTGAATACTCTAAATTTTTGGATGATCAATCACCTCAAGACATAACGTACTTTGATTTTTCACTGAAGAACAACTCGTTTTTGCCGACATCTTCCCATCCAAAAAAAAAAAAAAAA
>Ga0041059_1003089_pt1 | contig 11730 bp, 15 predicted proteins | sample AraColnosormetaG_FD_56232 | JGI IMG/M metagenome (GOLD analysis project Ga0041059, IMG submission 56232) | Arabidopsis roots microbial communities from North Carolina, USA - Col MF nosort | ecosystem: Host-associated > Plants > Roots > Unclassified | place: USA: North Carolina | collected... | reverse complement strand
GATAAAATATTGAAATTTGGTGTAGAGAATTGTGGAGTAGGAGACTAATCCTTCAAAAGATATCAAAATGTAAGGTTTTAAAAAGGATACTAATCATTTTTGTAAGACTTTTAGAAAAACAAGATTACTGCACTTTTGATGATTCTTCAGCTATTTCATCACCAACAACACGTTACGTGTTTTCATCATCACCCGGATAGCTCCCATACTGTGTGTTTGGCTCTCGGTTTGAATTTTCAAATGTGTCATTCTCATCCTGCTGATATTGGTCAAATTGCCCTAAGTTTACTCCCTCAAACAAGAGATCGTCGTTAGTACTTAAGGGTCGAATTCCACAAAACACTTTTGTTCACACAATAGGCCTAAGTGTAAGTATTAAGCTAGATGCGTATAACAAAATAAAAAGAAAGCAAGTAAGCAATAGCAGATTGATTGGTTGTAAAACAAGACATTAAAAACGTCAGGTTTAGGATATTTTCAGGAAATAGATGATTAGTAGATCTAGTTATAGCTCGGTTGTGATCAAACCGTTCTTAAATTCAAACACTAATTATAGAATAAACGGTGGTGTATTGTGAAACTCACTATGCCTAAAGTTAAAGATTCCCAGTGGTGTGCCCTGAAATCCTATACTAAGACATGCATGCTAAACAAGTTCGATAAGTTTACCTTATTACACACCTATAAACCAAGCTCATCAAATAGTAGTTCTAGTAACAGATACTTATGGTGGGTATACCTATAATCTAAGATCAATTTCTAATTAGCTACTCTAGAACTAGCATTAAGAACAACTAAAGATGAAGAATCCTACAGATTACCTAGCAAGGGGGCAATCTACTAAATCTAAATTCCTAATGAGAAACCCTAACCCTAACAAGAGACTACTCAGACATGATGGATGAAACAAACAACATATATGAATAAGAAATAGTTAGAAAATATCTTTTCACTGTTATTGAAATCTCTGAAAACAGGGTATGAATAGCTTATGAAAGGACTTTGGAACAAGTTGTTGCTTCTCAAGAGACTTTGAAAAAGACTTAGGTCTAAACAATGATCTTAAAACTATATATATAAGACCTAAAAAACGTGCATAGACTAATAATGAAAATAGAAAAGTCTTCTGGGGCAAATTTTCATATCTTCAAACTCTAAACCGTCATGGACTTTTCTGGGCTGCTACGGGTGTCGATTGACACCAAGAGTGTGTCGATCGATACTCTCGACTTGATCTGAAACTCAATTCGTTCTTTGGCTTATTTTCTTCAGTTTTTGCTCCAAAATGTCTTATTATCTCCATTCTTTTTCCTCTCCATAGAATACCTGAAAATAGTCTAAAAGGACACTAGAAATAACAAAAAGACTCAAAAACCTATATCTAAAACATAGCTAAAAATAATAAAAATAGGCTTATATCAACTGCAACAAAACAAAAATAATTAGTCAATAGATAATATACGTAGTAAACCTTTAAAATACCTATAAGATACATTGTAAACACCTTTTAAATAACTTTCTAAATACCTACTGAACCTTTAAAATATATTGTAAAACCTTTGTAAGACCTTTTAAATAGCTTGTAAAGATTTTCAATTATCTGTTCTTTTCTTTCTACTCTTGCTTCTTCTTCAGACTACAAAAAAAAGAGTACACCTTTTTAATTAACTTTTGTAAATCGATTTAAATACGTAAAATCTTTAAAAACTTTTTACTTACCTCTTCTTTCTTTCCTCATCTTCATCACATCTCTGATAATTATTTTCCTCCATTTTAATGTCTAAAATCTTCTCAATCAGCTCGACTCTCTTGTGAAGGTCTTCAAGGATTGTCAAAATCTTGTCAAGCGTCTCGTTATCAGATATTTTATTATTCCTTTTCTTTTCACCTACTTCTTCAAGGGCAGCAAGAACATCAACACATTTTGTATTCCATTCATTTTTCTTCATTTTGTAGACCATTTTAACAAGTTCTAGAACTTTTTGGAATTCTGTGTCATCTAGATGGAGATCAGGAACTAAAGACTTGAAGTCTTTTGGGTTTCAAATAATTGTATTCACCTCAATCTGCGAAGATACAATAACATTCAAAATATTGAAAAAGCTGAACTTCAAATCTCAAAACCATTCTAAAACACTTTTTAAAATCTCTTGTAAATCACTTAAACCCCTTGTAAATTCTTATAAAAGGACTTGTAATTCTACAAAAAAGAAAAAGCCATTTAAACCCTTGTAAATAATTTTTATACTAAGACATAACAATAGAGCTCTTCAAATTCTGTAAATAAACAAAAGTTTTCCTCAGATATTTGATTTACATGGTTTACAACCTTGGAAAACTTTGGCGTACTAGTGCTTTCCACTTCATTATCAAAGGATATTCAGATTGGTATTCGGTATCTCTAATTTCATATGTTGCACCAAATGTTGGAACTGCACTCAACACCCATATGGTTAGCGCGAGTCCAAATCCTCTCATATCGTATTTTTTGTTTGCCCACGGTTGGGCTGTGTACATCTCAAAATCAAAAGCATGTTGCAATCTTGATAAACGTATCTTCTCTTTGTCAAAAGGTGTCAACAGAAGTCTTTCAGTCAATAACACTGCACCAAGACACAACTTTTCATCATCTTCAACAGCATCTTCGCCTTCCTTAGGTTTTGTAACCAAACGATCTTCAAGGTCAACAAGAGTATTTACTCCTTCACTTGCCCAAAAGTACGGATCTTTTAACGTATCCTTGCCCTTTCGTCGAAGTTCCCTATGAACAGGTTCACATTGAATTCATGCAAAAACAAAAGACAATGTAAAGACATTTATTATAGGTTTTATAGTAAATACTTTAAAAGCAATTGTAAATCATATATACCCCTTTTAAAAGCTTTTAATATCCCTTGAAAATCATTTTATAACACTTGCTTATGCTTTAAAAACGATTGTAAATCATGTAAACCCCTTTTAAAAGTTTTTAATATCCCTTGCAAACCCTTCAAAATCACTTGTTTATCCTTTAAAAATGATTGTAATTCATGTAAACCTGTTTTAAATGCTTATAGTATCCCTTGTAAATCATTCTATACCACTTTCTTATCCATTAAAAACGATTGTAAATCATGTAAACCCCTTTTAAAAGCTTTTAATATCTCTTGTAAACTCTTCAAAACCACTTGTTTATCCTTTTAAAACGATTATAAATCATGTAAACCCCTTTTAAAAGCTTTTCAAATCCTTTGTAAATTATTCTATACCACATTCTTATCCTTTTAAAATAATTCTAAATCATGTAAACCCTTTTCAAAAGCTTTTAATATCCCTTGTAAATCATTCTATACCACTTGTTTATACTTTAAAATTGATGGTAAATCATGTAAACCCCTTTTAATATCCCTTGTAAACCTTTCAAAACCACTTGTTTATCCTTTAAAATGATTGTAAATCATGTTGTGAGGTTTAATCTTCAATACTCAACTCAGAATCACTCGATTCAAACTCGGCTCTCGTTTGTAAACAGATTTAACAATAGAGAAAGTAAAAGAACGAGGACACAGAGGTTTAACGAGTTCACGTTTCCTTAACCGGAAAACGCTACGTCTTGCCGGAGTTATCTCCGGAAATCCACTAGAACTTTGGAATCACTGTCTCATACAACAACTCTCACACTCAGAGCTTTCTCTCTCTAACCTCTCTCTTAATTGATAACAAACTCTCCGATCTAACAATCTCGAAAGAGGAAGAAGAAGATAAGCTAACAGAACAATGTGAAACTACCGAAATGCCCTCAAGTCCGTTACAGTTTTGGCAACTCGATCCACCTGCGTCTCTCATGGCTTTCTTCTGAGAGTGTTGCTTGAACCCTCTCTTTAATCGAGAGTATTCCATATACTTTGGCTAATCTTTAGAACAATATGGGCCACTTCTTTTAAATCTCCACCTTGGCTCTTATTGTCTTCTTAGTCCACTTCTGTTTCTAGTTAACTTGGATTCCCTCTCCGGTACTTGAGCTTTACCGCTTAGTGGTTAGTAACTAGGAGCATGTCCAATGCTCCTTCAAGTGTGTTCACCGGGTAACAGTTTTGTAAAGATATCTACTGGATTGCATTCACTCGCAATTTTCACTAGCCTAATCTTTCCTTCAGCTATGACATCTCTCACAAAATGCAACCTGATATCTGTATGCTTGGTGTTCTCATGGTGCACTAAGTTCTTCGCCAATGCAATTGCACTCTGAGAATCAAAATGTACTTCCACATAGTTCTGTGGGAAACCAAGCTCATTAGCTAAACCTTTCACCCATAGGGCTTCCTTTACCGCCTCTATAAGTGCCATTTACTCGGCTTCTATTGTAGAAAGAGCTACCACTTTCTACAGTTTTGACTTCCAACTAACGGTATTTCCTCCTACTGTAAACACATAACCTGATATTGATCTTCGAGTATCAAAATTACTTCCATAATTAGAGTCACAGTAACCTCTCAACAAGAAATCATCTTGTTTCCTGTAACACAACTTCTTTTTCTTTCTGCCTCTCATGTATCTCAAGACCCACTTAGTCGATTGCTAGTGGTCTTTCAGTGGTTTACTCAAAAACTGACTGATCACACCCAAAGGATAAGCAAGTTCCGGTCTAGTGCCTATCATAGAATACATTATGCTTCCAACCGTAACATCCCACTCCCACATAGTTGGGCCAATTTGTTTTGATATTATGATATAGCCCATAAATGGCCCAATCTCTTTTTGATGACAAACAATAGGGTTTTGTAAGTGTCATATATATTGGGGTATCTTAAGCCCTAAACTAAGTCAGCCACCATCATCATTGTTGAAACGTGAGTTCGTGAGCCTTTGTTATCGTCGTCGTAGTCTCCGCATTATCAACGTCGAGAGAACTTATTGATGTTCGACCCATTATTGTCTTTGTTCATGTCTTCTTCCAACATTAATGTGTTTTGTTTCTCCATAACCAAACTGCTATGATCTGTAAAGAAAAGAAAGGAGAAGAATAAGAATTGAGAAGATCGTGAAAGAGAAGAAGAGAAGGAAGCGGAGATGAAGGCGGAAATGTGGCGGAAGAGAAGAAATCATCACCACCGCAAAGGAAAGGCATTAAGAGATGGAGATTTCGTTTGTGTCATTAAAGAGAAGTGAGATGAAGCATATCTTAGTAAAATCAGAGAATGGGCAAAGCAAAGAAGGAAGAAGAGAAAAGAGGGAGGAAGAACATTTTCAAGATGGGGTTTTGTGAGACTCATTCCGGTCTTTACAGAAAGTATCAGATGACGATTAAGGTGTTTTTGGAAAGATTAGGTTTCCAAGAATTCATAACAACTGCCGGACTTTGAATCGGGATTATATTACAGAAATTATGTGTGTTTCTTTTAGGACAAGTAACTGGCAAAATATGTGGAATCCTAGAAAACAGTTTCGTACTATCTTCTTCGAGCCAACGTTTGGAGGTCCGTAACAACTCTGATCGGAACGAAATTTGGTGGAGAGCTTCATGGTATTACTGGGTCAATAATCAACGGTGGGATCACGTTTCTAACGGTTAGTTCCTGACTTCTGAGTATGTTTTCAAGCATGTTTTATTTGAAGTAAATAGTGATGAGTTTGTGTTGTTGGTTGGGAAATGAGTTCGGTTGGAGATGAAGCTTTGCTGGAGCTTTCATGACTCATGGATTCAGGTCCTGGTTGATGGAGAACCAAATTAGAGCTTATGATCATATGGTTACAGTAAAGATTGTCTAAGGGGAAAGAAAAGGAGAATTGAGTCTTCATCTTCAATAGGCCAAGGTGAGGGTGGTATTTGCGAAACATGGTATCATTTTCTTTTGTTATGCTTCTTGACGCATGATATGTAGGCTTAGATCTAATTGTTTAGGATTAGATTATTTGATGTTATGATTGAGAGTAAATGTTAGGAATGATGATAATGAACGATGGTGATGTTATGTATGATATTATAAGTATGTGTATGTTAAGTATGATTATGAGTATGTATGTGTGATGTATGAAAGACTGGGGAGAATCGAGCTATAGGCTGTGGTCTCCCTAGTAATGTGGACTGTGATGGGCCGACGGGTTACATGCTGGTCATGAAAGGCTGACGAGCCCGGCATGCATGGGAGTGTCCGAGCCACGAGGGCCAGCCTCCACTCATGAGGTTCTAGTTGTCACGAGGATGACTGGACCTAAGGATGTATACGTATGTATGTGCTATTATGGATTTATGGATACTATGTTGGTTATGAATGTGTTGTTAGAAGTTAAAGCATGTTAGGTTGATTGCATGTGTCAAAGTTTATATGTTATGATGATGGTTGTATAGCTTTAGAAAGTGTTCTATGTTTCAGTGGGCAGAGTTGATTCCCCTCACTGAGTATTCTTTACTCACCCCCTTTTTCTCCTTTTTCCTCAAGTTAGTAAAAGTGAGGAGTTGTGTGCAATATTTTGTTCGTGTGTGAAGTTAAAGAAAACGTTTTTGGCAAGATCAGATGAATAACATGTCGTCTTGGCCTATATGGCGGGATGGGTGTTACACCAACTGTGTTAGCATATGGCACAAACATCATTCTTTCAAATTTGTTTTATTACTCTTCATCTATAGCTGCTCTTAGTTTGAAATTTACTCCAAGTGGAGTTGATACAGGCTTAGATTGGTCCATATGAGTTGAACATAGGACCTTTTTGACATATGCTTCATGTGACAAAGATAGTAAACCAGCTTTTCGATCTTTAGCAATTTCCATGCCTAGAATCTTCTTTGCATCTCCCAAATCTTTCATTTCAAATCTTTACTCAGGAGTAACTTTAATTCTTGAACACTCGACTTGTCTACTGAAGCAATTAACATGTAATCTACATACAAGAGTAAGTAGATGTATATCTTGCCTAGCTTCTTATAGTAAACACAACTGTCAAAAGCACTCCTGACAAAACCTACTCCTCTCATGAATTCATCAAATATGAGGTTCCACTGCCTAGGAGACTGCTTAAGACCATACAGAGAGTGTTCATCTAGGAATCCGTGTAAAAAAGCAGTGTTCACATCCATCTGCTGCAATTCCATACTGAAATGTGCTACCATTGACAGAATGTACGTGATAGAAACATGTTTCACAACAGGTGAGAATATTTCAGTATAATCAACACCTTCTTTTTGTGTGAACCCCTTGGCAACCAATCTAGCTTTATGATATAACCCTATTTTTACAGTTTTTAACTATGTTTTAGATATAGTTTTTTGAGTCTTTTTGTTATTTCTATAGTCTTTTCAGGTGTTCTATGGAGAGGGACAACAATGAAGATGAGGAGACATTTTGGAGCAAAAGCTGAAGAAAACAAGCTAAAGGACGAATTCACTTTTTAGATCCAGTCGATCGACACCAAGTTGCGGCCCAGAGAAGTCCATCACGCTTTTAAGTTTGAAGAATTAGAAAATTGCCCAGAAGATTTCCCTATTTTCATTAATTGTTCCTGCACGTCTTTTTAGGTCATATATATAGTTTTAAAGTTCATTGTTAGACAAGAAGGAGTTTTCTATCAAGTTCTTTTTGAGATATTAAGTTATTCATCCCCTGTATTCAGAGATTCATTCAGAGATTTTCAATAACATTGAAGAGATCTTTTCTAACTCTTTTCTCTATTGATTTGTTTATGCTTTCTCACTCAATCATGTTGTTTGTTCCAATCTTCATGTCTGAGTAGACTGCTTGTCACTAGGAATTCATATGATTTAGTAGATTGCCCCTTTGCTAGGTGATTAGTAGGATTCTTCATCTTTAGTTCTTAATGCTAGTTCTAAAGTAATTAACTAGAACTTGATTCCAGATAATGTATATACCCGCCATAGGTATCTTTTACCAGAACAACTATTTGATGAGCCTGGTTTATAGGTGTGTAATAAGAATTGGCCTATCTACTAAGATGAACTTATCGAACTCGTTTAGCATGCATGTTTAGGAATAGGATTTCACGAAAAGCCACCGGGAATCTTAGCACTAGGCATAGTGAATTTCACACCACGCCACCGGTTAGTCTGATGATAGAGTTTGAGTTTAAGAACGGTTCAATAACAATCTAGCTATCACTAGATCTACTAATCATTTGTTTCCTGAGAATATCCTAAACCTGACGTTTTTAATATCTTATCTTACAACCTATCAATCCTGCTATTTGGTTATTTTTTTTTTTTCTTACACTCTTCTAGCTTAATCTTGACATTTAGCTCATTGTGTGAACAAAAGGACTTTGTAGAATCCGACCCTTAAATACTGCAATCGATCTCTTGTAGAGGTTTTAAGGCAATTTAAACCATATCACTTTATATCTTGGTGCTTCCACTCTAGGTATTCTTGCATTTCTGGTGAAAATCCATCTACAGCCTATGATCTTGATACTCTCAAGTTTATCCACAAGATCCCATGTGTGATTCTTTCCCATTGACATCATTTCTTCTTTCATGGCTCTTCTCCATTTATCCCATTCAGGGTCTCTTAGAGCCGCCTGGTAAGAATTTGGTTCCAAGTGATCACCATCTTCAGTGAAGAAGGCAAAACTAACCAAGTTTGACTCATTATACTTTGGGTTTGACTTAACCGCTCTTCTTGCTCTATCTCTAACTAACTGATAGTCACTTAAGTCTTCTTCTTCTGATTCAGAATGATTCTCCTCTGAAACTTCAGTATTATTCTGATTATGGACTTGTGTTTGAGAACTAGTAGGTGATCCAGTGTCTTGACTCGTACCATTCTAATCGTTTTCCATCAAAGTAGCTCCACCTTGATCTGCTATTTCGTGATCAGAAATAACACCAAAAGAGTTAAATCTGATGTTTTCTAAGTCATTTTCACTCACACATGTGTGTGAGTCATGTTTCAGGTCTTTGTACATTTCTTCTCTGAAGATCACATTCCCGCTTATTACACACTTCCTTTCTTCCAATATCCAGACTTAATATCCTTTAACACCTTCAGGATAGCTTGTAAATACGCTTTTCTTGCCCCTAGGATTTAGCTTTCCCTGGTATGCATGTATATAAACCAAACATCCAAACTTCCTCAAACCTTTCAAGTCAGGTAGTGCACCAGTCCATTTCTCTTCTGGTAAGTCAAATTCAAGTGGTGTAAAAGGTGATCTGTTTATGAGATATATTGTAGTGAATGCTGCTTCTACCCCGAATTTCTTATCCATACCACTTTCACTCATCATACTCCTAACTTTATCCATGATAGTTCTATTCAGTCTCTCTGCAATTCCATCTGTTGAGGTGTGTAAGCACATGTCTTGTGCCTTACAATGCCTTCGTCTTTGCAAAATTTTTTGAAATAATGGTTGCAGTACTCTAGACCATTATCCGTTCTCAGTTTCTTCACTTTCTTATGAGACAGATTCTCTACCATCTTTTCCACTCAACAAACGTCTCAAATGCTTCATCTTTCTTCTTTAAGAAGTATATCCAGACTTTTCTTGAGTAATCGTCGACGACTGAGATGAAATATTGGCAGTTACCTAAAGAGGCTGAACCCCACCAGTCTAAGTGAACGTACGTTAACTTCTCCTTGGTAACATGTTGAGCTGGTGCAAAACTAACTCTATGGTTCTTACCATATACACAGTCTTCACAGAACATCAATTCCCTTATAGCTTCTCTCTGTAGACAACCTTTTTTAACCAAAATTTCCATTCATTTTCGACTCATATGACTGAGCCACCTGTGCCACGAAGAGGTCTCATCTTTAGACGCCACAGAGGCATATGATTCCTGATAACACGGCTTTTTAGCCCGTTTTATCTATTGTTTTCTTATGTTTCAGAGAGCATTTGGTGCCATTCTAGAGCCAATTAGAGGAGAAACACGTATTCTAGGTGCCAAGAAGGTTTTCAGAGTTTTGAAGCTAAAAGTATCAAAAGGCGATCATTCCAGTAATTTATAATGGAAAGCTAGAAGATATTTTGGTATGAATGGAAAGCTAGAAGAGTCAAAATTAACATCGAAGTCGAATAGAAGCAATCCATGAAGCCGTTTGAAAGATATAACCTGAAGAGTGAAGATATGTCAAGAACCGGCCGTTTGGAAATAATAAGTCCAAAAAGCATGCGGCCAAGGAGACTTGAATCCTAGCAGCTCCGAGTAGCTCACCACCAACCATTAGGTCACGCCCAAGTCCTTCCCTCTTTGTGCCACTGTCATTAGGCTCCTTCCCTGAAGCCCATGACTCGGCCCGATCACTTACTTATCTAGCGGAATGACGTTCTTACCCCTAAACCTAATTCTTGGCCCTCAAGTATAAATACTTATTCTAAGCCCTAACCCTAGGTGTGCCTTCATCACAAGCGAACCCTAGCCGTTGCCGAGAGCTGCCAACTCGTCGCCACACCTATTGAAGATTGAAGATCACCATCTCTTTCTCTTTCTCTTTCTTTTTGTATAAGACTCTATAAGGTGGAGCTTTGCCTCTTGTGTTCTACATTCAAAGAACTAATCTCTAAACCCTTTTTAAGTTTTATTCATCTTTTTGTTATGGTTTACTCAACCCAACATTTGATTTGCTCCTTTGCCATGAGCGAGTAGAACTCTAGTTGGGTTTGAGGGGGTTTCAAAGAGGAATTCATGGGGATTTTTAGATCAAAAGTCTAGGTTGGCAGTTTCTATGGCTTTTTTGATCGTTTACACTATTCTTTCTAGTTGAGTTTAATTTTAATGCATGTATGTCCGGAACGCCACCTAGTACATGATCTTAGGTATTTTATACTTGGCAGAATCTTGTATAATTGCCTTAACTAGTTTAACTGAATAAGGAACTAACCGTTGCACGCCCGCCGAGTGATAGGGACTTATGGACTAGAATCGAATTTGAACTTAATGCTTTGATCTTGTAATTTGAAACCATGTTAGCACCTACTAGCCGTCAGGGTAACTGAGTACCCAAGATATTAGTGAGAATAGTCGGCTTTCACCGACTAGCCGTTAGGGTTAGCTGGTCTTGATAAAGTTTCATATGTCCGAGAATTTGGAAGTAAACAAACCTAGCCATGTTATCAGCTAGATTGAGATCTATACCTTATTGTTGAACCATGACATCCGGAGAAACCCCCGAAGACCTAACACTTCTCCCTTATTGCTTATCGTTTACTTTAGTTACTTGTCTTTTATTTTGCTTATTCACTGCATACAACAACCCCCTCTCTTTTATTTGGTCCTAGCTTCACTCTCTTCTAAAGGATTTCTCTGAACTACTTCTCTCCTAGTGGATTCGATCGTAAAGTACTACTCCGATATAATGTGCACTTGCAGTAGTCGTGTGGTCTTTCAGGTATGAGGCGAAATGAAACACGCATCAATTCCCCATCTTCTGCTACTCCCTCTGGAATGTATTGAGTCTCTCTTTTCTGCCCTTTTAAGAGTAGAACAACCTTTCACAATCTGTAAAACTCCATCTTGAGATTTAAACCAACACCCTTTGACTTCTAATGTTCCCAATGATATTAGATTTCTTGTCATATTAGGCATGTATCATGATATAGCTCAAATTGCCTTAAGCTTACTCCCTCAAAAAAGAGATCGTCGTTACCACTTAAGGGTCGAATTTCATTGAGCTCTCGATGTTCACACAATAGACTTATGATGATTGATAATAAGTTTTTAAGTCAATTGTCCTAAAACACCAATCATGTCGTTGTAGTATTTTAGGTTGTCAATCCAAATGGGTGTGATGCTAACAATCAAGA
>Ga0041059_1003088_pt1 | contig 11732 bp, 9 predicted proteins | sample AraColnosormetaG_FD_56232 | JGI IMG/M metagenome (GOLD analysis project Ga0041059, IMG submission 56232) | Arabidopsis roots microbial communities from North Carolina, USA - Col MF nosort | ecosystem: Host-associated > Plants > Roots > Unclassified | place: USA: North Carolina | collected 2013-09-02 | reverse complement strand
AATATAAACTATCAAACATAAGTAATTTATCAATAAGGCAAAAAAAAAAAAAGATAGAAAGAAGAAAGAGTTTGAATTTTAGTTGATTTACATCTATTATAAAATTTGAATTTTGTATGTCCTAACTTTTTTGAAAGAAACACTTACTGCTAATTAGTTTCAGTACTTATTTGAATTGTTTGTTAGGAAAACCAAATGTTGTTTGACACGATCGTAAGGATCGGTTATTATTTTCCCTAATCGGTTTGGCCTAATCGGTTTGGTTTAGATTAATCAAAACAAGACCATATAGTGTGTACGAAAAGGTTCTTATTCGTTGCCGTTGACCTAATAATTTCGATTTATCAAAATTGATCTTTGGTCAAAACACTCCTCGTTGACATGACGTTTGACTTTGAATAAAAAAGTATTAGCATATGCTTTGGTGAAAAGTAGGAACACAATGCAAATAATAGCAAAGATTTTACAATTGTCAACCAATTAATTCAAAGCTATAAATTTGAATCTTCAGTAACCCTAAAATTACGAAAAAGACTAAACATCAACACCCACACACACTAAATACAATGGCATCACTTTCACTTGTTCTTAGATACGTCGTCTTTTTGAGTTTCTTCATACTCCAAAAGCCCAAAGAAACATTTTCTTCACGACTACAGAGATCCCACGCTAAAGTAGCTCAGATTGGAGCCGACGATTATCCATCTTCTGGTCGTAATACACCGGTCCACGACCTTGGATTCCCTGACTTCCCTTCTTTCCAAGAAGCAGTGGCGCCACCACCGCCTCCGCCTGATCTTCCTCTCCTAGCGCCGCCTCTGCCTGATGTGCCTCTCCTTCCACCGCCGGCATTTCCTGATTTTGAGAAACCTAGGTTACCGGTTCCGGTTTGGCCTTCACTCCCCGAGTACCCGCCCTTTCCATTTGTAGATCAGTCTGCTCCTTACCAAGGCTTCGCTCCGAGATTTGATGAGTCCGCTAATTGGATGCCTTCTACCCCAAGCATCCCTCAAGTGTTTCCGTAAAGGCTTAAACCAATAACACTCATGATGAAGACTCATTTCGCAAAAAAAAAACTACTATTTGAATTTCAAAGTTTTTGTATCATTTAATAATTTTAAATCTTACGTAGGTTTCAAGCAAGCAATAAATAAATTAAAGTTAGAATATATATATTTAACGTAATATATACCATTAGAGATGATTAAGTAGTAAAAATATCATTTATTGGAAACAAAAAATTCCAAAGTTTATCACCATGCTAAAGAAAAAGATCCCCAAGTTTCTCATTATTTTTTGGAAACGTGTATTTAACCATATTCAATTATGCATGTTCTCACTTCTCATTAATTAATTTTTTTCCTAGTCGTCCCCATTCTTTTGCTTTGGGCTTTTAGTAGTTGGGCCCAATTCTAGCAATGAGTTTTGTCGGATTTTGTGTCGAAAAAAAAAAAAAGCTCCTTGAAGAAGAAGACCCAATTTAAAAAAAGAGGAACCTCCTTTGTCGAATACACATCTAGCTCTTTGCGGTTGTCGCTCAAATCTAGGTGTTTGCGATTCAAATCCAATCTTCTCCGAGTCGAATTCTGGGTTTCGTCGGGAACCGCCGTAAAAGGCAAGGACAGGTTCTGCAACAGACCAAGTAAGTTAGATCCGAACCCTGTTGATCTAAAGACGGTTAGATTGCCTTCCAAGTTTAGGTTGAAGAAACTCCTTTGTCGAGTCGAATCATCTGAGGTTTGCTTTGGAGATGGTAATGAGAAAGACACAAACCCAAGTGAGATAGATTTAGATTCGCTCCCTTTTGATCTAAAGATGGTTATACTTACTAGATTGTCTGCCAAGTCTCTTACGAATTTCAAACGCGTCTCTAAAATGTGGTCTTCCATCATCGGAAGCCAAAGATTCATCGATTCCTTCTTCACTATGTCCTCGAAGCAATCACGGTTTGTAGTCGCTTTGAGTAATGGTTTTTTCAATAAGCCTAAGGATAAGCTTATCTTCTTCTTCACGTTTTCACATGAGGGAGACTATGCTTCTTCTTTGGTACCTCATTTCGAGATTGCAGTACCATAAATGAGCTTTAGTTTCCACTCAGGGTCTTGTGACTCTGTCCATGGCTTTCTCTCTGTTACCGCTGAATTTCGGCACATGATATGTAACCCTAGCACGGAGCAAGTCATTAAGACCATCTCCATCAATGGTTTCTCATTGAGAAACTGTTTAATATAAAAATAAAATATAATCAAAAAGTATGAGAGAGAGTAGAATTAGTCTCTCAAGTGAGAAACTCTAAGAAACCCATAAGAACACTTGTATATCATCTATTGGTCAAATATTATTTTATTGTTAAAATTTAATTATATAACTAATATTTATTAAAATACTAATATCTTTTTTTTTTTTAGAAACCAAGAAGGTATCTCACTGATGGAGATGTCCTAAGTTTCCTGTTAACACTCGATTCGTGGGATACGATCCGATTGATGATCAACAAAAAGCATTGTCTGTATCTGTGCCGTCGAGAAAGAGAAATCTAGAGCACAAGGTCTTAACACTAGGGGGAGGTGGTCAAGGATGGAGACACATTGAAGTTACCAATGCGCCTTTTAGCCCGGTAACTGTGGGAGTAAGCATCGATGGTTTTGTCTACTATGGTGCTTATAGCCCAACCCCACCTATGAATCCAGTTTTGGTGTGTTTTGATGTTAGGTCTGAGAAGATAAGTTTTATCAAAGCTCCTAATGATGTTTTACAATGGGGGTATGAAGCAATATTCATAGAATACAAAGGGAAGCTAGGTCCATTGTGAGATTCCCTTATGGTCGTTTCCATAGTTTTGATTTATGGATTCTAGAAGACGTTGAGAGACATGAATGGTCAAAGCAAACATGTGTGTTTCCCTCCTCTGTCGCGTGGGATTATGTTGGGGATATCCAAATGTCTTTTCCAGGCACCAACAAGGCTGGTGAGATCATTATGGCTCCAAAGTTGTTGTCACTCGATAATCGACCTTCTACATTTTCTACTATAATGTTGAAACAACAAACATTAGAAGAGTTAGGCTCTTAGGAATTGGAGACGATGAAGAATTTAGGCGCTGTTCCGGATTCGTAGACGAGGGTGAATGTCATGTCCGCATCGCACCTCAACATGTAGAGAGTATTGCCCGTTTTAAGGATCCTATCATGTCAAGGATCCTAATGTAAGAGAAGAGTTGAACAAGCCAGTTTATTGTTAATTGTTATCTTATGACTGACGAGATGTGTGTTATTAATTGTGTTCATATCTCCGGTGACTATGGCCTGTTTGTTTCTCCATCCAAATGATCCATCCAAATGGAGATGGAAAATGATGTTTGTTTATGACAATTTAACAAGCATTTGGATGAATCATCTGGATGATACATCTGAATGAGTTTCAAAATTTAGGCAAATTAATGAAATTCATTTGGATGAATTTGTTTGAACCATTTGGATGGAGATGGTTCATTCAAAAATAACAAAAGACAGATATACTCTTGTTTATAATCATAATTTAAATAATATTTTTTTTTATAGATTTCTTATATAATATTTTTAAAATTATATATTGAAACAAAAAAAAACTCTAAAAAATCATGAAATCACGGATTATTATTTTATGTCATAATCGTAAAATCGTGGAATTGCGTTTTTTTGCCAAAAACCGCAAAATCATAATTTTTGATGTAAAATTATAGAAAGCGGTATTCCACCTAAAACCATAGAACTATATTTTTATGCCGAAACCACTAAATTATATTTTCTCGCCAAAATGGCAATATTATGTTTTTCCGCCAAAACTGCAAAATCATGTTTTCCCACCAAAATTGCAAAATCATATTTTCTCACCATAACCGTAAAATCATGTTTTCCCGTCAAAATCATAAGATTATATTTTTCGCCAAAACCGCAAAATCATGTTTTTTTGCCAAAACCGCAAAAATCATATTTTCCCGCCGGAACCGCAAAATTTATTTTTCGTCAAAACCGCAAAAATCTTATTTTTACGCCAAAACAGCAAAATCATGTTTTCCCGCCAAAATCATAAAATCATATTTTTCCGCAAAACCGTAAAATCATGTTTCCCGCCAAAACCGCAAAATCCCGTCAAAACCGCAAAATCATATTTTTCCCGCCAAAACCGCAAAATCATGTTTTTCCCGCCATAACCGCAAAATCATGTTTTTCCCGTCAAAACCATAAAATCATGTTTTCCCGCCAAAACCCTAAAATCATGTTTTCGCAAATCCGTAAAATTATGTTTTCCCGCCAAAACCGCAAACACATGTTTTCCCACCAAAATCGCAAAATCATATTTTACCGCCAAAACCGTAAAATCGTGTATTCTCGGCGAAACCGCAAAATCATATTTTTCCGCCAAAACCGTAAACGGTATTTTGCTAAAACCGTAAAATCATATTTTCCCGCCAATATGTTTGATATTGATAATGGGTAATGATGTTGAATATTTGTCATTTGTCAAAATAAAAGCATGGGTATTTTAGTCATTTTTATCTAAATGAGAATATGGATGAACTACAAAATGATCAAACAAATAAAGATTCATTTAAATGCATCATTTAGATTAAATTACAAATAGTAAAACAAACATCATTCAGATGTATCATTCAAATGAATCATGTAAGTGGATCATCTGAATGGAAATGATAAATGATGAAACAGACAGGGCCTATATGGAATCATTATGTAGGAATGATGGCGAAAAAGACGAGCTATTCTTTATCTCGGGATCAGAATAATAAGGAAAGGCGCAACTCCAATTTAAATCCCTATGACAAAGACATCTTTCCCACATAGTATAAGAGTTGGTTTAGACGCAACATCAAGTGAAGTATTTACCTTAATACACTCATCATCTAGTGAATGTTTTATTAAAGAGCAAGATCTTTTCCCAAATTGATCAAAAAGAAAGAAACAGAGTTTGGACAAGTATCAAAGTCTCAAACTAAAAAAAAAAACTAAATCACAAACACACTTGTACCAACTATATATCTTTGGAGTATTTAGTAATAGAGCAAATCATCCATCCATCAAGCCAGATCTTTTCCGGTCTGATCAAGTCGATCATCGACGTCGACATTCCCTTAGACCGATAAGGAACTGCTCATCACCACGAAAAATGTCCAGGTTTTCATACTGACCAAGCAAATCATCTACGTGAACAGTCCCAAAATTTTCAACGTTAAGGCCCTCCTCGGCTTCATTCTCAGTATCCTCAATGGCTTCAGTATCCTCAATGGCAAGGTTCTCTTCGTCGTATACTAGATGACATACAACCATTTCTTCAAAAGATATCGAGTTTCTTTGGTACTCGTACTGGTACCACCCGGTCTTGAGATCATCCTTGGTGAAAAGACCAATTTTTCCTTAAACCCTATGACTTCATTCCCCTTGCAGATTGGATGATTACTCTCCTAACTTATCCCAAGTACCCAAGAAGGTATCGTTTGACCAATCATTCTTTACGGAATCTGCATTCACTTTAGTTATTATATGTATTCCCTTGTACATAAAAAATGACTCACCTACGTACTGCAACATCATCTGCATAAGAGTGTTATTGAGCCCCAACAACAGGATAAGAGTGTTATTGAGCAGAATACGGTGAGGCTTGAGAAGAAATGCTCTTGTCCACAACATGGAACAACGAATGAGGAGCTGACAATGCATCTAACTTAGACAATGTTAAGCACTAAATAAAACAAACAATATTAACAAAACAAATACAACTTCAACTTATTTTTTAAAGAAACACATTTTGATTCTTTTAAAAGAAGTTTAAACATTATAAACATTTGAACTTTTTTTTTTTTGGACAACACATTTGAACTTTATACTACAGTTTAAATCCTAAAATTGAAGGATTTAGGTAGATATTAATACATGATTGTATATTCGGGTGAAATTAACAATCAATTACACTTATACAATCTTAAACACTAGACAAAATAAACAATATTAACAAAACAAATACAACTTAAAATTTTAAAATTTTAGTTACAAAATATCGTCTTGCGGTGTACCATACATTTAAATTAAACAAAATAATAGCATATATTTATATATCATCTTAAAAACAAAAATGTAAATTTTGAAAATAAAAATATAGGCTTGCGGTATACCGCGAGTTACTATATAGTATAACACATAATCATATATGTTAAAAATAACAAATTTTAAAAAACAAATCGTCTTACAGTATACGGTATACAGGGTCAATCCGTAGTTTGTCTGTACAAAATTGGTTCTCTATTTCCTATTACAATCATTTTTTTCTTTCTTTGGGATGAAATATAAAGATTGGAGGAAATTAGGAAGATGAATATCTCCTTCTAGATACATATTTTCTACAAGGTAGTATCCTATCACTATTGTTTAAAAGAGGTGTGTTTAAATAGGGAATTGTGGTGGAACAATAGGGAGTTTGCCATTAAACCAAACTATCATCATTTATAGGCAAATATGATTTGATTTGGTTTAGCCAAATTTGCCATTACTTCTAAGACCTCATAAGGGATTAGATTGGATAACAATTTTGAAATACAAGTGTGTTGGCCATGTTTAAAAGCACAAAAACACAAGTAACAAGTCTTTCCTAAGAGAAATCTTAAACCACACTCTTATTCTTGTCTAACTCCAAATTCACTCAAGTTCTGTAGGAATACTTTGTTCATGTCTAAAGAAATTCTCAGGATCAAACTTAGCTTTAATCTCCACCAACCTTTCAAAATTACCCTTGAAATACCTATTCCCCCATTCTCTTGCATCACTCCCTTTACCATTCATCCCCAAATCAAGATCTCTATAGTTCACGTACGCGGATCTCGGGCTTTTCGATACATACTGCTCCATGTAACTATACATTTCCCTCATCCACCCCATATGCTTCGCCTCGCTTGTTTTCCCATCTTGCCACAAAGTCAGCCATTGTATCTTGAACAATGTCCCACTCCTATGTGGGAAAGGTGTCTCTGTCTCGGGAATTTTTGCCATCATTCCTCCATAAGGATTCCATATAGTCAATGGTGAGTCCTCTTCTAGAAGCTTCTCCCACAACCCTTCTAATCCCTCTACTGGAATTGGCTCTTCCACATAGTCTGACTTGGCTTTGAAGTAATTCTTGAACAACGATTTCCCATCGAGTAAAGCTTCTGATGGGGCAGTGCTTGGAAAACCTGCAATGTACATCACCGATTTGATCCAGCTTGTCTCTAAACAATCTTTCTTCGTTAGTCCAAGCTGTGGGAAACTCCTTTGCATCACCTGTCAAACAAACCCGGGGTTGTTATTGTCATAATCAAAACTTTCCTTCCTTAATTTATCATAACCATTAACTTTCATAAATTAACAAACAGACCCCTAATATTACGAAATTTAAATTTGACCCCATTAATTTTACCTGCAACAAACGATTAGCGTCGCCGAGAAATTGGCCTTGGTACGAAGTCGAGATAGTTCTTTCTTTGCTCTTCGGAGTTTTGCTCGTCGGCTGAATAATCACACGGATAAAGAGATCTTCGTCGAGCTTATCAGCGACTTGTTGCCACTTGTACAAAAGCTTAGTTCCGTCTTGCTCAAGCGTCCTCGTGACGGTAAACACCGTAACAATCTCTGGCACCGGAACGAGCTTTATTTTCCAGGCAAGTATTACGCCGAAGCTTCCTCCTCCACCTCCTCGAATCGCCCAGAAAACGTCTTCTCCCATCGCCGCGCGATTCAAGATTTTGCCGTCAGCGTCAACGATCCTAGCATCGAGGACGTTATCAGCTCCGAGACCAAACTTACGCATCATTGAACCATAGGCTCCGCCGATTATGTGACCGCCGATGCCTAGGCTGGTGCATAAACCCGCCGGAAAACCGTGGATTTTGCTTTTCTCTTGGATCCTTAAAAACCATGAAATATAAACCAAAGAAGAACCGGGTCATAACCACAGCTTAACCATCATATTCGGTTGTTTTATAGTAAATTGGTTCGGTTTAAAAAATTTAAATTGTTCAGCTTAACCAAACCAAAGCCTAAATGTGGAAAATGTCCCCAAAGAAACTAAAATTTCATACTTTTGCGTAAACCCGAATATGTTTGAAATGAATGAATGTAACTTCTTCCTTTTCTTTCATAAATAAGTATATCTTGTACTATATAAAGTAAATCAAATATTTTAAAACTTTAGGGTGTAGCTTAGAATATTAAATCGTTTCTCGGTGGCAATATATAAATCGTTGTAGACGTGGTTAAAAAAAGAAGATTATAACATATGATTTACCTGTAATAAACCTCTCCAATAGAAGCACCAGCGTGAACCCACGCGCTGTTACTTTCTATATCAACACTGATCTGTCTAAGCTTGGACAAGTCGACGATCACAAACGCCGTTTCCATCTCCGAGACGTAAGAGAGGCCTTCGTAGTCATGACCACCGCTTCTTAACCGCAAGTGAAGCTTCAGCTTCTTGGCGCAAAGAACGGCGGCCTGAACGTGCGTTTCGTAAAGCGGCTCGAAAATGAACTCTGGCTTAGGATTTGAAGGCATCAAGTAACGGAGATTTTGAGCTGACGTCTCTAAGGCGAGTTTAAAGGAAGAGGCGTTTAGGTCGTGAGTGAAGAACGATGAGTCCATTGGAAAGGAAGCGTCGGAGTTGTCGACTAGACACATCACGAAGTCTTGTTGGATTGTGGAAAAAGACAATGGAATGTAAGAAAGGGATAGTAATAGTAGCGTTACAAGAAACGCGTTTGTGTTATTCATTAATACAAACGCCATTTTTGTGTGTTGTTTAGTGGTTGTGAGGTTTTTGTGTTTGTTGAGGAGTTTCATATGTATGTGTTGGGTTTAAATAGAGAGAGGGAAGGGGTTTATACGTAAAGTTGATGTAATATTTACGTCATGTTCTTTTGACTCTTGTTTAGTGTTAATTATTTCTTTACCATTTTCGAATCATTAATAATGGCTATTACTACTTGATTGTTTAATTCATACTTTATAGCCTTTTTGGAATTGGAGTGTATATATTCAATATCCTCAAACAAATCATTCCATCAAAAAAAATAATTTTAGGGTGATCGTTTTTGCTGAAAGCTTGAAAAATATGCCGATCTAATTATCCGATCCAGTTAAAAATCTGTAATAGAAATTTGGAATGTTGTATTATACTTATATTTAACAAAAACTACGAAAAATGCTATTATCTCTATGCATCAAATCTGACACTTGTTGCCTTATGTACTGTGAGTTCGAAGAAAAAGTCATTATTATATTTAATTCAAATTATTTGTATATTTTTCTATTTTTGAGCCGAATCTGAAATGAAACATTATTGACATTGGATAACCTCTTTCTAAAATTTTCGTGTCAATGAAAAAAGGAAAATGTTAATGTACAATCTGTTTTTATAATTAATTGATTAAGACCCCAAGTTTATGGAGAAATATATGGTGTTTGAAAGTAGGTCATAATTTGTGGGTTTTAACTTTAGAGGGGACAATTTCTTCATTATTTCAAAGATACTGACACCACCATCTCCAGTAATTGTGGCTCAAAAATTTAATATATTTTCTTCAATTTATATTTGAATAAAATATACAATAAATCTTAGAGAGTTGTCTTAAGTTGCATAATCCTACTCAATCAAAAATATTCTGTAACTAAATGGTATAGTTATTATGGTTTATTTTAGATATTTTTGTCAACTTTAAATTTTTTAGCAAAGAAAGAAAATTTAAGAGTGGAAAATATTTTATGTAACAGTGTAGTCTTAACTCTTAAGATAGAATCTAAATTACTTTTGGTCGTTTAATATGTTTTACGTTTATAGTGAGTGGCCAAGTAGAAAAATAGTGGATGATCCATAAATAGAAAGCCTACAACTCTTACTTAATTACTTGGAAAAAAAACTTACACCATTCGAAATATTATAAATTGGTTTTTCCTAGCAAGTATATATAGGTTTTAACCTTCAAAACTATATAGTCCGTAGAATATATTTGTTGTCGCCTCAATTTTTTTAGAATGGCGTTGTTATATATTAAAAACCCTTATATGTATTATTAGTTTTGATCGTATGTATAACTTATACAAAATATTATTTTATCAACAATTAAGCATGAAATTAAGTAACTATTAGCCGGATTGATGTTGGGGAGGTATAGTAATAGTTTTATTTAGGAAAATTTTCTTTCAAAAATCATCAATTATTTAGCTATATATATATATATATATATAAATATTGGATTCTAGAAAATACACTAACTAACAAATTTAGCTATGTTAATAACCAGATTCCCTTCTTTCTTATGGTTGTTTGGTTCAACTTTGATTACTTTCTGTCCTTTAACTTTTCATTTAGATTTATGAAATCTCTTTATAAAAAATTACTACCTTTAAATTGAGTTACAAATTGTTTTGTGGGTATCTGTGATGTATAGCACTTAATAAGAGATGTATAGTGATACTATAATACATTAATACTAATGATAATTAATCTTTTATTGATCGCACCACCAAACGCTAAGCTTGACCATTCATACTTGTGAATGCAAAGCCACTTTAGAAGTCAACAAACTGACCTATGTAGTACTAAGCCTCAATTTACCAACTCCATTTCACTTTAAATAGATTCTCCACTATCCCTTATGTTTACATCCTGTAGATTTTGGTATTTCCTAAAAGGACTAGTGTTTTCTAACAGATGATAAAAATATGATTTCATATTAGTATGAGTCTACCTCATACCCAAAAGCTAGCTCAAGAGTTGAGGTTTACCACATACTTATATATTGCTCCATAAATTATCAAAATCTCGATGTAGGACATATTCTAATACACCCCCTCACGCTCAGGACTGGACATCTGAAACGTGAAGTTTGTGGGACTGGACATCCACGGATGGTCTACAATCGAGACACATTGAAACCTGACTCTGATACCATATTACAAAATAAGAATTGAGCTGAGCTATTAAGAAAAGTTTGTTAAGATTTTCGATTCTTATTTCTTAAAGAGTAAAGTGTAAAACAATTTTCTTATATAGAACTGTTCTAACTTAACCAGTCAATTGAACCGGATAATAATATATTCTAACTAAACTGGATGGTATATGTACTCCAAGATCTAGAGATGTTGTGGTGGGTAAAAAAGCCCAACCCGACCTGAACCCAAAATAAACCTGCCCACCAAAAACCCAACTTTAGAAAACCCAGATGGGTTTTTGATTTAGTGGGTAAAGCCCGAAAAAAACTGATTGTTTTGAGACTACCCGTGGGTACCCAACTTGGTGTTTGTCATTTTCTTAGAGTTTATTTTAACTGCTAATATACTATTATATGTATGTTGTATCTATAATTTGCTTATAAATATATTTTAAATTGTATTTATTTTCTGTATTACATATATATTTGATGAGAAAAAGGTTGAATTGTGTTTTTGGCGGAAAAATGTTGAATATCATTTTTGGCGGAAAAATGTTAAAATTGTGTTTTTGATCGGAAAATGTGAAATCCTTTTTGGCGGGAAAATGTTGAATGTCGGTTTTGGCGGAAAAATGTTAAATTGCGTTTTTAGCGGGAAAATGTGAAATCATTTTTGGCGAAAAATGTTGAATCGCGTTTTTGGCGGAAAAATGTTGAATTGCGTTTTGGCGGGAAAATATTGAATGTCGTTTTTGGCGGGAAAATGTTGAATTGCGTTTTG
>Ga0041059_1003087_pt1 | contig 11734 bp, 13 predicted proteins | sample AraColnosormetaG_FD_56232 | JGI IMG/M metagenome (GOLD analysis project Ga0041059, IMG submission 56232) | Arabidopsis roots microbial communities from North Carolina, USA - Col MF nosort | ecosystem: Host-associated > Plants > Roots > Unclassified | place: USA: North Carolina | collected... | reverse complement strand
AACCTCAGCATCAGTTTTCTCTCCAACAACCCATTTCAACTTCTTATACCCAAACCTCTCTATCAAACGCGTAAGAACTCTCTTCTTCTCATCATTACCGCAATAGAAATTGTCTAACTAGAACAATCCACCGGGTTTCAAGATCCGATCAAGATCAAACATCAAGAACTCTAGCTTCTCGGGTTTACTACTAACCGCTAAATCCAATCCGTTAGAAGCATGAATGAGATCAAAAACATTGTCATAGAACGGGAATCTCTAATCCAAACTCCCTCTGAACAACGGAAAAATCCCTCTTGTAGCTATGAATTCGCTGAAAGGAGCATCTATATTTAATGTAATACCGATAATATTCAGATTCTTTTCAGCCATTCTAGCAGCAAACGTGCCTGATCCGCTGCTAATATCGAATCCGATTCGGATTTTCCCATCGCCTAAACCCAAACATCATCTATCAGGAAATCAGTCTTCACTTTAACCTTAACAAACCTATCTTTCTCATGACCAGAGCTAGATCAAAGCAACCAACAAAATCCCGGCTCAGTTAAGACCTTTCAAGCATTCAAAACTTTTGCAGCCAAGACCGCTCCAGTTAACACTATTGTTACTGACCGTTCTCCACAAAGAATCATGAAACAGTGCGAGACCTGGCTTATGTACTGTTTTAGCTTCAACTTCTACAGGAAGTTTGTGCACAAGGAGCCTATGATACAAGTAACATCTGCATGTCAAAAAGATTTGTAGCCACCCATGTTTTCATAGGATAGTGTTATCTGCATGTCAACTTACTGTATTAACATAAATGGCATTATGAAAACTGGTGTAGTGTGAACTTAACAACAGCTGGTGTTCAGAGATTTTCATCAGAACCAGGGCATCCACCAGATGTACATCTTCCCAAGATTCTCAAGTGAGACTGCATCGGCAATCAACCGGCGAGCCTGACCTTCTACCGGTAGCGGAACACCAACAACCACGCCCTGCAGCCGGGCTTCAATGCTGCTTATGGCCCGCTGTAATTGCCAAATCATGTGGTTGTCTCAAGCAATTAGAAAAAAAAGAAAGGGTAAATGAACTGACATGAAAGAGAATCATTAAATGATTATGCAAACCTGAGCATGTGGGTTCTGAACTTCTACTCCGCTTGATTTGTGTGACTTTGTCCACTCCACAAGAGGATCATGGATGAATGTCTCCAGGATGCTCATCAACGTCTCCCTATGTGTCCTCAACACTGTGAGAGTGATTTCACATACCCTCATGAAGATGCCCTCATATCCAGTGATGCCCAAACCATCAATCATGTTCTGTGGTTTGGAAAATAACAATTCACTATTATGACAAACGAAAACAAAATACCAACAGAACACAAACAAACGATTTTGCAGTTTCTTGCCTGGGTCAATCTGAATGGCACCAACTCAGGCTTCTCCAGTTGTAAGCCTTTGTCAAATAAGCAACTGAAGTCTACATGAACACAATCACCCGAAGTAGAATCAAAGAGAATATTTTCTCCATGACGGTCACCAAGCCCAACAATGTGCCCAACCATGGACCAAACTGCTGTGGTGTGAGCATAAGCTACACGTGACCTAAACCAAGCAGCTGGTTCAGAAAACGTTGTCAAGAACCATTTATGGAAAACCGGAGGGAACATAGGGAGGATTTTGGTCTTCAGCATCTCATACTCCTTTTTAACAGCACATTGATCATATATTCTTTTAATTTGAGGATTTGTTTTCTGCCGATCAAACTTCCCACAGGAAATGTATATATCTTGTAGAATATGGCGGAGTCCACGTGTATGTGGAACCCACTCGACCAGACCACAGTCCTCAGTCAGAGGAGCTACTGCGAAGGTGCGGATATATAGCTTCCTTCGTCTGCTTTCGGGATACTTGGATAGTAAGCGGTTTATCATCGCAGTAAATTCCATCATCCGAGCATCTTTCCTGAGATCATCCTTGGGCTTGCAGAGGAATGGATACTCAATACCATCATTTCCCAGCAGAATGATCTGAATATAAAAAATATAATCTATTGGACATGCATATTGCAGGACTGGTTCTTGAAGATAAACTGATCTTATGCCATGGTATAATGCATATTGGGAGACATATAAAAGGAGATATAAGCAGAGAGCAGAGCAGAAAATCATATGAAATTAGGTTGACAGCTTTCAATCCATGAAAAATGGAAAAGCATACCTTCTTTGGGCGCTGAAGGGAAGAAAGTATCTCGGCTTCATCGGCTATACCAGAAATAGTTGGTAGATCTGAACCAGAAAAGACACTGGCAGAGTGTCGTTCATTGTTATTCATATGGAATGCTGGTAGGCTAATGGTAAGAGATTGTTGAATTGGCATGATGATATCCAGCGGCATCATTCTTTTCAAGGCACTGAATTCAGTTGCTATATTGATAACCTTGGATCTTGGTTGTCCTCCATGGAAGCATAGTTTAATGAAATGATCAGTCAAACTAGCAAACTGAATGAACAAATTGTGGCCTCTGTCACTTTGGTTAAAACCTTTTCGTGCACCTTGTATGATTTCTGCAGCTGCTTCCCTTCTAGCAGGAACAGTAGATTTTGAAACAGCTGCCATAATCCAGAGCCCTTGCTGAGGAAATTGATGTAGAACAGAAGTGATGATATTTTTAACCATTAGTACTGTATCCGCATTCTGGTGACAGATTCGAGAAACCAACTGGGGCAACACAGTTAACCATTGATAGGTTGGCAGATCCTTTAAGCAGCCCCTCATTAAACTCATTATCTGCCAAAAGAAAAGAAAAAATTATATATAAAATACGAGAAGTATTAATAGAATAACAGCTATGAGAAACAATCCATAATCACCACCTTCATATGAGTACTTTTCAATTCCTTATTTCCCGCTGAGCCACTTGTTTTATAGATAGTACCAAAGTCAAACCACAGTGTTAACAACCTCGGAAGTGCTTGAAAGAGATTCTTGTGTCCACTGTGAAGTGCCTTAGCATAGAAGTACATTCCCTTAAACAGGTAATCCCACCCTGCTTTCTCAGTGCTTAAGTTCGACGAGACAGATCCTTTTTTACTGCCTGCAGAGCTAAATACAGAGCTCTCTTGTTGACACTTTCTTGCATCAACATATAGTTCATCATAATACTTAGCCAAATGGAAATATCCCTTCTCCCAGGGCAGCAATTCCTTGACTTGGGTATACAGATTTAAAACATCTTTCTTTTGTTTCTGCCCACTGTGATGGATCCATTTGGAATACAAAAGAAGAGTCTTTGCGACATCTTTTTTTTCTTTGAAAGATTGTGTGTTACGAACTGTGGGCTCTGGATTTGGGGGAGCCATCAGTAAGCTATTGATCGAAGAAATTACAGTGGAGTCAACAACACCCTCAGGCATATTCAGGAGAGATTGTTGTAGCTCTATAATTGCACTGTCTGAACGCTTAGTGATCCAAAGAAGTTTCGCCTTTTCCATGTGAACATTAGGTGCACCAGAAGCCTGAGCTTCCAAAATTGCCCTGTGAGCTGTCTCATAGTGTCCAGCCAAACGGCAAAGCTTTGCATATTGAAGCCAACAGTTCCCAACTTGAGCACCAAGACCAGAGGCACCAAAGACGAGTCTTCGGAAAGCTAAGAGAGGTTCCCTTGTCCACAGTGATGATTGAGTAAATCTGAGCCGATTCTCCCAGTTATCTACTGCTTTCGAAAACACCTGATCACTTGTACTAAATGATTTCTCCAAATATGAATCCCCATTAAGAACCGCCTGGAAGTCCTCTAGCTCTCTTAGCAAGTGAAGTTTGACAACAAAAGGATAAGCTCGTGTGTAGGAGTCCATGCCTGCTGCAGCTAGAGGAGCAATGAGAGCTTGTTTGGAAATAGCTATTCCCTCAGCTACAGAGTATTGATCCTTCTTCATCATTGCATGGAGAATCTTTGCTACATCTCTATCGAATGAGGCATTGCTGTCTGAGCTACTGAATAGTAAACCTTCTGCATCAGCTCCATCAAGATACTCATCCATCAAGTCCCACTTTCCGAGTCTCCATGCAGCTTGTACACCTTGTGTGCACCACGTTTTCTTGTACTCAGGTACTCTGGAAATTAGTCCGTCAACATGAGTGACCATTGTCTGATGGTGGCACATGTTAAGTAAACAATTAAGAACATCTGAATGTCGTTGAACTGATGTTGGTTCCATCTGAAGGGCTTGTTCACATGCAGTAAAAACGTCTGCCCAGTTACCAGATTTCTTGTTTATCAACAACTGGTCTTGCAAATTTAATGATTTGCTTAAACTTGCAAAGCCCGAAAGACCGTCTGGCTCGTCAAGGCAGCTGTATATTCCCATCAGAGAAGAAACATCAGCATTTTCAAAGATGCCGGTCTTCTCAGCTGCGGGATTTAAGGAGCCTGACTTTCCACGTACATGGGATTCAAGGTACATCAATGACCTGGCATAAGCTTGACACCTGAAAGATGCCCTAGCAAGGGTCACCTTGGGAATAGCTAGCAAAAGTTCCAACACATATTTACATTGTACAAGAAGATGATCCTGTTCTGTTGTTGAGTTTGAAACCTGGTCTTTCGATTTGGGTGCTACTTGCCTACCACCTGATGACTGCAGAGACGATGAGAGTGCTACTCCCTGCTTCACATCGTCAACCCATTGCCCAAGGTTATCAAGAAGCGTGAAAACAGCTTGAACACAAACTTCACTCTGACCAACACCAAAACTGTTTATTGTCACTCCACTATTTTCTGATGCAGCAGCATCAAGAACAGAAAGGATCTCTTCAGAAATGCTAAGCCGTGCTGCCTCAGTCCCATGGCAAACAACATCCAGAACTAAATATGGTAAGAGATAAGTAGCTGTCTGCATATCGTGACGCACTATGCCTCGGCAAGCAGCAAATATGCTTACACGGGATCCAGTTGCAAATGCTGTCAATTTCCTTATCCAGTAGGATAGCCACCTTCTGAATGACATAGAAGGCCGATAAATTGGTCCAGCTGATCCAGGGTCAGACACATTTGGAAGCTGAAACCTTGAAGTCAAGCAGGGAGCTATTAGTTCTTTAACATAGTTTGAGAACCGATCCCATAGTTTTTGTCCCCTATCCTTCACTTCATTGTTACCTCCACATCTTCTAGAACCAGATACATTGACTTGTACATGCTCCTGGGGGGTCAACACAACAACATTCCCAGCTAATGATGGCTCACAACCAGCAATCTTTAGTAGTTCCTGTATGGCAAGAGCAGCTGAGTCTTGTATTATTGTATCCTGTGCAGCTCTAAAAGCTCTTGCCAAGTGTTTGTGAATGAGCTCAAAGATAAGATCATCATCTGAGCATTGGATTTTAAAACGACTGCATGAAGCAACTCTCACTTTGGCAGGGTCAATAGCACCTATTGCTCCAAGACAATCTGCACAGACTAACTTCAACCTCTGGCCCACTGTAGTTCGAGATTCTTCTGCACACCCCTGTAGTAAATATGTGATTAAAGAGCTCAAGATCTCCATGTCTGAGACAAGTTCACCGGCAATCAGTGCAGCAACATCTTCATTTCTGTTATACAGCAATTTGCTTAGCTCACATGCCACCATGTATCTAACATTCAGGTTCTCGTGTTTCATACCATTTACAATATCCCGCAACTGATCCTTCAGGCTCATTAATCCACGTGCTTCTTGAATAGCATTGTTTAATTCTCCTAAAGATGGTATGCTAGGTAAGAGGGGAAACTCACAAATATGCTCTTTTACTATATCTCTATTCTTCAAAACAAGTTCTTCAAGAATTTTCACCACTTCATCTAAATATACATGGGGACCTTCCTTCTCTTTCTCTAAGAAGGGGATGAGTGCCGCAAAAATCTGAGAAATCACATACTTTATGCTAGATGGCGATACATCAGCCAACTTTCTTGTAAAAAAATGCAAGACCAAGAGACCCTCGCTCTGAAGTGCATCTTTTTCAATGGCATGCATAAGGAGAACCATAAGCTTAGGAACATATGTGCTGAGATAATGGCCCATCATCTCAATGAGCAGTTTAATACGCTTCAGTGCTTGTTTTTGAAGAAAAATGTCATCTGCATGAAGCATTTTTCTGTCAATACTGTTAAGGAGTCCAACAAAATGGTTTTGTAAGAATCCAGGAAGATCCTCGGCATTTGTTAAAACTTTTGAGATCTTCTTTATTGCATCAGGCAGTCTCTGTAGCCTGCATAAGCAAAATAGTGAAATCAAATGTCATACAAAACAAAAAAGCATCAGGACGTTCAGTTATTTTTAAATAATGATGAATGCATTTTCCTCTCACAGCTTTAAAAAACAAACAACCTCTAGCAATTTCTGTTGACATGTAAATGTGAATGAGCACAAGAAAGAGCAAAACACACGCAGAGAAATTCTAGTTCTTAGAGCAAATAGGTGGCTTGCTCCCCAACAGATACAACTGAACCGAAGAATTTACCAGAAGAAAATTTTTAGAAAACTTTCAGGCTATTTCCAACTACCAATTTCTGCTCAAAAAGTACGAAGCTATGCGAGTACATACCGTCTATCTGTCTCAGGTGTATCAGCAATGTCCACAAAGCATACAAGCTCATCTAAGAGTGCAGGTAATGCAGCAGCAAAAATTTCTTGGTTGTCAGAACCAATCTGTGAGTGATACAATTGCAAAACTGAGAGCAAATTCTTGTCCTCTTCTTGATTCAGAGCAAATGCAAGAACTCTGGGTAGCCAATTTACTATTAGAGGTACCACATCTGTGTCTATTAACTTGGCCAGTTCGTTCAAGGTATTGGCTGCTTGAGCATTTTCCTGCCAATACACCAAGAGCTTAGGAAGAACAGCAGGGACCATTTTCCTCACAAGTTCTTCAGTTTCAACACCCAAAACAGCTTCTGCAAATTCTCTTACCACATTTGGACGGCTGGTCAGCCTGACAGATAGATTATCAAACAACTCATTTTGAATATGAGAGGCTGTGGAAAGTAGAGTTGCAAATCCCCCTTTCACGTGGATGTAGCATGACCGATTTATTAACTTTGACGCATTTATTCGGACGATCAAGTTTGGATGATCAAGCTGATCAATCAGCAGGAAAAGACAAATCAAGAAAAGCTCACTGGTAACATCAACAGCTACCATAACTTCAGCTGTCGTTTCCAATAGAGTCTGGATAACAAGAAGATCCTTAGCTGCTGCTAGAGAATGCTCAATCAAATTAAAAAAATTTCTTTCGCAACTTTTCTCCGTAGCATCTTCACTAAGAAACAAACAGCTCACAATAGGATGCTGTACGAAGATACCAATCTGAGCACAGAATGCTTCCCTTACGTCTGTATTTACATGAACTAATAGATATTGAAGGCACCTGATCCATTGAGACCTTGTTCTTACCAGAATATCTGGGGATGTGTGGCCAAGAATTCTCCTTATTACTTCTACGCAGGCTAGCTGAGTCTCTTCAGAAGACTCATCATAGAGAAGATTAAAATATAAAGATTGAAGGTTAAAGTAATCACGATGATGATCCATCTTCAATTTCACCATCTCTGGAGTCTCTATGATTCTGAAATGCTTTTCATCTTCGCGTTCGATAAATTTATCACACTTTGAACATCGGAACCCTTGAAGTAGAGAATTCAGAGTCTCATCTTTCTTTAAATCTTCATGTAGGAGTAAATGGCATGCAGTTTTCTCTGAGTCAGTAGTACTTGATCCATAAAGACAAGATAAGAAGCCAAGTGACTGAGGAATGGCCTTCTTAATCATCAATTCCTTTTCTTCCAACAAATGCCTATGAATGTAGGACAAAAAAACAGTTAAGCTATGTCTTTAGGAGCACCTTTAAAAGGAATTTTGAGCAAAAACAGCGATATGAACTTAGATTATATGTCGTTTTTTTCTCATCAACTTACTCCAGCTTGGGGAACATATGAAGAAGGGCACCAAGACCAGAGAAAAGAACTTTGAGTGGCATAGAGATAGCAGCGACAGCTTGCACTTGTTCAAAATCATCAGAAAGAGACCAACTGAAGATATCAAAATCACTCCCGTCTTGTAAACCAAGCTTTGTCCATATCCCTACAGATAAACACTTAGACTTTACTAGAGAGCTAGGCGTCTTAAACAGCATGTAGTGCGTCCAAGGAAGCTTCAGCAAGAATTGTATGGCAACCAGATCATTCCCTTTACTTGTATATTCATACTGTGGATCCACACCTGCTTAAAGGGGAATACAGTAAAAGATGATAAATCCAAAACTGTTATAGAGCAAGCGATCCAACACATTATTTGGCATGGAAAAACATGTCAAGACTTCATGGACAAGGAGAGTTACCAACGAGCAGCAGATTGTGAATTCCTTCCAAGTAAATGGAAATATCGAACATGATAGGATTTGTTTCCTCAACCTACATACGAATCTTTCAAAAACAAAACTGGAAATGAAAACGCTAGTAAAAGAACTGGGACTGGGGAGTTTCTGGTTACCTGCCCAGCTATCCAGGGAATCCAGGCATACATCTGGTTAAACAATCGATGAGTCATGTCAGTCCAGGGACAGAAACAAAATGCATTGGTGAGCATGCTAAGTGCCACTATTGAACTTTCAGTCTGTGACAGACTAGGTCCAGCAGGTGGAGGCTTTAAAGATTCTACAGTTGAAATAAGCATCTCACGCAGACTAGCAGCATCTTTTCCATCAGTCTCATCGGCAAATTCAGGAGCAAAGTAAACCCCTCGTCGAATATCATCACCAACCTTCTGGCGCTTTCTTTTGTATGTACTTTCATCCTCAATATGCCTTTTTTTTCCAGCGTTAATTCCCTGGACAGGTCTATCACTTGTTGCTGATGTATGACTACCACATTTGGTTGTCTCAACTCGAACACACCCAGGTCCAAGAACTATAAGAACTGCTTTAAAACATTCTATCAACTGAAAACAAGGTTCTGGAAGATGAAGCAACTCTAGAAGGCAGTGTATCTTCCATATACAAGGAGGACAAGATTTCACAATCCGCACATATGCACTGCAGAGGGAAGCCTACATAAATAAATTCCCGATATGATTTCCCATAAAGTTGTTGAAAAAGCAGCAGCGGAAAGAAAATAAAAAGAACTGATCAGACACTCATTGAAGTGGAGATGAGAAGAAACATCCAAATATACCTTAAGCTCCTCACTTTTTGTTCTCTGTAAAGCATGAGAGAGAACCAACACTAAACTTTCTGCAGTTAGTTTGACAGCGGCATCAGAACAGCTGGAATATACTGCCGTAAGGAAACGTCCAATGGTAGAATCATAAATCGTATTCCTGTCATACAAACCCAGAATTTAAGTTCAAAGTGAAGGTAAATCTATATTCTTATACCTTCATATGAGAAGATTCACTGAACGAGTGGAAAAAAAAAGTAACTTAACACATTTTTTTCCCACACTTAATGTGAGGAAGGTAAACAAAGAAGACCCAGTAAACGTAATTAATATTCACAATCATATCAAAATAAAACAAAAGAGCTGTGCTTTGACATGTGGGAACACACCTGTACACAGGAAGTCCTTCATCTGCACTTAAAAGGAGGATGATTGACTGTATTAAGGCCACATGCGGGAGGATGTTGAATGTAAGGATTGATCCGACAAGAGTAGCAAATTCAAAGCATGCCTTCCATAGAAAAATCAGATGTCAGATTAATGTCCCAAAACCATCACATCTTCAAAGAAAATTAAATGCACCTAAACCGATCAGATAAAGCAAATCACAAGCTATTGAACAACTCACCATCTGCACATCTGCGCCACCACAGCATACTAGAGAACAAGCCGCCTTAAAAAATGATGTATGGATGAGACCCTGGACGTAGAGTGTCCCCTCAGTTAGGCATTTACAGATGAGTTTAAGAATACAAGTAGCAAAAGGTTGCCATCGGTTGGCTCCCAATAAGTTCAACACAAGACCATCACCATCTCTGGGCTTATTAGCATCTGGCAGATCACCCCCAATTCCAGAAAAGGACATACAGAAACACCTAAATGGAATGTGAGATTCACAAACTTCCGGTTCAATTGAGTGCAGTGATGCAATAGGTTGCATATCTGGACACACAAAAAGGCACGTTAGTTCAGTATAAGTTGAAGAATTTGGAACCATTATTAACATTCAGGGAGCCAGTTTTTCAAGCAACTATCTCCAACAGTCTTACACTCACCTTGAATTGCCTGCAAAGCGTCATGGAAGAAGATCCGGTATGCCTTCCTTGAGTTGGAACGCAGCAACATTAAGAGAGAGCCAACAGTTTCAAGTAATACTCCATGCCCAGGACTGCAATTGATTTTAAGCATTAGAGCAAAACTCTTGAAGAGTGACCCAAATGCTAGTGAAAACAACAACACTTACACAAATTCTGGTTCAGCAAAGAAGGGAATAATACGAGCAATCACAGGGAGGATAGCAGAAGGGGTTCCGTGATAGAAGACTCCTGGAATGTTCCTTGCTGTGTGACCAACAAGCTTCAGAACAGCTGTAACTTCCCTCCCGTTGCCTGTGAAATTGGAAAAAGCAATCCTAGGTTAACCTAAATCAATTCCGGCAAAATCCAAGCTAAGAATCATCCAAGGGAACAGAAACAAGAGACAGTTATTACCGAGAGAAGGAACAACGTAGGTATTCAATAGATTAGGGATGACAGCACGAAATCGAATCTCTAGAGCATCTTCGTCTCCGGAAGAGTGACGGAGGTTGTTAGCCGGAGTGGAGGCGGATGCGGCCACCCGTTCACGAAGTTCGTGAACCAAGCTCGACAGATTATTGTCGTCCTTCGCCATTTCACAATCGCAGAAGCTCTCTCGCTCCAGTCCCCTTCCCCTTCCCTCCCAATTTTTAAAAGAAAATAAAATGTTAAAAAAAAAATTAAAAAAAAACATATTTGGGAAAATATCATTTAAGGGTTTAACTGGTTTTTCCGCTACCCGCCGCTAACGCTGCATTTGCGGGTGATTGCAGTTGCTAACGTTATATCCAATTACAGAAAATGTTTTCAATCGCTCCGGACCGTACTACACCGCTCGAAATCGCGAATTCCAAGCATAAACTTTGCACCTAGTGATTTGAAACCTCAAATTTTATGTTGAGTTTCAATTTAATCTCGAATTCTTTTACTCGGATTTATTGTTTCTTTCTCGTTTGAGCCGGAAAAAAAACCCTGTTAGACTGGATTTGTATCATGAACTTGTTCCTCTTTGCTAGACTACTCTGTAAGCTGGCTTATTCGGCACATAAGGAAAAGAAGGCAGAGCTCCATCTCAGAGACAAATTGGCTGAACATGAGGAAATGTTCATGGAGTTATAGGATCACTTAACGAAAAACTTAACAATGCATTGGGAGACATCCGAAGATCTTATAAAGATCTTACAAACAATCTTACACACATACAGCAGAACAATCATAATTCATACAAAACCTCAAAATACAAATTCACACTTTCAATTGTCTCTTGGGATCAATAGTAAAAAAATATGTAATGAGCTCAAAATTTTATAACCTATGAAAAGATCAAAATCTTGATTTTTCAAAAAAATATATATCAATCAAATCCGGGCAGGCTTTTGCAGAACAGCCGAGAGAAAAACCTCAGCATCAGTTTTCTCTCCAACAACCCATTTCAACTTCTTATACCCAAACCTCTCTATCAAACGCGTAAGAACTCT
>Ga0041059_1003086_pt1 | contig 11736 bp, 10 predicted proteins | sample AraColnosormetaG_FD_56232 | JGI IMG/M metagenome (GOLD analysis project Ga0041059, IMG submission 56232) | Arabidopsis roots microbial communities from North Carolina, USA - Col MF nosort | ecosystem: Host-associated > Plants > Roots > Unclassified | place: USA: North Carolina | collected... | reverse complement strand
GTAATTTGAACCATATCAGAAATATACATACATATACATTTTTGCAACCACTTTGTGAAATAAATCCTGAAGTTGGGACTTATTTACAGTGGCTGCCACTGACATTTAATAATTGTTTTTTTTCAACAATATATTTCTTAACAAACGACTATTATTCGAAATTGTTTTTGGGCCTAACGAAATCCTTTTGGGCTTAAAAAAATAGTCCAAACCCAACCAAATATATTTATAAAACCATTTCAAATTGATTTATTTCACATAATAGTAATTACCAAAAATATGCAAATTTAAGAAAATTTCGACGAATCCATCTCATCTAAATCTAAATGAAACGGAAATCAAGTTGTTGAATTTATGCCTCATTTCGACTATGATAGTTCATCAAACAATGCAACAGATGAGGACCAACACTACTATCTCAGTTCAACTGAAGATGACATTGATGATGAATCTACATTTTCTATTCCATTTGCTGACCCATCATTAGAATTTGACAACTGCGAGAACAATGCAAACCAAACAGAACCTACAACACCCCATATCACCAGACGTGCAAAACATGATAAATTCATGGATACTCTTGACAAAATTCTAAAGAAAAACTATTGCAAAAGCAGCAGAAAATCAGAATTTGCCGCAGCCAAAGAAAAGAGGAAGGCCACGATTGAATAAAGATACAACCTGTTTGGCTGGGAATACAAATAAATCAAGTATAATGCGGACTTTACAGTATAACCAGTATGTATAATATTTTAGAGTTACTTTTGTTTCCCTAATGATTTTCTATTTACATGACAAGCTTACCTTGATCATGGTGATGCAACATACAAGTGCAACTATTGTGGGGCGTTGATGTGGTTTGCCGAGCGTATAAATAAGAAGCAGAAAAACAAACCTCCTACGTATACACTATGTTGTTGACAAGGAAGTGTTAAGCTACCACTTCTTAAAGATTCGCGTGCGCTTATAAAGAAGCTTCTTACAGGTGATGATGTACTAAGCAGAAATTTAAGAGACAACATCTGAATCTACAATATGATTTTTGCAATGATTTCCCTTGGTGGAAGAGTTGATAACTCTATGCCAAAAGGTAAAGGACCAAACATGTTTCGACTACAAGAAGGAAACTACCACTTGATTGGGAGCTTGAAGCCTAAACCTGGTGATTATGCTAAGTATTCACAACTTTACATAGTTGATACAGAAAACAAAGTTGAAAATAGAGCTACTGTCACCAAGTAATCATTTTCGTCTACTATTTTTTTTTCCTACAGCCGCTCAAATCTTTAACAATATTAACATTGCCTCTCACGTTTTCTGTATTTTGTAGCAAGGGAAAAGGTGGTCAGAATACAGTGGCAAAGCAGAAGCTAAAGAAAGAAGTTATTGAAGCCCTAATTGAAATGCTAAACAAAGTCAACCCTTATGTTGAAAAATTCAAACAATCTAGAGAGAGAATTCAAGCTGATAATGATGAACTATTTCACATGCGGATTGTTGCATATCGAAAGGGTGTTGATAGGAGGACATACAATATGCCTACATCATCTAAGGTTGCCGCTTTGATACCTGGAGGTTTTGACCCGAAGATGTACGACCGAGATATATATAGTCCTTGAAGAAAAGACTACAGGTCATCTAAAGCGGATAAGTCAGATTCATATCTCCTATTTGGCATTGCAATTTTCTCTTATTTTGTGCTATGGCAAAGATGGTTTCACTCCTGATTTAGAGAAATGCTTGCCAATTTCATCCAAGAAGAAAAAAAAAGTGTATAAGCATGCGTCAATGGTTTGCATTCAGGATACAAGAGAGGCCAAACGAGTGCAAAACCTTGACACGCTCAAAGAGGTTGTTTCAACAATTTCTCTGTGATGCTTATACAACTATTGAATCTAACTGCGTTTCTTATATCATGTTTAATCAATCTAAGTTACGATGTGAGAACTACAGCAGTTTGAAAAAGGCCTCTGAAGCTGGAACTACCTCTATAAATGAAGAAGGTAACAAGGTTCTAATTCCAACTTCCTTCACTGGAGGACCACGCTATATGGTGCAGAGCTACTACGATGCAATGGCCATCTGCGAGCATTACGGTTTTCCAGACCTTTTCATAACTTTTACATGTAATCCGAAGTGGCCTGGGATAAATAGGTATTGCCAAGCAATAGGTCTTTCTGTTGATGATAGACCAGATATTGTTGCAAGGATTTTCAAAATAAAGCTTGATTCTCTGATGAAAGATTTGACAGATGGGAATGCTGGGAAAGACTGTTGCCTATAAGATTTATTCTATATTCGCTTAATACTTAATAAACGTTTTTATTTATCCATGAATTAATCTATTTTTTTTTTACTTTTGTTTCAATCCAGCTATGCATACCGTTGAGTTTCAGAAAAGAGGACTGCTCCATGCTCCTACCCTCTTATTCATGGATGCTAAAAGTAAGCTTCCAACAACTGACGATATCGATAAGCTTATTTCTGCAGAGATCCCAGATAAAGATAAAGAACCCGAGTTTTATGAAGTAATCAAGAATTCAATGATTCATGGGCCTTGTGGTGCTGCAAATATGAATTCCCCATGTATGGTTGAAGGTAAATGTTCTAAACAATACCCATAGAAACATCAAGATATTATCAAAGTGGTAAGGATGGTCATCCCATCTATCGAAGGAGGATGATAGACGACTATATTGAGAAGGGTGGTTTTAAATGTGATAATAGTTATGTTGTCCCTTATAATCAGAAGCTTTCACTTCGATATCAAGCTCATATCAATGTTGAATGGTGTAACCAAAGTGGTTCTATCAAATACTTATTTAAGTATATCAACAAAGGCTCGGATCGTGTTGTATTTATTGTTGAGCCAGTCAAACAGGATAAAACAAAAGGCTGCAACCCTTGGAGAACCTCCAAATTCTACTGAGAAAAAGAAGGATGAAATCAAAGATTGGTTTGACTGCAGGTAATTGTTTAAACCTTCTCCCGTTTCATAAATAAGCATTGATTTTAATGTGAGATTTACAGATAATTTCCATATGTTTAGGTACGCATCTGCCTCGGAAGCTGTTTGGAGGATTTACAAATTTCCACTTCAGCATCGATCTACAGCAGTTCAAGACTATCTTTCCATTGTGAATGGAAGCAACCTGCTTACTTTGATCCAAACGCTATTATTGAAGATGTCCTCGAACGGATAAGCAATGAAGATTCAATGTTCATGGCTTGGTTGACTTTGAATAGGAATAATGATGTTGGAAAAAATGGTAAACGTGCTAGAGAACTTCTATATTCTCAAATCCTTTCCTATTTTACTTGGGATGGAAAGAATAAGTAGTGGGTTTAGAAAAGTAGAGGATTTTCTTTGGGACGTATTAACTACGGGGCTAGGAAAATGGAAGATGAATACTATCTTCAAGTGCTTCTTAACATAGTCAGAGGTCCTATGAGTTGTGAAGACATCAAAACATTTAATGGTGTCTTATATCCATCATTCAAAGAAGCATGTTTTGCAAGAGGAATTTTGGATGATGATCAAGTTAATATAGATGGTCTACTTGAAGCCAGTGAGTTCTGTTTTGAAGATTACTTGAGAATTTTTTTTGCTATGTTGCTTCTATCAGACTCTCTAGCAAGATTGAAGTATGTATGGTCAGAAACATAACACCTTTTGGCAGAGGATATTGAGAACAAGAAAAGAGAAGAATATAAGAATCCAGGTATTCTATTTTTAAAAAAAAATCTGAATCATTGCACTTAATAGTAAATCGTCTTCATTATTTCGTTTTTTTCAAAATCTAACAATGCTTATCAATTTCATTTTTGATGACCACGTGCAGAACTAAAACTTACAGTGGCTGAAATAAGGAACTACACTCTGCAAGAAATTGAGAAGATTATGTTATTTAACGGTGCAACACTCAAAGATATTCAGGATTTTATGCAGCCTTCTAGAGAAAGTATTGATAACTCCAACCGTTTAGTTGTTGATGAGCTGAGATATAACATAGATTCCAACTTGAAAGAAAAGCATGACGAGTGGTTTCAAATGCTCAATACGGAGCACAGAGGCATATATGATGAGATCACCGGAGCTATTTTCAATGATTTGGGAGGTGTTTTTTTGTTTATGGTTTTGGAGGGACTGAGAAAACTTCTATGTGGAAGACATTAGCAGCTGCTTTCAGATGTAGAGGACAGATTGTGCTTAATGTCGCCTCCAGTGGCATTGCGTCTTTGTAGTTAGAAGGTGGTAGGACATCACATTCAAGGTTTGTGATCCCTTAGAATCTTGACGAGTTTTTGGTTTGCAAGATAACACCTAAAATTGATCTTGCTAATTTGATTAAAGAAGCATCTCTTATTATCTGGGATGAAGCGCCAATGATGAGCAAGTTCTGTTTTGAGTCTTTAGATAAAACCTTCTGCGATATACTCAACAAGAAAGACAACAAAGTTTTTGGTGGAAAAGTAGTTATTTTTTGCGGTGATTTTATACAAGTACTTCCGGTTATTAATGGCACTGGGAGGGCATAGATTGTGATGTCTTCACTCAATGCTTCATACATTTGGGACCACTGCAAGGTTCTCAAATTAACAAAGAACATGCGACTCCTTTCAGGCGGTTTAAGTGTTGAGGAAGCTAAAGATATACAACTGTTTTATGATTGGTTATTGGTTGTTGGTGATGGTAGGATTAATGAGCCTAATGATGGAGAGGCACTTATTGATATTCCAGAGGAATTGTTGATTACAGAAGCAGGAAACCCAATTGAAGCAACCAGTAAGGAAATATATGGGGATCCGTCAGAGATGCATATGATAAATGATCCTAAGTTTTTTCAGAGGAGAAATATTTTAGCACCAACCAATGAAGACGTCAATACTATAAACCAGTATATGCTGGAACATATGGAAAGTAAGTCACCCTCCTAACTTATATTTATTTGGTGTAAATCAGATGGAGACTTTAGCGGAGAAAGCTAATTACAAGTTATTATTGTTTTTGTGTAGGTGAAGAACGAATATATTTAAGTGCTGATAGCATAGATCCAACAGATTCAAACTCACTCGGCAATCCTATAATTACTCCAGATTTTTGAACAGTATAAAGCTGACAGGTTCGCCTCACCATGCTTTACAGTTGAAGGTTGGTGCTCATGTTATGTTGCTTAGGAATCTTGATGCAAAATGAGGCCTTTGTAATGGGACTAGGCTACATATTACACAAATTGCCAAACAAGTTGTTCAAGCCAAAGTAATAACTGGAGATATAATTGGTGATATCATCTTGATTCCTCTAATTAACCTTACACCTTCAGATACGAAGCTCCCATTCAAGATGCGAAGAAGACAGTTTCCACTGTCAGATGCTTTTGCTATGACCATCAACAAGAGTCAAGGTCAATCACTCGAGCAAGCTGGACTCTACTTGCCTAAACTCGTATTCTCTCATGGCCAACTGTATGTTGCTTTGTCTAGGGTTACCTCAAAATCGGGGTTGAAGATCCTAATACTAGACAAAGACGGAGACATTCAAAAGCAAACAACAAACGTTGTTTTCAAGGAGCTTTTCCAAAACATAGACTGAGTATCATTTACTCAATCTATGTGACACCAAACTTGGGTAAGTTAACTTTCTATTACACGCTTTAAACACAATATTTTAAATTACGGTTTGAATAACCCCCACATAGAAACTAATATCTCTATTACTTTTCTAATTTAAAATGCACGTACTTCACATGAACTCAATTTCAATCGAAGCACATCAAAGAAGCACCATTTCATTCTATATTCAAAAACGACTCTTTGTATTTCAATGCATGTTATCGTCTCAGTTTGAGCTTCAGCATTTTGTTTAAACACAAATTTAATTAGTTCAGAAACTGAGCAATACAATTACTTTTTCAAACATTCAATTATTAATCTAAATGTAGCTACAGAGATTGTGTAGGAATACTAACCAGAGACAACAACGGCTTGATTGCGAATTCGGCTGCACTCTATCTCTCAACTGCCCATCATTATCTCCCATCATCAATCCTCTTGCGTTAGATGCAATAGCCATCTCCTGTTCTTGCTGCAATTTCCAAAAACAAACCGTATCTTACATGAACATATAATCGTGAAATGCTTATCAATAATAACCCTTATAAATGAGTACTACTTCAAAAGGAAGCTCAGTTCAAATATGTTCTTATGTATATAGAGATAATTAAAAATAGACATATACTTATCTTTGTCATATCAAATAATGATATGGTTGTGCTCTTTAATTAGATGGTTCATATGATCACCGCATGTTAATCCTCAAGTTAGAGCTTGAACTCCTCTTTAATCACCAATGTTGAATGCATTAAAAAAATGATTGGAATCTATATTATGAGATTGTATAGTTTGTGTTTAATGTACAGGTTAACAAAGATTAGTATTGAATTAAACTGAAAATAGTGAATAAGTGAGATTAATTGATGTATGTAAAGAAAGACGACGAAACTTGGTTTGACACAAGACTCAAATGTCAATCTTGTTTCCCTATTTCGTAGGAGGAGGATTCAGTGAAATGTTGACATTTTCAAGCACAGAAGGAGATAACAGAACAGATGCATCAGAGCTTGGGTGTTTGTTAAGCTTTGCTTCTTTGTCTATGGCAAAAAACATATCAATTTGCCTTATCAACGTAATTGGTATAGTTTGCGATTTACCGAAACTAACTCAACACCCAATTTATCAAAGAGAACATCAACACCCAATTCACAAACCCTATTTCACGTGTTCTACCAAGTCCTCATTATAAGTTGTTTCTGTCCTTACCATTTAAGGTTTGGATCTGTGAAATCCGGACCTCTTTCATGCACCTAATATATGTCTACGAGTGATCCCGCTATTTAGCCATATGTCATTGACTGACGATCTGTGAACAAAACAACAGTCTCTCATCAAACACAGAAAGTTCCTGAGAACACAGGATTTTGAGTACAACAAAATATCTTTAAAAGCATCAAATTACCTGCCCTCAAGTATATATCATCATCAGCTTTGACATAGAATTCTGAAGCATATAGAATATATGCAGTTTTGAAGAAAGAACGGTTTCGTGCTTAAAGAATAATGGGCACATCACAGAATCTACAAGCCTGTTTTCAAATGCAGTTCCACTACCCCAGGCCAGACCTATTGTTCCAAATAAAACAAACACATCATAAGAAACCAAATCCAACCAAACCACTAATCTATGAAACAGCAATGCTTAAGAAAATCAACAAAAGAAACAGATAGAAAGCACAAACCATCAGTTATGGATGCAACGATATTGGCTAAGAAAGAACCACCGCTACTAGGCTGAGCTGTTGTTGGAAGAGGAGCACGGTTAACTGAAAACCAAGAAACAAAACACAATTACTTAAACAGAACATAATCTTATACAAACAAATAAAAAAACTCAGTGAAGTTAATATTAACCAGATTGAGGAGGCGGGCTTCGTGCAGCTGCAGGGAGAGCACATCAAGAGTGGGATGATGAAGATCGTTTGTATTAATATAGACTCGCAGGAAGAAAACAGCTAATTTCAACGGAATTGTCTGACGGAATTTTTGAATTGAAACGGAGAAGAAGACGGATTTTTTGGGATCTCAGATGAGATTCGTTCAATCGTACAGACAACAAATTTCAGGAAGATAAGGTTTTTTCCGTTTGGGCCAAATGATTAACTTTTGTGCATTTTTGGCCTACTTCCAGCCCAAAAAAGAGTATCATTTATAATCAAAACAAAAAATATGGGATGTGTTATTATTGGGCTTAAGATAACTAATTTGTTTTGGGCTTAAGATCACTTATTTGTTTCTTTTTAAACACCTATCTTCTCTAAATTTTAAAGAAAATATATTGAACTATATTTTTTACTAATGTTTTTAGTCTGCCAAATATTTAAAATTTAGCCACTATTTACAAAAACATTCTTACAACATTCGAAAATTCAATATAAAACACGTTAACTTATATTTTATAAGAATATCATAAAGGCGACATATATAACTTGCTATTCAACATTCCAATTTCGTCTACATTCCAAGTAGAAAGAAAATTGTATTTTACAAAATACAGATTATATATATTTTAAAAATAAAATATAAATTTCAACCGTAATTCCACGTAACATATTAAAAAACATATATTATACAATTAAATCCAGTAACAAAATCTATTATTCAACTATACAAAATACTCTCAATATTTAAATTTTGTAAAAAAAACTAGCCACGCGGTGTACCGCGGGTCAAAATCTAGTTTACTACACATAACCCTAATCAAACGATACACAAAAACAAAAACGAAAAACAATAATTATTCAAAAGAAATCTTTAAAAACTAAACTGAAAAAATAACCAATCTTAAAAAATCTTTAGCTATCAAAACTTAGGTTTTTTGAAAAAAAAACAAAACCAAACTGAAACAATTACTGGAAAAAATTGAAAGACTGAAAATTCAGAGTAGATTATTTGGTTAATAAACTCTCTTTCTATTCCTGTTTCTTTATTTCATTAATAATCAAACTAACAATTTGATTATTAATTTTATAAACAAATTATTATTTTAGCATAATTTGTTTCTTTAGCTATCATAACTTAGGTAGTATATAAATTTTATATTTTATAAAATCAACATAATTTTATATTTTAGCATTGCCGATTCAAAAATAAAAAATTAATTATAATAGTAAAGAGATGTATACTGGCCATAGGCCGGATTTTCTCCTATTAGAATCTACACGGAGTCAAAATGAATAATAATAGAATTCAACTTTCTTCGTCCAATACAACCTACCCCCTCTCCTTTTCAGTTTTCTATAGCATATTTTATTTTATATACCATATTTTGATAACAGACAAATTACAGCAAAGAGGTTCTAATTTGCGAGTAACTCGAAAAGAACTTTAGGTCTAATTGCAAAAAGAGAGCCGACAACAATAATTCGTCTCCAATTATCAAAATCTGTCGAGTCGTAGAGTGATTGAGAAATTAAGAAAATCCGATTCAATCTATGCTTGGCAAAAATGACAAATCCAATTGGCCAACAAAGACACCATGAGTACAACGTTTCGAATCTCAATCAAAATATGTGGAGTCATAGAGGTAGATAATTCATTGTTATTTATTTTTTTATCATCAAACTCATTGCCTGTGAATAAGAGGTTGGTGTTGAAATAGTCCAATGTTCTAGTGAAACACAATCAAAGATTAATTAAATTCTTGCCAAGCAAATCTTATATAGTTGATTGATTGCAAAAATGGTTTAGGACTTTATATCATTTAATCATTTTGTTAAGTTTGCTCTACATTAATCAATGTGTTTCTCTTTGTAGAGGAGATTTCTTTATTAATGAGTTTCAAAGATGGAAGTCTACTTTAATAGCTTCTAAAATCATCCCAAGGTTAGTTGTATATATCTTCATTTAAAGTATTATACATAGAGTCAACTCAAAGATATGATTAAGAAAATATTAGAGATTAGCATCTATTTTTATAAATACAATCTATAATCTCGGTGAGCACATTAAGTTTGACCCTAAAATACCAAACTTCAACTCCAAAACAGAGCACCAATTACTCCTTCTCAATCTTGACCTTAACACCAAACAAGTTCTTTGAGTCGAACTTCTTCTCCGTAATGTTCACATCTTCATTTTCCTCACCATCATTATTTTAGGTACCTACCAAAGACGACAACAACAAAAAAATTACCAAATGGATTATTATCTTGTTGATTTTACAAAGCACATCTAAAACTAGAAACAAAATTATTTAGTGTATAGTATAATTTAACTAGTAATTTATATTAACACTCATGTCGATAATAACCATAATTAAATTTAAACACTTACCAATCAACATGCGAGGATTAAGATCACCACTCAAACAAATTTGAATCGTAGGCAAGGATAAATAGTTGAAATCATATTTAGGGTCATTGCTACCACCGTTCCGTTTAGAAAACCTTCTTGTAGAGATCAAATGTCTCAATGAATCTTCATTCACCAAGCGGGAAAACAATATTTCTTTTGTCAAATGTAGAGATCTCAACACTTTAAGCTAAAAAAAGAAAAACAAATGATATGAGAGATGAAACAAAGAAAACGGAATAATTAATGTTAACACAATGGAGCAAGTATTGACCTTTTATCGTGCTTGGTAAGATTAGATGTTGCAAATAAGGTTGTATTTGTAGTGTTTTGAGAAAGTGTAGGGTTTTGGTGTAGAGCAAATACTTGATATCTTCAGAAATTTTTATATTCTCACAAACAAAGAATATGATACAAAGATACTTAATCAAATAAGGATAAAATCTTATAGTTATGAGACATTTCCATATATTTTAGTTGGAGTGAATGTTGAATTTATGTATTTTATTTTATTTATGAAAAAATGTAATTTGCAATAAACTCTTTAATGTAAATTAGGAAACCTATTGTGCTGAAAATCTAAAATATTTAGTATATCTCTGCGGGTTAAATCTAAAATGTTTAGTTGCCATAATTTGAAGATATGATTGGAGATTATTTAGTTTAGAGACTATGTGAGCCGGGAACTTGGTTGGATTACGACCAATGTTTTCACGCCCGACCAGGACCGTCCGGTCCGACCGGTTGAACCGTGATCCGAACATTTTTCTGTTTTAATTTAGTGCTAAAACCCAACAAGTTCAAAACCGAAAAAATCCACAAATACTCACCATTAACCCATAACCCGGTAAACCGGTTGAACCGGTCGAGTGTGGGTTTTAAAATATTTTCTTTATTTTGGAATCAAATATGGGATTTAAGACTTTATTCAATCACTTTTAGAAATTTTTTCAGTTCGTAAACTCATTTGATGTTTTAGATTTTGATGAAGACTTAACAATGCCGCCTTAACAAATGAATCGAATGGTGAGTGAGACACCCGATATTAGTTGTGTAAATTCACGATGTTTTAAAAGTTTATTTCTGTCATTGGTGATCTCCTACTATATTTGTTACGGTTTTAGACATTTAGTTAGATTTAAAAAAATTAATTACTTTATTATTATTGTTTGATATAATATATATATATATATATATATATATATTTAATTTATTTTATTTTGGTATTTTATTAAAACATAATCTGATTTTATATTTTATAAACATGATAGGATTATTTTAAATTTAAAAGAACTCCAAAAAACTCTAAAATATTTATTAATATTAAATTTATTAAATAAATTTTAATCAGTTGACTTGTGTCCAATCTGGTTGACCCGATGACCAGTGACCTAGAAAGAAGTCCGGTTCACTATCCGGATCGAATTTAAAAACATTGATTAAATTATTTTTTTTTGCTATTTTAATATAACATTTTTCAAAAAATTTAGTTCAGTTTATTAATATTAGGAATTTTTTTTACCACTTATGAAAAATGTGAGGGTTTAAAACCTCATAAAAAAGTAGAGAATTTTATATGTTTTTAAGGAAAGATGAAGGTTTTTCTACCTATTTTTCCTAACAATTGCTGACATAACTATAGTTGTTTGTGATTTGTCCAAATACGTTTTTTGAAATGAGAATAGTTAATCATTGTCTTAGAAAATAATTTGAGTGTCGCATCGCTTTATCATTCTAAATATACCGAAAAAATATTTCTGAGAGTTACATTTTTATTATAAATATTCGACATATATATATATATATATATATATATATATATTTCTACCT
>Ga0041059_1003085_pt1 | contig 11738 bp, 16 predicted proteins | sample AraColnosormetaG_FD_56232 | JGI IMG/M metagenome (GOLD analysis project Ga0041059, IMG submission 56232) | Arabidopsis roots microbial communities from North Carolina, USA - Col MF nosort | ecosystem: Host-associated > Plants > Roots > Unclassified | place: USA: North Carolina | collected... | reverse complement strand
TAACAGAAGTCATATATATATATATATATATATATATATATATATATATATATGTATATTTTAAATGCAAATTATAAAAATAAAATGCTAATAAATCTTATCGTATAGTATTTCACGTCATAAACTACTTTTTAGTTATTTGATTGATAATTTTGACATGATCGAAATATATGATGAATTTGCATCAGGAGGAGATGAAGAGAGGAGATGTTTGTAATGGGATCAACTGTTATACGAAGCAACACAAAGTAAGTGAGGAAGAAGCGTGTATTGAGTTTGAGAAAAAGACTAATCACATGTCTAAGGTCATGAACGAAGAGTTCTTGAAGGCAGCCAAATTTATACCGCTTCATATTCTAAGGCCTGTTTTGAATTACGGACGCTTAGCAGATGTGTGCTATAAGTATGGAGATGGGTACACCTTCGCTGGAGAGAAGATCAAAGATTATATCACCTCTTTGTATGTCGATCTCATCACTCTTTAAGAGTCTTCAGAGTTTGGGATCACGTGAATGGCCAAGCCAAATTTGTATCCGCAGCCGCAACCCAAAAATAAGTTGTTTCAGTTTAAGTTGTCTTTGTTTTCTTGGTTGTTAGTCTGTCTTGAAAACCATCTTTTAATCAGTAATAAAGCTTGTCATTAGACTATCAAAACTAACAATAATCCGAATAACAATCTATGAATACGTAGTTAACACTTATAGTAGTGGGATTTGGCTTTCTCTGCAGATGTGCAATTATCTATTTTTTTATTAGCACCGATAAGAAAAAAAAAATATTAATTTTTTCTTTGTTATTCGCTTAGTTAATAATATTAAAACGGGCATTCTTCGAAATATATTGTGTACGTAAGTGACATCAAGCGGGTCAATAGGAACTTTTCGTAGAAAATAATCCGTTTTTACATCAGACAAAAAAATATTCATTTATCTGAGAAAATAATAATTAATTGGGTGTAATATCCAAAAGCCAAAAAAAAATCAAATCTTGAAATGCCCTGAAAACATGAACACTCTTCCCGTCGTCTCTCTCACAGCTTCTTCTTCCTTCAAATTCTTCCATTTTCCTTCTCTGCACCGTTCTCTCTCTCATTCCCCAAACTTCTCCTTCACCAAATCCCTTATCCTCAATCCAAACCACCTCTCCTTCAAATCCACCTTAAATTCTCTTTCACCGTCTCAGTCTCAGCTCTACGAGGAAGAAGACGACGAAGAAGAAGAAGAAGAAGACGAAGATGATGATGACGAAGCTGCTGACGAATACGACAATATCTCCGATGAAATTCGGAATAGCGATGACGACGACGACGATGAAGAAACCGAATTCTCCGTGGATTTGCCGACGGAATCAGCTCGGGAACGAGTGGAGTTCCGGTGGCAGAGAGTGGAGAAGCTTCGTAGTCTTGTTAGAGATTTTGGTGTTGAGATGATTGATATCGATGAACTCATTTCAATCTACGATTTTCGAATCGACAAGTTTCAGAGATTGGCTATTGAAGCTTTTCTTAGAGGTTCTTCTGTTGTGGTTTCTGCTCCGACTAGTAGTGGCAAGACTTTGATTGCTGAAGCTGCTGCTGTTTCCACGGTGGCTAAAGGTCGCCGGTTGTTCTACACTACACCTCTTAAAGCACTCTCTAATCAGAAGTTTCGTGAGTTTAGGGAGACATTTGGGGATGATAATGTTGGTCTACTCACAGGTGACTCTGCTATTAACAAAGATGCTCAGATTGTGATTATGACTACAGAGATTCTCCGTAACATGTTGTATCAAAGGTATTTTGCAACTGCAGCTCTCTCTGTGTGTATTTTATATGGTTTGCTCAGGAGCTTCTTTTTAACCTCAATTTTTGTGTTGAAATCTTTTTTAGTGTTGGAATGGCTTCTTCAGGAACTGGACTTTTTCATGTTGATGCCATTGTTTTGGATGAGGTTCACTATTTAAGTGATATATCTAGGGGAACTGTGTGGGAAGAGATAGTGAGTTTTTTTTCCCACTGTTTCTCTTCTTTCCTCCAAAGGCTTTATCTGTTGAGTGTTTCTAAGTTGGTTTCTGTGTTTCAAATACGATCAGGTCATTTATTGTCCAAAGGAGGTTCAACTTATATGCCTATCAGCTACAGTTGCAAATCCGGATGAATTAGCTGGTTGGATTGGTGAGGTGAGTCTGTGGACATTTTTCCTATAGGAATAGCTTTTCTTTATCGTGTTCATATCATAAGGAGTTATAACAATGTACGTAGTGCCTTGTTCATCGTCTCATTTATCTTCTATTGTTAAGCAACTTATATATTGTTTTGCTGATGAAGTATCTCAATTTCTAGTAATCTTGTACTAATACACGGTTATTTAAGATGCTTTCGTGTTTTGTTCTCAGATACATGGTAAAACTGAGTTGGTAACATCGACAAGACGCCCAGTTCCATTAACTTGGTACTTTTCAACAAAACATTCTTTATTACCTCTGCTTGATGAGAAAGGGATAAACGTGAATAGGTAACTGGTTCAAATCTGTACTTTTATCACCAACATTTATTGTAAAATCTTTCTCTTTGATAATAATTGGAGGATGCTTTTTAATTGGAGCAGGAAGCTTTCTCTCAATTATTTGCAACTGTCTGCCTCAGAAGCTAGATTCCGTGATGATGATGACGGGTATAGGAAAAGGAGGTCAAAGAAACGAGGAGGTGATACCAGCTACAACAACCTTGTGAACGTAACTGATTATCCTCTTTCAAAGAATGAGATAAACAAGATTCGTCGATCACAGGTCTTACATTATGCTTTCTAACAACCCTAACAAACTAGGCATTTGTCGTTTCTTATATATTTGAATATGATTTTTAACTTCTCATGATAATTTAATGACTGCTGAGTTTTGATTTCTAGGTACCTCAAATTAGCGACACATTATGGCATCTCCAGGGGAAAAATATGTTACCAGCGATATGGTTCATTTTTAACCGTAGAGGATGTGATGCAGCTGTACAGTATGTTGAAAATTTTCAGCTTTTAGATGATTGCGAGAAGAGTGAGGTTGAGTTGGCCTTGAAGAAGTTTCGCGTTCTTTATCCAGATGCAGTGAGAGAGAGTGCAGAGAAAGGACTGCTTAGGGGAATTGCTGCTCATCATGCAGGTTGTCTACCTCTTTGGAAATCTTTCATTGAGGAACTTTTTCAGCGAGGACTTGTTAAGGTTGTCTTTGCTACTGAGACACTTGCTGCTGGAATAAACATGCCGGCTAGAACGGCTGTTATCTCGTCTCTTTCAAAAAAGGCTGGTAATGAACGAATAGAGTTGGGTCCTAACGAATTGTACCAGATGGCTGGGCGTGCTGGACGCAGAGGCATCGATGAAAAGGGCTACACTGTGCTGGTTCAGACTGCTTTTGAAGGCGCTGAAGAGTGCTGCAAACTTGTCTTTGCTGGAGTTAAACCTCTCGTGTCACAATTTACTGCTTCATATGGCATGGTACTGAATCTGGTAGCTGGTTCAAAAGTTACTCGTAAATCAAGTGGAACTGAGGCCGGGAAAGTCTTACAAGCAGGGAGAAGTCTGGAAGAAGCCAAGAAATTAGTTGAGAAGAGTTTTGGAAACTATGTGAGCAGCAATGTGACGGTTGCTGCGAAGCAGGAACTTGCTGAAATCGACAATAAGATCGAGATTCTGTCATCTGAAATAAGTGATGAAGCAATAGATAAGAAGAGTAGGAAACTTCTTTCAGCGAGGGATTACAAGGAGATCACTGTACTTAAAGAAGAGCTACGGGAAGAGAAACGCAAGCGTGCTGAACAACGAAGAAGAATGGAACTCGAAAGGTTCTTAGCTCTAAAACCGCTCTTAAAAGGGATGGAAGAGGGGAACTTACCATTTATTTGTTTGGAGTTCAAGGATTCTGAAGGGAGGGAGCAGTCAGTCCCTGCTGTTTACTTGGGGCATATTGATTCATTTCAGGGTTCCAAACTTCAGAAGATGATGTCTTTGGATGAGTCTTTTGCGTTAAACTTAATCGAGGATGAGCTGGCGGCTGATGAACCTGGAAAGCCTAATGTTAAACCGTCTTACTATGTGGCCCTTGGCTCTGATAACTCATGGTATCTCTTTACTGAGAAGTGGGTTAGGACTGTCTACAGAACTGGTTTCCCTAACATTGCTCTAGCGCTTGGAGATGCTTTGCCTCGAGAAATCATGAAGAATCTCCTGGATAAAGCAGATATGCAGTGGGATAAACTAGCTGAATCTGAACTTGGAAGTTTGTGGAGATTGGAAGGATCTCTAGAGACATGGTCCTGGAGTTTAAACGTACCTGTCCTAAGCAGCCTTTCTGACGAAGATGAGGTGTTACATATGTCCGAAGAGTATGATAACGCGGCGCAAAAATACAAGGAACAAAGGAGCAAAATTTCGCGTTTGAAGAAGAAGATGTCCCGGTCAGAAGGGTTCAGAGAATATAAGAAAATTCTAGAGAATGCTAACTTGACGGTTGAGAAGATGAAACGGCTCAAGGCGAGATCGAGACGCCTTATAAACCGTTTAGAGCAGATTGAACCGTCTGGTTGGAAAGATTTCATGCGCATAAGCAACGTGATTCACGAAAGCAGAGCATTGGACATTAATACACACTTGATATTTCCTCTGGGAGAAACAGCTGCTGCAATCCGAGGAGAAAACGAGCTTTGGCTTGCAATGGTGTTGCGGAACAAAGCCCTGGTGGATCTCAAGCCTCCTCAACTAGCTGGTGTATGTGCAAGTTTAGTTTCAGAAGGCATAAAAGTTCGACCTTGGAGAGACAACAACTATATTTACGAGCCATCTGATACAGTAGTAGACATGGTCAATTTCTTAGAAGACCAAAGAAGCTCTCTTATAAAGCTTCAAGAGAAGCACGAGGTTATGATTCCATGTTGTCTGGACGTTCAGTTCTCTGGTATGGTTGAAGCTTGGGCTTCTGGATTAAGTTGGAAAGAAATGATGATGGAATGTGCAATGGACGAAGGCGATCTTGCTCGCCTGTTACGACGCACAATTGATCTCTTAGCTCAGATTCCTAAGTTGCCTGATATTGACCCAGTCCTGCAACGTAGTGCAGCAGCTGCAGCAGATATCATGGACCGTCCACCAATTAGTGAGCTTGCCGGTTAAAGTGAACCCCACATTAGCTCTGTCTTTAGTGAGACCCATTGGCAAAAAAAACACAAGAGCCTGGGATGTGCAAGAAGTGCATATGTAAGAATTGGGGATACAAGAACAAATTTTTCATTCAGATGATTAATGTTGGAAAGAATAGGAGCAACAAAGAAGAAATTTTAATTAATGTTACAACATACAAAATGCTTATATACACAATGGGAAACAAGACTTCAAGGCTTGGGCAGTTAATCCGTTTAGTATTCCTTCGATTTTCCCCCTCCCTCCCTTTTTATTTTCTGTGAGAATACAACAGGGACCAGAGGCAGTAACAGAAGTAAGAGCCATCTTACATTTCTTCTCTTCTGACAAAGCTCAATGCTGAGTATGGCAACCTTTTATCTCTCAAAAAGTGCGAAGTTGCTCTATTCCCGAGCGTTTTCTGGTAGTAAGTGACAGATGTCATTGACCGGTGAGAAGTTTTTGATATCTTTGTGTTCTCCTTTGCCTAATTAAAGAACCACTGCAAACAGAATCATGTGCGAGGGGTAAACCGCTTTGGTTTAAAAGTTTCCTCCTCTTAGCACGATGCAACACATCCTCGGTGTCTAATACATAGGAGACCTGAAGGAAACACCAGACAATTCTTTTTAAAAAGACGAGCTTAAAGTCCTTATCATGGAAACGCATAGTGGTGTAAGCAGGAAAAAAGGCACTGTACCTTTGAAGAACTGCAGGTTATCTTACATTCCAAACCATTAATAATCTTAACTTCATCCGTGGTGCAGAGTTCATCGTCACCACCATTTTTACGCTTATTCCTGAAAGGAAAATAGTATCTGATTAGTGCCCCTTTATCTTTAAAAGGATGGGATAGCCTTTAGTTAATTTTCTTGACTTTACCGTTTCAAATAGATTCGAGGATTCTCTTTCGCATTAGGTTGATAAGAAAGGAATACATTGTGGAGGTAAGCTGCAAAAGTTGGGTCCATGGATATGGATGTCACATCAGGCTTATCATGTCCATAGTCCAGAAGCTGAATAGAGAGTTTGCTTGGTGTCGATTGTTCCTGCAGAATAAAAGCACAAAGATACATATATTAAGAAGTTTCCTTGAGCTTGCTTGGTCCAAAACTGTGCTCTAGTAAATAATTCTTACACATTCAATGCGGTATATATCCTCATCGGGAAGAAGCACAAGAGCATTTTCGTAATAAACAGCATCCAGAAACTTCTCAGGCTTTCTGGATTTCTCATAAGCATAAAGCTGTTGTAATTTGTTGTCCATCTCATCAGCTGCTACTGCTTGGAGCTGGAGGATCACATTGGTCAGTTGGATCATATGTGACGACTAAAGAGATAAAGAAGGTAACAAAACATCAAAAGAAAACCTACATGCTTGATGAGCTTATAGATCAGTTTGTCTAATGTGAAGAGAACATATGACTGGGTCCCGATAATTGCTCGGCAATCATCTTCGAACTTTGAATTATCGGATGTGCCATCGAGCAAATTGTAGAGAGCATCCATGATTCTGTTCCAATACAGAAACTCGATGTATAAGCAACAACACATATAGATGCGTCCTGTGGTAATTGGTATAAAGAACCGCAAAGGAAAGTCACCTGGCGTACGAATCAGCGGGGTTTGTTGGATTTGAGGTCTTCCACTTTCTATCTGGAGATGATGAATTGATTTTTGCTGATAATATTCTGTCATACAAAATCTGTATACAGAGTAACCACAAAAAGTTAGCCTCCAGAAAGATTCCAGCGTCATTGATTTGCAGATTCAAGAATGATATGTTTACCTGATGAAGCCTGAATAGAACATAAAAAGAATCATTCCCATAAAAGACTTGTGAGTTCTTCCGAGAATCATCGTTGTCCTTATCGTACAAAGCTGGAGGGACATACTTTGCAAGAGGTTTCACATGTAGCAGGTTTTTTACTGAGATGGACAACACAGGCATATCTCCTTCAGTATCATCATGGCCATCAGACATACCTTCTTCAGCCTCACCTTCACTTTCTACCTTATTATGGTCTATATCATCTTCGCGATAACAATCTTCACCATCACCAGAGTCAGTTCCAGAAACATCACCGTTGTGAGATGTGTTTCCGCTACCATCTGATGATCTTGGAGCACTTGCATCATCTGCAGTTGCATCATTCTCCTTACTTTTGCTGAGAGCCTCCATGTCATTCTCTCCATGAACTGCATAATTATCTTCTTCAAAATCTCCTGTTGGAGAAAGTTCACCCTCCTCTCTTTCGACTTTGGCTTCCCCAGCGAACCATTCTGCTACTGTCCCATTTGGAATTACAGGGTTGTCGCCAATCTGTGGGATAAGTAAGTAGTTTATCACTTTCGTTGATAAACTCAGGACTGAAGTATTTTATCATCTAAAGACTGTTCAGCTCAACATTTCAATATATGCAATAATACCTCTACGCGTGGCCCATTTACGTAATTTGGCTTCAACTCCTCCGTTCCACTGGTTAATGCAGGTTTTGGATTACTATTGCTAAGCCCTGGCGAGTATAAAAGAAAAGGATACCATTCTTCATCTAAAAAACAAGAAAATAATCCATGATAACTACCAAACAAGAGTTAAACTGCTTACCCGCAACGGATAAACTGCTGATTTTTCCATTCCTTTGAGGTAACAATCCATCCAGAGGTAGTGCATTTGAGTTATGGGCACGTTCAATAGAAACAGCTTGTTTGGTTTCGGCTCTTTCGTCAGGTGTGGTCAGATTCTTCGGCATTTTATCATTCTGAGTGTTGTCACATGATAACAAGGCATCTGAGGTCTTACTAGAAGTAACATCTTTATCCAACTCACTAGCTTGCCGCACTTGATTACTTTCATTGACTTTTCGAGGGCCATTTGACCGCATAGAGTTGGCAATACTAGCTCCATTTTGAGGACTGACAGCATCTTCTTGGTCTTCTCGGTCATGGTTTGTAGACTTGACAGCATCTTCTCGGTCTTCGGCACCTTGAGGGCGAGAAGGAACACCAAATATTGGTTCCAAAAATTCTGTCCATACCTTCATTACCTTATCTAACTGTTCTGTTGAACACATTTCTCCACATGAATACTTGATCAGCTGATACAGATCTTCGTGAAGATCAGGATCCGGATAATCAAAACTCATATTGGAAGAAATAGTTCGTCTATTTCCAGCCGCAAGAGCAAGAAGTGCATCATCTTCGCCTCGCTTCTTTTCAGAGATCTCTTTTATCTCTGCCAGCAATGCTGCAGTGAAAGATAGTAGTGCATAAGAACTTCATAAGTAGATTTTTTCTAGGAGCATTTTCTCTTATAATATGTAAGGAGAAAAAACCTTTTGTGCTCAGATTCTTTGAATCCTGCTGTTTGAAATAAAAACTGCGATGATCAAGCGACCTGTGGTAGTTCTTTGTATATATGTCAGCCCAGACTTTGTTAAACTCAGTACGACACCTTGCCCATTCTTCTTGCTTTTGTTTCAAACGGGTTAGTATTACCGGTAAAGCAAGATATGCATTCTTCTTTAACAAATCCAACACATCGAGCCCATGGTCACTGTATAACCGTTCTATGCATCTTAGGTTTAGAGCTACAAGACAAAAACAAAACAATATACATCAGTTGGAAGAAAAAAATTCAGAATATCAGCTCTGCTGTAAGAGAAGAGCTCAATATACCTGTGAGGTGATCCTCGATACAGATGGGAGTATCGGTTTTCAATTCATTACTGTTAATCTTTGCCAATAACTCTTCAACTCGATTAGTAGCCGAGATCACAGACTCTAATAACATGTCTAGCTCGAACCTAAAGCACAGCAACAAACAAATATTTACCTAATCAAAACTATTCCAAGAAAGCACTCAACAAATAAACATACATTAATCACTAACCTGTCATCTTCACATTTGAATAGGCTCTCTTCGTATTGGTTCTTGCGCATGTGTTTGAATGAATAGTCTTCACTTCCTGAAGTGACAGAGACCCAATGATCATTAAGCACTTGGCTACCAATCTCCATTTTTTGGCTTGCTATAGGAATTGGATACTGCAAGAGAACAAAGTATGTATGTACATTTAACTAATGAAGCAAAAAATAAAAAAAAAACAAGAGGGGAAGATTTGTTAGTGATTAGCACCATACATTCTTTGGAAGTCTCCGATAACTAGGTGTGCACTGTTCACAGTTCGAGAGATCTAGTTCACTGATAGGTTTAGCCCATTTCTGACTCGCTGCCACCTTTTCAAGCCTCTCCTTCTCACGGTCTCTTTCTCTATACCTTTCAATCTTCTCACGTTCTCGGTCTGTATCTTTGTCAAGTGACTTAGTAGGTTGAGGACATTTGCCTTCACTCCACAAGGATTCTGTAGTTACAGTAATCCAATGGTTAGAGTCAATTCAATACGTCCGAAGAGGTATGTCAGAAGTATATTATAAAAGGTACTAGACTTACTCTTAGACACGATACCAGAGAGTAATCCATCTGCAGAAAGAAAACAGAAAAAAGGTCAAATCTTAAGTTCTTTGACTGGCGAGTGTAAGAAGAGAAAGCACTAGTTGGACTGGTTATTACCATTCTTGTCACACTGAGCCAAAAAGACTTTGAAGGCGTCCATAAGGTCTGGATATACACCAATTAAATCACTCACCTAATACAAGAATATATATGTTCACGAGTCATTGACAGGTAAAGTCCATAAGGTTTCTCACAAACTTCTCCAACTTAACCATGCAGTGAGAAAGCTTAAGTCAGCATAAAAGCATACCAAAGACTGCAATTCTGGTTGGCTGATTATCTCCTTTGAATAGAGATTAAGACATCGTAAGAACTCTTGGTTATCCGCGGTATCAAGCTTTGCCTTCACTCTATCAACAAAAGCAAGTTCTTGGCTATGACCTGTAACCACATAAGACAATTTAAGAACACAACAACTAGCAGAGACGATGAACTCACTCCTAACTTTCTAAGAAATCAATTATGAAACCTTTTTCATCATAAGTAGATGAACTCGGAATGGCTCCAGAAAACTTGTCTCCTTCCCTGGCTTGATCTGACATTTCAGCAGAATCATCATCCTTACGTATCAATTTCTTTTTGCTGTTGAAGAAATGTTCTTTATGGCTATCGTGGTCAAGACCTCTGTAATCTTTCCTGTCTCTATCATCCATGAAATCATTCTTTTTGTCAATGCGTCTCACTTCTTCTTTACTATCTTTCAACAAAGACCTCTCATGGTCTACGTCCATATTTTCGGTTTTGAGGGCACGGTTAGGATGCGAAGTAATAATCCGGTCCTTCTGTAACAATATCCAAACCAGTGATGTCTCTAAGAATCAATTGCATAGTGAACAACTATTTAAAGAAAAAGAGAAAGAAACCTTATCAAGATCTATTTGACGCATGGTGGGAAGAGACTTAATGCCTCTATCACGTACTGGAACTTTTACAGAATCATTAGTAGATGCAGTTGCTGAAGTATCAGGGAGAAAGTGAGTGAACTCTCCAAGCAAATCGTGATGGTCCCGAAAAAGGATAGCCACCTGCAAGTTCAACATATTGAAAACTAAGACAAAAATGGACAACCAAAACAATGAAAAAACAGTGTACCACAAATGGCTACAAAACACACACCTCATGGTAGACCTCAGTAATAGACTTGTTTTCCTTTCTATACATGTTCAAAATGTCTAAAAACGATTTGTATACACGATCATCGCCTTGAAACCTTGTCTGCAGATAAAATGATAGTAGTTAAGAAGCCAAGTAGCAAGAGAAGAAAAAAAGGGGAAATGCACCATATATAATCTTCTACCTTAATCTTGTTAACAAAACTAATAGCTTCCTCAAACTCAACAGGCTTCTTTGGTGCAGCGGGTTGGTCATCCTCGGGTCGGAGAGTTATCTCGAAACCCTTTGGTAAGAAAGTATTAAACCCCAAAATCAATTCTCTGTTCCCTTTAAAAAGTTCTTTCACCCTTAAGATAACACCAGTAGTATCAACTCTACAATGACAAAATAAGATCAGATTTCAAATTGAACTAAAGAGCAAAAAATAAAATAACAGTGAGCAAAAACAATACCTCTGAGCTTTAAAATCTTTCATAACCTCAAGAAACTCATCGTATTTGTCACGTTTATCTTGAAATTTATCCTTGACAGCTTTAAGATATGCAAGTGCATCATTTGTAGTTAGCTTCTGTGCACTACTTCCTCCAACCATGGTTTATATTTTGCCAGAGCTTCATTAACCACAGAAACCAAAAAATTTAGCCGCAAATTAGATCACTGTGCATCTCCAAGCAAACTCAATTCACCAAACTAAAGTCTTTGAATTTGGGCAATTCGATTGAAAATAAAAATAAATCCTTTTGAATCTTAAATCAAGAAACAATCCAAATAAAATATTGAACTCTGCAAGCAATCTCAAACTAAAGCAGTAGATCTAGCAAGTAGAGAACAATCAAAGCAAAATCGAGAAAAGAGTTTAAGAAACAATGAAGCAGAAAAAATCGATCTTAAGAACTTAATCTTCAGATTAATTCACATTACGGCGCTTCAAGATAAGAATTAAGAAACACAAAAAAAAAAAACGC
>Ga0041059_1003084_pt1 | contig 11738 bp, 14 predicted proteins | sample AraColnosormetaG_FD_56232 | JGI IMG/M metagenome (GOLD analysis project Ga0041059, IMG submission 56232) | Arabidopsis roots microbial communities from North Carolina, USA - Col MF nosort | ecosystem: Host-associated > Plants > Roots > Unclassified | place: USA: North Carolina | collected... | reverse complement strand
TATATATATATATATATATATATATATATATATGATCTTTAGATATGATTATGTAATTATTTGATTTTATTTGCTTTTAGTAATTAATCAAATTAATTATTTGCAATTATTTGATTTTAGTAATATATAAATTAAATTAAATGTATATAAGTTAAGTTTGATAAAGTATACGGTTTAATATGTACTTGTAATTAAATGTACTGAGTTTTTTTCCAGAAATATTAGTTCAGATTTCTATGTCATCTAATAGACTTTGTTTTTGTTTTTTGTATGTGCACATTTTCACTAGAGGAAAAAATGGTTAAAAAACATAATTATCCAAAAACACAGAACTTTTATTTAATTTAAGGTAAGTACTTAGATGAACAAGACTTTGTCATTTGGCCAAGCCATTGTCATTCCTATTGCATCAGAAATGTACACGATTTCTGAATTTGGTCTCCACACACATGCATCACCAATCTTAGAAACTTCTACCCACACTTTGCTAGCATTCAGACCTAATGGGACGTGATGGATAACAGCAGCTGAGTCAGTGGAGCATACTCTGCCTTCTGCAAGTTTGCGGCCGGAGTTGTTACAGGCCAACAAAATGCACTTTTTCTTTGCTCCTTTACTTGTTCTTGTGGTGTTACTTGCACTCTAGCACCCAAAATCAACACAAATTAATTACTCTCATGACAACAACATCGATACCATACACATCAATTTTTTCCACAGTACCAAAAAAGCTAGTGCTCAAAATTTACCGGAGTAGATGACTTTCTGCCTCATTCAGGTCGTCTTTTAACTGTGCTGGTTGTGTTACTTGCACTGTAGCACCAGGGAACACAAATATTAATATATGCATCAGAGTGACATAGTTTTTATCTAAAGGGGACTTACCATAGTAGATGATCTTCTGCCTACTTCCTATACAGGTTCGTCAACAAAGTTTGTCTATTCTATGATCAGGCCATGCTATCTTTGTTTTAAATGCATCAGCCATCACAAACTTTTTGGGATTTGGTCTCCACAAACAAGCATCAGGTTTAAGGACTATGTCAACTTTCAGGATAATTGCATTCACACCCAAAGGTATGTTATTGATCAACTCATCTTTGTTGCTTGAACAGATAACACCCTCAGCTATAACTTCATCCATTTTCCAATCCAAAACTCTACATCTACCAAGTTGACCATCATCTACACCAGTATCCTATAGTAGAGTAGTATTTATTATTAATCGTTTGATGGAACAAGTGAACATATAGTTATAGTTAAAATACATTACCTTGCCTCCATTTGCCGTTTCCGAGTCATTCTGACTCTCCAATCCAGCGTCCAATGTAACTTTATCAACTAGCCATGCAATTTTGACTCCTAAAGCTTGTTGAAGTAAGAACACATCTGGCGTTGGCCTCCAAACAGATGCTTCTAGAACTCATACAGACGTGACGATTACAGCTGCGCCATATTCACCCAACGGAATACGACCTATCCGATAGTTAGGTTCAGCAGATCAAAACTCTCCTTCACCAACAACAATATCTTTACTTGAATACCAATCCAGTATCTAACACCTAACTCCTTTGCTAACATCACTGACCTCCGAGTGAGAAGTCCAAGTGGAGTTTTTCTAATTAAAAAAAAATAGAATTGATGCAGTCATATTTAACTATAGACAGTTAATTCAACATAGAAAAGTGAGAGAAGAACTTACATTCTTTCCAGCCATGTCACGAACAATATTCTTCAAGTCTTCAACCTCGTTTTGCAATTCTTCAAGTCTCGAGTCTCTAGCCTGATTGAAAGCTAGCTTGGTAGCAGTTATCCCTCTGCCCAACCCTTTGTCACGTCCTGATTTGTCTTTTCCCAAAACTTGACTCACAACATCTTCTCTTATGTTATCACCTAAAGTGGAGTCCATTTGACTATCATGTGATTGTATATGTTCCTCATACAAAACATTGAGTATAATTTGGTTATATAGAATGCCTTTTTGATTAGTGATAGGGATATTAATAAGATAAAGACTGCTTACAAGTGTTTCAGCAAACTCAGGTCTCACGGGTCTACCATAAGAGTGAGTGTGTCCTGCTATCCAAACTTTACTCCTTGTGATCTTTTTAGGGTCATCACTGTTTTTTCTACAAGTAATCCAAATTACTTACTTATCAGGATTTTGGTACCTTCTATTGATTGTATCTAATTCAGTACAGAAAATATCTCACCATTTCATGAGCTAGGTGAAACATTCCCTTCCGATTGGTTGTGTGGGGATTTTGAGCCTTTCTCAATTTCCTAAACTTGTTGCTTTTTTTCCTGCAATAGCAATGACGTTGGTTGTTGAGTAGACTCTAATACATACTAATAGTAGGTACACACAATGAAAAAATTGAAACAATTTCACCTTCAAAGTTGTGCTAGTCCAACTCTTAATCCAAGAATTCCAAACTGTAATAGATGGTATATTGCTTGGTTTCAGTTTCATTCTCTCTGTGCTACTCTTACCATCTCGCACCTGAGTTAGGAGCTTAGGCTTTGCAAACCTCCATATACAACCCATCTGTTTGAAAATAGCATCTTTTCTACCACTCTTCCTTCAAGTTAAACCTCCCCTATAAAAAACATGGTATATGTTAATCTTGATCAAACACGTATAATATATGAATTTGTAAATTGAAATTCTTAAACCTGAATTTCCAGCTTCAGACTGTACTTGCTCATCAGGTTAGTGACTTGTGTGTACATCTTCTTTTTCAGCAACATCTTCCTCTACAACTTCTTTCTCAACAGCTACATCTTCTTGATCACCAACAAAAACCTCTATACCATCTTTCTGGACATTTTCCTCACCAACCCGCACCTTAACAACTACTTCCTAAGCATCTTTTTCACCTTCCAGAATCTCAAGATTATCTTCTTGAACATCAATCATCAGTTCTGCTATTTTTGTCTTCTTTGTTTTCATAGTTTTTGGCCGCTTTGTGATCTGTCTAGTCTCCAAGCCTCCCTGGCATTCACTGGGATGGACTAATCCTCCTCTTGTCCTCATCCATCAAGATCCTGAAAACCATGAATTAACAGTTAAAAATATTTTTCAAATTCAAAATAAGAAGCAATGTCCTACTCTGCCATTGTGAACCCTTCACAATCATGCCTAACAAAGAAACTCTCATCATCAGAAGATTGATTCCCAAATCATCGTCTAATTGGTCTGATAAAGGTACACCAACAAACTCTTCCTTTGTCTCCAACTCGTGATAGCCTCTCGGAGGTGCCATCATAACAACATACCACGGTGATGTGTCATTCTCTCTAGATTAAAATACTTGTTTAGCTTGTGATGGGAGAATATAGGGATCTTGCATGTATGACGCTTAATTCATATGGAGGTTCACAAGCGTGAATCCATCCTCCTGCTTGACACCATATCATCTATCGGCTCAATTGCATCTGAATAATGGTACTGTGAACATGTGATACTCTAGAAATATTATTTCTTTGAACACTCCATAATAGGTAACTATGTCAGCAGTTTGTCTAGTATCCCGTGTTGTAGATCTACACATGCCAAAAGCTTCATAAGTCACTCCACTGTTCTGAGTTAGAAGGGATCTAATGTTCATATAACAATATCAGATACATAAATTAATTTAAAAACATGAGAAAGAGTGTTAAAGTGACGATAAAAACCAAATAGATATGTACAAAGCTTTTTTTTAATTCATTGGGCAACTGTTTTGTATGAAATTTCCATAGCAATGTTTCATTTCTAGCGCATTGACCATCCTGAGACTATAATACTTCCAAATGCATCCTGTTTTCCATAGATAAAGCTGTTATCTTACTAGTATAATTACTAAAGAAGCTATAAACAGTTCAACTTACTCCACATAGGGATCCACAGGTGCCATGTTCATCAAGACATATCAATGTGCTATGTGATATAGGTCAAATTAATCATAAGACCACTCTCTCAAATAAAGAGGTCAATTGCAGCGCTTAGGGATCGAATAACAAAGTTCTCGGATCACGCAATAGACTAACGGCAAATCGAATTATGCTAAGTAAAATAGTAAATAAAATAAAGAGAAACAAAAGTATGCAATAGCAATCGATTGGATGGTTGTGAAACAAGATAAGAAAAGCGTCAGGCTTAGGCTATTCTCAGGAAATAGATGATAGTAGATCTAGAAATAGCTAGGTTATTATCGCACCGTTCTCGAACTCAAACTATGATTTTAGAGTAACCTGTGGTGTTCCGCGAAACTCTCTATACTTAGAGCTAAGATAACCGAAGAAGCCGAGAAATCTTATACTAAACCATGCATTTTTATCAAGAATGATTAGTTCACCTAGTATCTAAACTAGAGCCCTTCTATGAGCCTATCTGTTCTTTCTTAAATGCCTAGGCCCATCTATGATGGATCAAATAGCAAGTACCTATGGTGGACATACCTATTATCTAATATCAAGTTCTAGTTAGCTACTCTATAACTAGCATTAAGAACAATCAAGATAAAGAACTCTACAGATAACCTAGCAAGGGGGCAATCTACTAAATCATCTAAATCCCTAATGAGAAACCCTAAACCTAACAAGTGAATTACTCAGACATGATCAAAGAAACACAAATCATAGTCTGAATAAGGAATCAATAATAGCAAGAAAAAGAGTAAAGAAGATCTTCTCCAAAGGGAGTCTCCACAGGGTTTTGCTCCCGAAGTACAAAAAAATAGAGAATATCCTTTCCAAGCTTAGATCTAAACAATGACCCTAAAAACCTAATTATATGTCTAAAACACGTGATGGGCCTTCATTAAACATAGGAGAAAGTTCTGGGCCGAATTTGGAAATCTTCAAAACATCAATAAGTTGTGTCTCGAAATTGCCGTCAAGTAATGGTTTCGCTCGACACCTAAGTTCATTTTCGTCTCCGGATTGTTTCTGCAGCTTAAATTCTCTGTTTTCCTCCAGAATGTTCCATTATCTCCAAATGAATCCAAACATGTAAAGACCTGAAAAGGACTAGAAAAGACTCTAGAAATAACAATTAGACTCTAAAACCTATATCTAAAACATACTTAAATTAGGAAAAATAGGGATATATCACTATGTCTCTCTCTTTCTCTGAAAGGACAACTTCTTGACCCCTATGCAATGGTCTGCCTTCAACAACACTTCCATCAGCCTCAACATCGTCATTACGGCTTACAGCCTCTTGCACTGGTATAAAATTTTGGAGGAACTCTAAGCAGAAGGCAATGCACTCTCCGACTAAGTATCCTTCAGCCATACACGCTTCTGGTCTAGCATAGTTTGTTACATATCCCTTAAGTGTTTTCATGTACCTGCAACTCATACAATTTGTAGTCATTATGTCTGAAAGTAACTTCTGTCAAAGAACATAATGTAAAGATAGAAATAAGACCATACCTCTCGAATAGATACATCCAACAAAAGTGCTTTGGACCTCCTAACCGTGTTTCTCTTGCTAGATGAATTGGGAGGTCGAACATGATATCAAACAGAGAAGGAGGAAAGTACCTCTCCAGTTGACACATTGTCTCTACAATTTCAGACTCTTAGGAAATTAGATTCTCAGGGTCAATGGTATGTTGGCACAATCTGTTAAAGTAGTTGCAGACTCGAGTCACTGCAGCCCTACGTCTGCTTGGCAGCAAGCCTCTCAAAGCAACATGTAACAAATTTTGGATGAGTACATGATGATCATGGGACTTTAGACCCCCAATCACATGAGGGTTGACTGAGACACAATTAGCAATATTCCCACAATAGCCATCACGACCTCTAAACTTAGACAACCTCTGACAAAATACCTTTTTCTCGTCCTTAGACATCCAGTAGGCTGCTGGAGGCAAATATATTTCTTTCCCCGAGTCTTTGGGTGCAGATGCCTTCGAATTCCAATATCATCCAGGTATTTTCTTCCTTTTAAGCCATCTTTAGACTTAGCACTTTGCATCAATGGAGACAATAAAGCATCAGACAAGTTCTTCTCCACATGCATCATATCAATATTGTGATGCACGGGTAAATCATAAGACAAAGATAATCAAAGAATCAGTTTGACTATCATTTTAATAACTGTAAAGTGCTACAATTAAGACTTAGAAAAATATAAAATATTACCTTCTAGTATACTAACTCAAACAATATTGACCGCTTCTTCCACCGCCACAGATCAATGCTTTCATCACACTCTTCTAACAAGTCTGATCTTTTTCTTTTAGCTTCCTTATTTAAAGGTCTTCCAAAATCATTCCTGAAGTCCTTCAATATGTCATATATCTCACTATCAGACTGAATCCTTCTTGCGGTGCCTTCCTCGACAGTGTTATCAAACCATGATTTCTGCGTCTATAAGGATGTCCTGGTCTCAGTCTCTTTCTATTACCCATATACAAATACTTCCGGCAATTCTTCAACCATCTGCAAGATGTATCCTTTCCACATGCATTACACGCTTGTTTTCCTTTCACTTTATAGCCAGACAAAGTGCCTAATGTTTGATAGTCACGGATTGTCCACAACAACATAGCTCTAAGGGTTAACATCTCTTTCAAAAAAGCATCGAAGACCTCAATACCCTCAGCCCACAAATCTTTCAAATCATCAATCAATGGTGCAAGGTACACATCAATATTGTTGCTCAGAGTTGTTGGACCAGGAATCAACAAAGTCAACATAATATTCTCAACCTTCATACAAAGAGATGGAGCTATATTGTAGTTCACTAACAAGATTGGCCAGGTACTATACTTGGTGTTCTGAATAGAGAAAGGGTTCATCCCATCTGTAGACAGACCAAGCCGAAGATTTCTTGGTTCCATAGCAAAATCTGGCCATTTATCATTTACTTGAGCCCACATTATATAGTCAACAGGGTGTCGCATTGTACCATCTCCACTTGCATTGCTATAATGCCCCTGCAATTCCTCTACAATCCTCTTTGATCAAAACATCCTCCTAAATTTGTCCTTGATTGGAAAACATCTCAATACCTTCGCTAGAATCCCCTTCTTTTCTTCACCACTATTCTTATCTGTTTACCATCTTGAAGCACTACACCTAGGGCAACTTTCAATCTTATCAAAATATTTTCGATAGAGGATACAATCATTCTTGCATGCATGAATGACATCATATTCTAACCCAAAAATCTTTAGGAATTTCTTCATTGCATCAGTAGACTAGCAAGGGCATTCTCTTTAGGAAGCATGTCAGGGATTAACGTCAATAGCAGATCAAAGTAGCTTTCTGAGATTCCACTCTTCACCTTTATGTGGTATATGCCCATTATTGCAGAAACCTTGGTTTAATTAGAGCACGTCGAGTACAATAGAGTTTCAGCATCTCTCAGTTTCTGCCTAAACTCAGAGTCTTCTATAGTTTCACCATCCAAATTTTCTCCTCCAAAGTTGTTTGATGGCTGTGTATCATCACCATTACAATAAGCCGTCCTTAACAAATTATAAGCCTCAAATTCTAATGTTGGACCATTATCAGTAATATCACTTTCTTTCACCATGCATACTCCAGCAAGAATCTCTCATGTATTTCTTAATCATACCCTTGATCACAAGATGGTCCAATACTGTGTCTACTTCTTGATGGCAAACATTACGGTAATCAATGTAGGGACAAAAAAGTTCAGATGGATTTCCCAATCTCCTTGATGCAACAATAACAAAATTTGTTGCTCCTTCCACATACTCTTGGCTTGCCCTATATGTTTCATCAGACAATAAAGAGTTCATATCACTTTATTTTGACTTAGTTTATGTTATTAAAATCAATGAATCAAACAAGACTCAGTATCAACAAGACTCATACCTTGGAAGCCACACCCATCCCTTGTCCATATCACGACAATAGGACAACAACTCCACCACCAATTATAGATTTTGTAATGATAAATTCAAACAATAATACACTCAGCTAAATTTCATTCAAATCAACACATACTTGGAATAAACAAATTAGTATGAAAATAACAACTTACAGAGTAAAACAGTCGCCAACAACAAAACCTTGCAGCTTTGAAAACCGTCTGCAAAACAAAATCAATATCATCACTACCTTAAAATTAAAACCCAACACTTTAATGTAGTTGGTTCGATTAAATCCAAAATCTCACATACCTGTCGGTTACTCCCTAAACTGAACTGCAAAACCATATCAAATCATATTGAGAAATTAGAAATCGATTATCGAAATCAAAACAATTAAACCTAATTCCCAAATCTGAAATCAAAACCCTAATATTACCTTATAACCCAAATTCGACCAGACAACTTCGATTTAGACCGATGAAGACGATGGCGATTAAAAAGATTTGGATCTACTAAACATTCACAGAGATCGATTGATAGAGAGATGTCGTGAGAACCAAAGTCGAATAGTCGGGAGAGAAAGGGGATTTTTTCTGGGTAATTTTTTTATTTTTTATCTTTTAATCTGGGTAGTCAACAATTTAATTTTGCGGTCAAACAAAATTTATTTTCGTGGTTCACCATTTGATAGCATTTTCATTATGCATATGCTATCGAATAACCAATAATTAAAGCGGGAGACAAATACTTGTTGCCGCTCAACATAGAATAGCGTTTGTTTTGAACAAACGCTATAGAAAAACTGGTCAAACCAAAACTATAGCATATACTTACAAGACGCTATCTTCAACTGCTCTTAATACCCGCTTTTCCTGTAGTGATGTCAACTATGAAAGACTCAAATCCAATAAAAGAAAAAGAACTAAATTTTTATTAATTGGAACAAAGGTTACAACTTAGTCTTATTCTTCTTCAAGGTCAAAGCCTTGGTTACATCTAGTTGCGAATAACAGATTCAACAAAGCCTTTTCCATGATACATTCCATCTAGTTAAAAAGACCATCACAAACAAAGCCATTTCCAAGATACATTCCCTTTTTCGTGATGACTAGCTTATCTGCATCAATCTTGACAGCGAAGCCATTTCCAAGTTCTTGCGCATGTTAGGCACATGAACCACGTTGGTTAGAATCAGCTCACGTACAGAGGTGAGCTTTAAGATGACTTTCCCGTCACCTTCAATCTTTGATGTGGCGGAGGCATATGTGCCTAGTAGCATTGGTATCGAACCACCAAGTCATGGGATGGCTTTCAGCGACGTTGGCTTCAGTGCCGACAGCACACATGTCTTCTTGAGTTAGGTTAGCTTCATTCTTATTTGAATCCTTCTTACTGCGACATTCAAAAGACTTGTGGCCCTCCTTGCCAAACTTGTAACACGTTCCGGTGAACTTGCTTGTGTTCTCTCCGGACTTTTTTTTTAACTTTTGAGTATTCTGCGGACCAACCTTCCCTTTCCCCTTGTTCTGCCACTTTTCTTTTGGCGTGTTGTGCTCTGCCACATTTGCATTGGGGTCAACAATCTGCACACCAACTCGCATTTATTTTCTATTCGTTGACTCGATGTGGAGTCTAACAATGAGGTCTTTGAGACTCATCCTCTTTCTCTTCAGCTTGAGGTAATTTTTGAAGTCGTTCAAGCCTGGAGGAAGTTTCTCTATCATACAAGCTACTTGGTATGTCTCGCATATCCTCATTCCTTCAGCGTGTATCTTGATATGGTTCAAATTACCCTAAGAACTACTCTCTCAAATAAGAGATCCATTGCGGTATTTAAGGATCGAATTCCACAAAGTTCTTTTCTTCAAACAATAAGTTCAATGTCAAGATTAAGCTAGAAGGGTATGATCGAAATAATAAGAAAACAAAGGAAGAAAACAGTAGATTGTTTCGTTGTAAACGATTAAATAAAAAGCTAGGAACAGGGTATTCTCATGAAACTATTGGTTAGTAGATCTAATGAAAGCTAGGTTGTTATCGAACCATTCTTAAACTCAAACTCTAATTATGGAATAACTGGTGGTGTTCCGCAAAACTCCCTATAATTATAGCTAAGAATAACCGGAGAATTCGAGAGATTATTAACCTAAATATGCATTCTTAACGAGTTCGATTGTTCACCTTAGTAGATAGGCCAATTTTTATTACACACCTATAAACCAGGCTCATCAAATAATAGATCCAACTACAGATACCTATGGTGGACATATCTATTGTCTGGATTCAAGATCTAGTTAATTACTCTAGATCTAGCATTAAGCATAATCAAAGATGAAGAATTCTACAGATAACCTAGCAAAGGGGAAAAATTACTAAACCATATGAATCCCTAGTGAGAAACCCTATTCCTAACAAGCAGATTACTCAGACATATTGATTGAAGCGAACAACATAATTGTGTATGAAAGCATAAACACAACAATAAAAATGAGGGAAAGAAAGTATCTCTTCACTGTATTGAAAACTGAATGAATCTCTGAAAACAATGGGTGAATAGCTTATGTCTCTCAGTAACAGGGTTTTGCAAAAGCTTGATAATAGAAACTAGGGTTTAGAACAATGTATATAAACCCTATAAAACGTCAAGGGACTAATAATGCAAATAGGAAAGTCTTTTGGGCAAATTTCCTCTTCTATAAACTTGTAAGCGTCATAGACTTTTGCAGGGCCGAAACTGGTGTCGATCGACACCAAGAGTGTGTCGATCGACACTCCTCTTGATTCCTGGGTCCAAAATCGTCCTTAGCTTCCTTTTCCTTACCTCTTGCTCGAAATGTCTCCTCATCTCCATTGTTGTCCCGTTGCATAGAATACCTGAAAAGACACTACAAAGACTCGAGAAATAACATAAAGACTCAAAATCCATTACCAAACACATAGATAAAATCGGTGAAAATAGGATATATCAACTCCCCAAGACTTAGCTTTTGCTTGCCCTCAAGCAAAACACAAAAGTCGAACCCGTGGAAGAGATTTTGAAAACAAAGGAACTCCCAACATTCTCTAGACTATTGCCATGATCATCCAAACTAAATCCACATGCCTAGCAAGTCTAATCAAATCCTAACCAACATGTACTTCTCTACAAGCTTACACAATATTCTAGATTCCATACCTAAGTTCAACAACTATATCCACTAGGCTTTCATCGCTGGGTCTCATCAAACAATTTAACATTCAAGATCCTTCTAGACTCACTCATGTACTATACCATGATAAATCGACCATTCTTTATATAGTTTTTTCTTTGGTGTTCTTTCTCTCCCCCAGACTTATTCATTTTAGAGAGTAAACAAAGGGAAACTCGCATACTGGATCGACACCCTCGGCATTTTTCCAAGCTTTGTAATTGATCATTCCAAATAATGTATAATAATGGGGTCATAGGAAACATTCCTACCCCTATACACTATCCGAAAATCCTGTCAATCTCTCATTATCTTTTTTTTTTATAAGGGAAGAGAAACACATTCTTTTTATCACATTACAAGAAAACACGGTTTTTACGACTGCAATAGTAGTCGCAAAGTAGTCGTTAAAGGAGTAGTTACGACTATGTTACGACTAATTCCCGATGTCGGGAATCCATAGTCGCTAACCCAAATAGTCGTAACATTAGTCGCTAAATAACGACTACGAGACGACTAATACTCGATGTCGTAAGATCTGTCGTAACATAGTCGTATAATATGACGACTGAGTTACGACTAAGTTAATATTGAATCACATGTATATCGACTCGTGTATGGACTACTTTGCGACAATTTAGCGACTAAATAGTGACTAATTAACGACAGTTAAGCGACTACCGTTTCAGCCAAAAAAAAAAAAAAAAAA
>Ga0041059_1003083_pt1 | contig 11741 bp, 6 predicted proteins | sample AraColnosormetaG_FD_56232 | JGI IMG/M metagenome (GOLD analysis project Ga0041059, IMG submission 56232) | Arabidopsis roots microbial communities from North Carolina, USA - Col MF nosort | ecosystem: Host-associated > Plants > Roots > Unclassified | place: USA: North Carolina | collected 2013-09-02 | reverse complement strand
AATTAGATCAAGCTTTAAAAAAAAAAAAAAATGACTCGGATTTTTTTATAGTAATAGCAGTTCCCAGTTGGAACATGACTCGGATTAAAAAAAAGTGTATAATTGTAATCTTGCACACCAATCTGTCCACAACAGTTGGAAAGTTTAAAAAATATTAAACAAGTTAAGAGTACGTTTGGAAGGTCACCGTGATTATTATAATTAGATTAGTGTTTTATAATGTCTCATTGTAGTTTGACAAAGCCTGTTAGAGTATTATACTAGCCAAAAAACAGAACACGAGAAAAATAAAATAACACACATAGCTGTATTTCTTTCTTATTTGTTTAATATAGTGAATGTCAAAATACTTTTCTGAAGTACTAACAGATAAGAACTCAGTACGTAGCCTATTCTTGTAGTTTAGAAATTGGAGGTCATGTCTCATGTGTATAGTAATTTTCTTCAAACCAATGTTTTTTTATCGAAAATTAGATCATGTTAAAACCTTTTTTTGTTTTTGTCATAGTTCCCATTTGGAACTTATTAAAGAAAAACCAAATAATTATCCCCGTTGGATCTAGCTATATTAGTAATCTTGCGCTTATCTTTCCAACAACAATTGAATTTTTAAAAATATTAGATAACTTACCGTGATAAATTCCAAAACAAAAGTCAGTCACCGTGATAAATATAATCCGATTAGTCCATGTAATGTCTAATTGTATTATATCATTTGATAATGCCTGTTGGAGTATTAGAGTAGATAAAATAACATACATAGCTGGAATTTTTTCTTAATGTTGATCTCTTTAATATAATATAGTGTAAAAGTTAGTTATTTAGTAGTCAAATGTTAAATTAAATAGTTCACGATGGAAAACTGGAAGAAGACGTCAAAATATACTATTGACTTTTTTGTGCGAAAATATACTATTGACTAAGAAAACTAAAAAGTGGTATGAAAGACAAGTCAGAGCATTATTATTGCTTGTCTCTTAAATTAGTTCTTAGGTTAAGAACATCTCATTCTATCTCTTATATAAGAGATAGAATGAGATGTTTTTAGTAATCAATTACAAAAAAAAATCTTAAGAACTAATATAAGAGACAACCAATAATGATGCTCTCAGAAGCCTATTTATATTTTCAATTAGAATGTCCGGTTTAAGAGTTAAGACCCTTGCACGCGTGGCCTGAGCACGCCAACATTGCACAAGCATACGAGTTTACTATATGAAAAGAAAAGTCAATTATGTAGTAAGTGAAAATAAAATCTCATAGAAACGATTTGTCTTCTTTAACAACAAAATTAATAAAACCGATTTGTCTTGTGAAAAATTAAAAGAGATGTTTCTAGGCTTCTAGCAGAGACGTGGTAAACACTAGGGTTTTAGATAACACTGTAGGAAAATTAATTGGGTTTTGGTTAATGGTTACACAGCTAATTCACCCTTATTTTTTCTAAGAGGAAGAAAGAGTAAAAAATTAGTAAATTTGAGAAACGTTAGCATCGTAACACCAAATGACTCGACTACTCTCGTGCTTCACCGCATAGTATTTAATTATCTTATTTGTATCAACACAATGCATGAGTTCTGTATATATGAGTAATAAACAAACGTGGAATATACTTTCATGAGATGCAAAGTGGCAGAGGCATCAATGTAGGTAGGTAAGTTCTCTGAGGCTGCAAGAAGAATCTCTGTTTTTTATTTTAAGCAGAGCTTTATATATAGACGACGCCAATGGATGGCTCTAAGACAGTAAGACCTCTGACACTCAAATATTACTGGAGTATGGTTCCTGATACCATATTCTATATTCTACAATCTTTTAACTTTTACTAAAGGAACAATTCAAAAAAAAAAAAAGTAAGAAAAATTGTTATATCATATAATGTTTTCATATTCATAATTATTTATTCAGCTATTAGTTTAAAAATGGATTTTTTAATTAATATATTATTTGATATTGTATATGAAATAAGAGGTTCGAAACTAAATCAAGACGAAAACCAACTTATATAAAATCAAGATTAAATAATCGCATTCCATTATTAGACGTACACCAGAATCATAATCGTATGAAATCAATTACAAACAATTGATGAGAAAAGGAATCTATAATTCTTCAAGGAATAATCAAACATGGAAGGAAGAACAAAGAAAGCATCCCATGTGGTGGGGTGGAAAATAATTCAAGTGTCCATTAATATCTCTCTCTGTAAGGCTATAACCAATGAATAACACTGTCAATCCGGTACGAATACGATCACATCAAAAAGTGAAAAATGATGCTTAAACCAACTACCATTAATTCCTTTTTTGGCGTCAACATTGATTTTTCAATTTATTAAGATTTTTTTTACTAATGTAACATAGATGAAAGTGAGGTTTTCTCGTTACAATAAAAAAAAAAGAAGCTACATAGCCAGTAAGCCAGAGAACTAAACGTTTCTTGTACATGCATGTTGCATGAGAACTCTTCTAGTGAGAGAACTCTTGGCCCAAACAATCAATTTTTTGAAATATTAAATTAAGCTTACAAATTTGCAAGAGTGATGATTGCTATATTGCATAAGAGGTATTTAACTTGGATTTTTTTAAAAAAAAAAACAAATTGGGACGAAAATGTAGTCTTTCTTTTTTTGTGTGTGTAAAGATTAATATGTTAGAAGAATAGCTTATATATTGCTAAAAAAAATAAAAATGAATAGCTTATATATAAAATAGCAAAATCAAGAAAACGACATTACTTTTAAGCTGAATAGATATGAATTTTTTGAAATGCCAAAAGTTATTATATAATAGATGAACAAAGTTTTTTTTAAAATATAGTTATAATTTTAAAACGTACGGGATAAATTAAAAGATCACTTTTTCACGTTTTCTTTTTTTAACAAAACTTTTGTTAGATAATCTGAAATATTACTCATTATTTCCCATATTCTATTAAGTATTTGTGAATAAATTGTATACAGCTAAACACACATAAATTACAAATTTATTGATTTAATATACTTTACTACTTTGGTTAAAAAGTAAACATATTCAAATTCCTTTATTTCTTCTACTTTGGAGCTGCATTAAACAACTTCCTTGAATAATTACGTAATTAAAAACAAATTACCAAATATTTAGTCAAAAAATAATTTAGTGAATATATCAAAAATAAAAAATAAAGGAAAGTCGGACGATACTAACAAAATTATTAAAGGAAGATGAATTTCTCTTTCCTTGTGCGCAAAATAGCAACAAGTCTCCGCGTTTCCTCTCTTTCTCTCTTTCCCTTATTTAAACACACTTCGTCTTCTACCTCTAAACAATCTCACCTTCTCTCTCCCTCTCTATAACAAACATTAATACACACACCAAAAAAAAACCTGTTTATGTCTCAAAGATCTCTGATTCCTCATTCTTCTTCTATAGCTTTTGGTCTCCATTCTCATCTCTTAATCTCCAGTGAGATCAGCTCCAATTCTAACTGGTCTCTCTAAATAAAAAACAGAAATAAAAATCCAACCTTTTTCAATTTTCGTTCAATTTTCCCGGAAAAAAAAGCGATCCTTTTGATTTTTCGATTTCTCCAAGTAACAATTCAAAATGGGTCTAAAGGGTTTTGCTGAAGGAGGAATAGCTTCGATTGTTGCGGGTTGTTCGACCCACCCGCTTGATCTAATCAAGGTCCGAATGCAACTTCAAGGCGAATCAGCTCCGATTCAAACCAATCTCCGACCAGCTCTTGCTTTTCAGACTTCGACCACCGTCAACGCGCCTCCTCTACGTGTTGGTGTAATCGGAGTCGGATCTCGTTTAATAAGAGAAGAAGGCATGCGTGCTCTGTTTTCCGGCGTCTCCGCCACCGTTCTTCGTCAAACTCTGTATTCAACGACTCGTATGGGTTTATACGACATCATCAAAGGAGAATGGACCGACCCGGAAACAAAAACGATGCCTTTAATGAAAAAAATCGGTGCCGGAGCCATCGCCGGAGCAATCGGAGCCGCCGTTGGGAATCCTGCTGACGTGGCGATGGTGAGGATGCAAGCCGATGGTCGTTTACCGTTGACTGATAGAAGAAACTACAAAAGCGTTTTAGACGCGATCACGCAAATGATTCGCGGTGAAGGCGTTACGTCGTTGTGGAGAGGATCGTCTTTGACGATAAACAGAGCAATGCTTGTGACGTCATCGCAGTTGGCTTCGTATGATTCTGTTAAAGAGACGATTTTGGAGAAAGGGTTGTTGAAAGATGGGCTTGGGACTCATGTGTCGGCGAGTTTCGCGGCGGGGTTTGTTGCGAGCGTTGCGAGTAATCCTGTTGATGTGATTAAGACGAGAGTGATGAATATGAAGGTGGTGGCTGGAGTTGCTCCGCCGTATAAAGGAGCGGTTGATTGTGCTTTGAAAACGGTGAAAGCGGAAGGGATTATGTCTTTGTATAAAGGTTTTATCCCGACGGTTTCGAGACAAGCACCGTTCACGGTGGTTTTGTTTGTTACGCTTGAACAAGTTAAGAAGTTGTTCAAGGACTATGACTTTTGAAAAAAACAAGAGTTGAATTATGTTGAAGAAGATGAATGATGGTGGCGACAATAAGCTTCTCTTTTTTTCTGGTTATAATTTTCTTTTGATTATTTGAGTAGTTTTAAATTGTTTCCCATTTGTTGGAATAGATCTATGATATGATAATTCTTCTCATGGAGAAGAAAGAAAGAAAGAAACAGTTCATTTGATTCATTATTCAAGGCAGTGAAATACTTAGATTCGTTTATGTTAATTTTGAACTATGTAATATTCGTTTCTTTTTCTTGAAAGCTTTATTTTTAGTCAAAAAAAGATGATGCTTTACAAAGATTTTTTGGAAAGATTGAAGATCTTTGATAAAAAATCTTCGGTAATCAATGTTCAAGAAAAGAAAGCACCACACCACCGAATTTCGCATCAATTATTTAGATATATTTATGTTAAGTTTGAACTATGTAATATTCCTTCTTTTTTTCCTTCCGGAAACTGTTTTTCATTCAAAGATGAATTCTTTTTACATAGAGCTGAAATTCAAAGTAATAAATGTTCAAGAAAGCATTAGACCACGACCACCCAGGGGCGGACTCACGTTGTGATTGGTGGGGGCAACTGCCACCAGCAAAATATAAATAGTTGATGATATTTGTATAGAAATATTGTATGTAAGGTAGGAAAGTGGTAAGGAATGCCCCCACTAAAACCAAGAGGTCATAGCTTCAAACCCTTTTAGCAACATTTTGCCCCCATTAAATATTTCTTCTGGATCCGCCCTGAGACCACCTAATTTTACACCTTTTTCTTAGCAACAAAAAACTTCATATATCACTAAGCATGTTTGAATAGGTTGGTCTTATATGCAAACCACTCTCAAACCTGAGCTTAGATGGGAAAATATAGAAGTTCAAGAGAGAAACAGTCGGCGTGAACATTATTGTTCCTAGAGATATGATAAATCGAAAAGAATCTAAAACGGAAACGTATAAGATTAAAAGAATCAAGTTCTGTGGCAAATGCATGCCATGGTTCTTCATCATCTATGGCTTTTACTAACTTTGCAATCCGTTTCAACATGAAACGAATTCAGACTGTATTGTATCACGCTTCCGTAGTACATGAAGAGCACTTAACTCAGAGTGGAGAAGTGCAAATATATACAGTAATACAGAATACCTTGTCTGGCCTGTTTGTACACAATATTTAGTATTTGCCGACATATTTTATTTCCACCCAAAGCTATTGTTCAAGATATATTTGCTACGGTGGAAGTTAAAGAGTACAGTCCAGATAAATCGATATAAAAATTGGACTATAGGTATTTTTACATGGATTTTTTTACCTATAGAAAAAAAAAATGAAACTGAATTTAAGAAACCCCGATTCTTTTGAAAATCGTATAAACCATGGTATTATATCAAATCGTATAAAACAGTTGATATGAAATATATATAGATATATATTATTTATCATTGCTTGTTATATATATGGATTATTACTATGTCTTTACTGAATCCTCATACGACGAGATAAATGATTTTTAATTAGATGAAAGTTTCATGAAACTTTGGACATGTTCAAATTATTCTATAAATTAATTTCGAAGGACCTTTCCTAGCTATATATATATATATCAAAGATCAATAATAGACATGTATCAAGCTGTAGACAATGAAATATCGCAAAACGTTAAGATTACATCAGGTCAACCAAAAAGTTTCATTAAAAAAAAAGAGAGACAAAATCAAGAATCAGTAACAAGCACCCACGTGTTATTGAGATGGCTTTAGTTTCACACATACGTTACTATGTAGAATCTTCTTTCAGCATCATAAACTAAAAGCGCGTCTACGAGAACGCACTTTCCACACGTTTACCGACTCAAACCTAATTCCTCTTTTAAGTCATCAGAATCAGATTCGATCAACTCATTCGTTGCGTTGATATGGATTGTTCTCTTCTTACGGACATAAACGATTCTTTCAAAACTCTTGCTTTGTTGGAGTAATGTTTAGTAACGATTCTTTCAAAACTCTCAGCAAACATAAACTTTTGGTAACGATAAAGAACTAACACCAAATTGGGAAAAGAATCACACCAACTGTTTGAATTGGATACGAAACCATATAAAGCAGATGAACATAATAGACAAATTTTGATTATGTTACCCTATAAGAATAAGGGCAAGAGGATTTACACTTTGAAGTTGAATTTGAGTTTTACTAGATTAACATTGATTTATATATCATGGTTGATTCTTTTTGTAAAAAGTTTAAACCAAAATATAACTCCAAACTTGAATTTTATATATCTATTAAATTGACCAAGATAATTTCTAGGCAAATATTTGTAGGACGAACTACAATGATAATAGACATAGACAATACAAACATACAAGATCAGAGTAATAACAAATCACATTGTTATGGAATTTACCAAAATGTTACAAACCAATATCTATCAAAATCAAAACCAACAACCAGTCACTAACAGAATAACAACAAAAAATTGATGTTGAAAATTCTCATCTCGAACGGAATGCCGACGTCTTCGCTAGTGGACATGTCCACACTACACAATCAAAGCAATACCGTTCCATGTCTTTCTTTAAGATTATAGGTGATACAACATAATGAGCAGCAACATAGCAGAATCATCAAGAGTAATGAGTCAACGAAATTTCCAATCATCACTCATCAAAAATATAGAGACTATATTTACTAATAAGTGATGACGAGAAAGCTCAGCTGACTTCTTGAAATACTTTCGAAGATTCAACTATATTACTCTCATTCTTATTTATAATCATATAGACCGGGATTGGTAACTCTAAATCAATTACCTATATCAATAGCAAAATTCACAACAAAAGAAAAATTAACAGCAAAATTATTCGTAAAAAGTGAATTTTAGAGAAGCAGCTTTTTTTAGTTGCTCAGTTAACCGCTCAGGTCGACATTATAGTCGCTGACTCATTAAGCACAATGCTTTCAAAAAATATTTTTGCTCATCCTTGCAACAAAACAAAACAAAACATAGAACTAAGCAAGTAATGAAACATCTAAAGCAGAAAGAGTAAATCTTTGTCTTAAAATGAGATAAGTATGGTTGCTCAGCTAACCGCTCAGGTTCGACTATTTTGTCGACCGTTCATGAAGTGTAAACACTTTCAATTTCATTATAAGATCTCATCATTGCAACCATAACTAAGCAAGAAATTCACAAAAACCCCTTAAATCTAGAATAGAGAGAACACGAGACTACGTACTAAGCAGGAGTGCAGGACCAATTCAACATTCCCTAGAACCTCGAGACAGTATCTGATACATCTATAGATTACCTTTACATATATACTAACGGAGATTAGGGTTTCAAAAAACCAGGACACAAAATTGAGTGAACCATAAAGCAGAGAAAAAAATAGGGTTTTTCAGTTTTCGCCGGATCTCTCTTGTCGTCTTTAAGATGAGATATTTATATAGAGGAAGACTCTAGGGTTTTAGTTGTTTGGGCTCTGAGTTTCTTACTATTTGAGATAATTAAAAGGCCCAGATAATATTTATGGGCTTTTGATTGGACTGAGTTCTATTGATCAATCATTTCGAATATGGTGGGTAGGCGTAAAATGGGCTACAGTTTCTCTGTCGGATGAAGGACATCACATAATCATGAAAATAACTTTTGTATTGCGATTTTGAAGATGAACAAGCAGCGTTTCGTGACATAAGAATACCTAAGAAATAGTAAACTTGAATGTTGTCTTAATAAACTTTCCAGTTGTTAGACCATTTTCAGTAGGGATTTCTCATAAGAGTTTCTCACAATTAAATAAATAAAAATAATAAAAATAAAGGAGAGAGTGTATAGAAAGTTTCTCAAATGAAAAACTCTAAGATACTCTCTACAACCAATCATGACATTTCTCTTTTCACTATTGGTTCAATTTTTTAACTAATATTTTTTTTAATCAAATAATCAAATTAGAATATAATATTAATTTTTTTTTTGAGAAACTTTGTGAGTTTCTCATTGATGAAGATGCCCTTAAATTTGAATTCAAATAGTAGTTGACTAATGGTCAACGATATTTCTGTTCGGAATAGTAAACGTCGTCGACAACATTCGTTTTTTAGTTTCTAAAACATATATAAACCCTAAGAAAAAAAAATGTATTCTAAGGTTCGTAATTATATCGTTAAAGGACGTTTACTATTAGTTAACCTTTAACCGAGCTCAAATTTAACGACTTTAAAATTTATTTAGAGAAAATTAATTAGTTGGTGGTTTTATTTTAGAAAAAAAAAAGTTGGAGGTTTTTATTAGGAATTGTTTTCAATTCCAAGGTTTTATATGGAACGAAAAATATTGAAAGTTTTAGTTGGGAAAATGTTTTAAAATGGATATTTTATTTGAGATTTTTTCCTAATTATAATTATGTTGATAAGTCTTTGACTAGATGGAAAATGTAAAATAGAAGGGAAGAGGAGGCATTTTGGGTAGTTTAGCGTAATAGCCAACTAAGAGATTAGTATAGGCAATTAATCATGATTGCTCAATGAAAATCGTATATGCTTAGATCACAAAAATCCAAAGGCTTGCGCACAAATATGGAATAGCTTACAACTTTCAAAACCATAGAGTTACCAAAATGTGCCAGAAAATATTTTGGACCTTTTTGTGTTTTTATATAAAATGGAACAAGCGTGATTCTTACCCAAAGTAAAGTCAGCAATTTTGTAGTCAAGTGGTAAAGTAATTACATAGTTTAATAATCGTTGGATCCATTCTGATCTAGTAGTGGTCAAGCACATAGCTGTAGAACATAAGCGTTACACTATAACTCTAATTAATTGGAGGATCGGGCACCGAGCTGAAATCTCCGAACCTGAGCCAAAATTTCCGAATTCAACACCGAACCAAACAGTAAAATAACCAAAATTGAAAAGGAAAATATACCGAGTTTACTGATCTTAAACCGAACTCGAACTATAGAAAACCTAATCAAACTAACCAAATTACATTAAAAAAAACTATTATTTAGTTCACTATGTTCAATGTTTAACTTAGTATGCTATAGATCTAAGTAAGATAAACAATTTTGCAGAAGAAATAGATTGCAAAAACTCAAATATTTAACATGAATCATTAGCTAGTTACATGGATTGAGGAGTCCACTATAACCCATTAAACTATTCTTAATAGCTCTATTTCATTTGATTGTTGAATCTCGTTTTATTTGCTTGTTGTTAAACTCTATTGTTTTACTCGACTGTTGAACTCGACTTGCTTGCGTCTGATCATTTATGCTTCTTTGATTTTGAGTTGAAGTATGTGTTCCTGGTCTTTAGTGCTTTATTGATTTGTGTTCCTTGTTTTTCTTTAGTACTGGTAATCTTGCATTTTCTTTAGTTTATTGTTTTGTTTACTTTTGGTCTTTAGTTTCAATTGATATGCATGCTGCTTCATTGCTTAGTTGTTTAGTTCTTTACATTCTCCTTAGTATAGTTGCATTTGAATTTGGTATTGCATGTTAATCTATTGTTTAAGTTCAATAGAAACCCAAACCTTATCATATTTGACTTGACTTGACTTAAATAATTGTTGTTTATGTCTTGAATATTTGCAATCACACAAAGGATTGGATTGATACCCTTCTATGCTGCAATGATATTGATATGCTTAGTAGGGAATTCATAGATCATTGAGATAGTAAAGTATAAAATGGTTCTCTGAGACAAATTTTTGGCCTTGGTTATAAAGAACAAACTGTTTAGTATTGCTGAGATGTGGCATGTAGTTGTTATAGGCTCTCTGATTCTGAATGTAATTTATCTATTCAGTTTGAGAAGTCTCTCCTTCTTGGATTTAGAAGTATTTTTCTTTAGTAATATAGTGGGATGGCCTCAGTTGAGATAATAAAAGCGTGTCCAAACGAAACTGATAGTTTTGATTCCAAATGGAGATTATTTTCTAGAACCTAAAAACCCCAAAACAAAAAAAAAATCCGGAAATAAAGTTGTTTAGTAATTTTTCTTCAGTGACTTCCACTCCTTAGATAATCAATATCGTAATTGTTGTCATTGTTACTAGAAAACACATAAAATAATTTCCAAAATTTATATGTTAAGTAATATGTTGGAAACCCTAAAATCTGATGTTTGCTTGAGCTCATATCGCAACTTGTACGTTTACGTGAAGTCTAATCCACATCTGACTACTGCTAAAGTTAGTTTATCCTATTTAGTTTCTTCTGTAGTGGGGATATAATTTTCATAATCGTGACCGCTTCATAACAATGTCGAATGGGCCAAATCCGCGAACACTTCACCTAGTTAAAAGTTAAAAACCTAATAAAGGTGAGTTACATTACCTAAATCTTGATTTGAACTAAGCAATTTTCATGCTATGCGGGTTAGATTTCTAAAATTATTAGATCATTTATTAGCAAATATCTTTTGTATCAGATTACTTTGCCATATAACTAGGTGTTTAAGAATAGAGGAAGGATGTGAACACATGTTGAAAATGATGTCTAAACGATCGAATCCAAATTAACACTTATAAATCGATCCGGAAAATCATGAAAATGAAAAGAAATGTATAGTGTTAGTTAAACTGTAATTAACTTAAACATGACAAAATATTTTATATAAGTGAAGTTACTAAATGATTCGTCTTAATAGAAACATAGCCTTAGCTATATATTTTTTTCCTTAGGTTGGATGTTTCCACAACTCCGCATTTCATATTTTGTTTCTAAGGTTATGTGGTGGTAGTCCGATGTTTTAGGTCAAGTTTTGGTCGATGGTTCTTCTTTCTATCTTTGACATTTTCTTTTCTTGGCTTTCAATCAGTCTTTCATATCTACTACAGCGGTAAAAACAGTTGGGCGTCTTTAAGTTTATTCTACTCTAGTTCAAAATCATAAGTGATTGAGATCTTATTAGTTATTGTTTTTTCGGTTTATATCTCGACGTTACCGATGTTGGCGAATAGCACAAGGTTCCCTAACCTTAACCTCAAAAGAAAGATCCACTAAATAGAAGTAAATAAAGCATATGATTCAATTTCAGAAGTTTACAAAACACTAAACAAGAACATGAAAACCAAAAAATAGTGAATTGTCTTCTTTTTTGGGAATAGTATCTCTGGAGATTTCAACATTTATGACCAACTTATTTTTTTGGAATACTTTTTTTTTATCGTTGACTTTATGTAATTTCTAAATTTTACTATGAC
>Ga0041059_1003082_pt1 | contig 11742 bp, 3 predicted proteins | sample AraColnosormetaG_FD_56232 | JGI IMG/M metagenome (GOLD analysis project Ga0041059, IMG submission 56232) | Arabidopsis roots microbial communities from North Carolina, USA - Col MF nosort | ecosystem: Host-associated > Plants > Roots > Unclassified | place: USA: North Carolina | collected 2013-09-02 | reverse complement strand
AGAGAGAGAGAGAGAGAGAGAGAGAGAGAGAGAGAGAGAGAGACTAACAGTTTAATGATTCTGATTTATACTTTTAATATTGTGAACTTTTGAATTGAGAGAGGTCTTTCTCTGAAAGTTAGAAGAAAACTAAAGAAGCTGAACGAGAGTGACGACCATTGTTTTTCGTATTTATATATCTCTTTAATTGATTTGTTATTTAATTTTGTGAAAGATAAATTCAATTGAGAGAAAGATTATTATGAAAGATTTAAGCATAGTTTGTTTAAGAATATTTGTTTAAGAATATTTAATGTATTAGTTTGTTTAAGAATATTTAATGTATTAGTTTGTTTAAGAATAGTTTATTTAAAGTATTAGTTTGTTTAAGAATATTTGTTTTTAATAAAAAGGATAGACTTTCTTTGATGATTATTACAAATCTAATATCTCGTTAGATCTTTGACTGAAACCGAAATTTATTAGTCATTGAGAGACAATTATGTGCTTTATTCTCATAAACATTGCTACCAATAAAGATTTAAAAAAAAAATCTTTTCTAACATATTCTAAAGAAAACAGTTGACATTTTAGATTATTATATCATGTAATATATTATTTCTTCTGTGACACACTTTTTCCGTTTTTATATGGAATCATGTTTAGTGGGTAAAATATGTATGCAAAATTTGAAGATAAATTCAATATATATATATGAAAAGTATAATAATGTTTCTAAAGAAACTAAAAAAATAAAGTGAAAATAAAAAGAGAAAAATGTACAAACCTTTTAAAATAATCAAAAATATATTATTCTTGCTAGAAAAAAGAAAAAACTACAACATGATTATTTCAATTTTGGAGCTATTTTAGTGGCTTTACAAACTTTCTACACCTCAACTAATCATGTCTATATATCTTCAATAGTTATCTGTAATTTTTTTTGGTCAACTGCTCTATAATATATTTATAATTTATTTTTAATTAGTATAGATAATTATAAGATTATTTCAAAATATATCTAAAAATTTTAGGTTTTCTTATAAATATATAATCTTGAAATTTCATTCAGTTACACTTTGACAAGAGGCAAGACTAGTATGAAATGACTTCATATCATCTTAATTCAAATTAAGATTTTAAAAGAACAAAAAAAATCAAATCTTGTTGTAAAAAGTTTGATCTTGATTAGAAATATCCAAATATGAGAGAGATGTGTTGTTGACTAAAGGATAGGAAAGAGAATGGGGACACACTTGAATCTCTTCTCTCTCACATGTCTAACTCACTTTGCTATTTCTTTCTTTGCTTCGGACAGTGAGCCCTCTCTCCTAACTTTATTTGTTTTCCATTTTTATATTCCCCTTTTTCTCTTTTACTTTTTATCTAAAATTCTTTTTTTTTATTTTCTTTTAAAAGTTTTGAAAGTGATTTATTAATATATATATATATATATATACGTACATATATTTTGTTTCCACCTAATTTGAAAGTTTGTATGATGCATTTAATATCCGGTGGCTAAAGTACCCGACCAAAAAATCCAAATAGTCAAAATTTGGTGCTAGATATAAATAAAAGTTTTCTAGAGATATATCATATATTATATATTTTGGGTTTAATTAGATTTGTTTTGCTACTCCATTATGAATAATCTTTACATTAATTTGTTTTGTTTAATGTCAACAATATTACATTTGCACACATTTGACTTTTGACAATAAAATAAAGAGTTTTGACTTTCCTTCTTTCACTTTTTGTTTTGCCAACTTTTTACCTAAAGTAATGTGACTTGTCTTTTTTTACTTAGAAATTTCATGATAGGAAAAATTTGAGGCCGACCATTACTGAACTTATACAATATTTTACTTGTTCTTCTTACATAAATAGCTATAAACATACACAAATCAGTCCATTTCATCTACATGTAACATTAATAACTTTAATAAATAAACAAGATATGGACAGTGTGAAATTCACAATAAATGTACTAGATAGATTTTCAAAAATGGAAGAAGAGTGTTGAAGGAAGCTTTCAGCTTGAGGATGGTGTCTCAAAAGGTACAATAAGGCTCTGTTTCTATGAAAGTCCCTTACTTATTACTTCACAACACATATACACACATTATGATACATACATATATAGAGAGATATGATTGTGGGTCTCTGAAACATGATGTCATCAAAAGTGGGTCTCTTTCTGATTCTTGTAAGGAAAGTGATCTCAACTGTTGCTTTTTTATTTTCCTTCTCATGAATTTGTGGGGATTAAGAGATATGATTCTCTTCACACATTGGTGGTCCAACAATAGTTCAAAATTCTAATAGCTGCTGGTAGTTTGATTTTGGTAGAGTTTGTTGAGTTTAAAAAGTGAGAGATATCAACAAATACATACTATAAATCTATAATTGAATAAGAATACAAATTTCAATGGTAAATGTGTTAAACTTGAATAAAACATCAAAGAATGAAACAAGCTTTAAATCTAAGATCTAAGCTAATATCTCCTCTATACATAGTTGTGATTAGAATTTCTTATATTACATAATCATCAAATTCTAGTTATAGATCCACTGATCCAGTTCAAAAAAAAAAAAGATCCAAAAATCTGGCAAATTATTAAGTCCAAAACCTTTTTAATGTGAACTTGTCCATTTTCCAATGGGAAACATTACAAAAAGGTTTGAGAAAACTCATCTAAAATTGAATAAATGAAATTGCTCTATATATCATACCCTCAAGAGATTATTATGTTGGTTTTTAAGTGAAAAACCAGGGAAGAATATGAACCTGAGGACTCCGTTTAGTTGTCCGTTTGATGTGTTTTCGGGTTTTCCACTTTAAGTCATTAACTGCTGCATCAGTCGCGACCATTCTTGTCCGTCTTTGGTTCAGAGACGGTCTCTCTGGCTCTGTTGCTCTGTTAATAGATATCAATCAAACAAATGGGTTCAGAAAAATGGGAGGAAGTGTAGAGTATCTTAACGAATCTGTAAACATTCTCGGTTCAAGCCACTAAGCCTAACAGAAACCACACAATCAGTAGCTTTTGATTGTGACCTAAACTAATGAGTGAAGCAAAAGTATAGAGGTTTCAAGAAAGTATGCTTTTAAAAATCTAAGATCGATGTGAATACAAGTGTGTAGCAATGTGGTTTAGAGTAAGCTTTTATTGCAAAGGAACAAACCTGGCGGGATCGATCTGTGGAGTGGTTTCTGCCAGTGGACAGCAAGCGGAGCAGACATAAGCCTTAGGCCGCCAATGAAGCTTTAAACAATAGGTGTGATACCATTCGCCACATTGACTACAAGAAACCATGGATCTTGAGTTGTATGGCTTTAGACAAATGCAGTGTAACATACTCCGAGCTCGTAAAGACTGCATCAATTTACCATGATACAAACAGTTTTAGATAACAGTAAGGTTATGTGTTAAGCTTTGCTAACATTCATTTCATATTAACCTGAAGTTCCTGCTCTGCATGAACAGGTAAGTTTTCACCCTCAGAAATAAGCTCGAAAACATCTTCCAAGGCAAGAGCACCTGAGTCTGTTACCACCTGCAGATAAAACCAATAGCTCTCGTTTTCATTAAACATTCCATAGAGACTTTACGCGATCAACTGAGAAAACGTGTGTTGGTTATGTACCTTTCTAGCTCGTTTTGCCCACTCCAGTCCAGTGTCTTTTAACTCCATGAGTCTCTTGCCTAAGTAATACTCTTCAGGTAATATTTCAAGTGTTTGTCCCTGTCAATAAGAATGACGAAACTCACAAACCAGATCACTGTGGTTTCCTTGAAAATCCAAAGAGAAGGATAATGCTTAAAGATCCAAAGACATCTTAGTCTGTGTAGGAAGTTAATATATTATCCGAACATACCTCTTTTAAGTGCTGCTGAATATGCTGTAACGAGGGCTTTCCAACATCTTCTAGCAACTGCCATTTAAAGACGCACTTAAAACAATTAAACGGGGTACATAACCACACTGAGTGTCACGAACCAATTAAAATTCAGAAATCTATTTGTACCTCAGAGGTAGGTGAGCTAGAGCTTAACGTGATGGTCTTACAACACCATCCTAGTTTTAGACTTGCAGTTCGAAGTTTGGGAAGTTCATCGAAATTGAGACCAAGGGCCAGACCAGATCTCCTAGCGGAGTCCACTCTGGTTATCAAATCCATTATCTTCGGAAGGATATTGCTATGCGTGCCATCATCTATTTTCGCATTGTCCAACAAATCTTCAGTTTCTTGCAAGAGCTGATGATTATCACACTGCCACCTCTCGCAGTTAAGCAACAATGTTTCAAGAATTCGTGGCTCTTGAAGCTGAACATTGAGCAATTTAGCCTGAGTAACTAGATCCTGCAAAAAATTAAAGCATTAAATTCTCCAAAAATCAAATCAGTTACAAAAACATAAACAGAAACCAAAGTAGGCACAGGAGGCAGACAAACCTTTAATACAGGAAGTTCAAGCATAGAACATGGAGATGATGCCATAGAGGAAGTGGCTGATAGAAAAGGCTCAGATTTCTGAAGCCAAGTTTCAGCCGACGAGATTGTGTTCTCTATGCCTTGCAGAGTAGGTAAAACCGCATCAATGTTGACTGACATCCTAGGAACAAACATCTTTTGATAAATAAAAGACTTAAGAAAAACTAAGCATGGGCTGAAGTAAAAAAATTTACAAGCCTGAACAATTATATACCTTACGAGATCTTTAAGCTCGTACATCTGAGTTTCATTTTCAAGGATAGTGCTTGCTCTTTCCTCCCAACACCGTGCTGTTGACAAAATTCCCGAGATCTCAACAAATATCTCCTCCTCTTCGATGTGTAGTCTGGAAATAGAATGTTTGGCATGTTAATAAAAAATCAAAGTAGAATGCATATTACATATATTCTATAATCGATATAGGGGACAACATACATAACAGCTTCCGAGAGCAGTTGCTCAATGAAATCCAGAGATTTTCTTGCAGTATAAACCTACATAAAATTCAACACACAATAAAAACTGCATCAAAGATATGAACCACAGAAAGAGCACTCAAAACATAAAACCTAATGCTATTTCATCAATTAATATAACAATATTTCCATGCATTTTACATTCAATCTCAGATGCAAACAATGCAAGGAATTATTGCAATTCCTATTCAGACTATCATATGATAACTGTTGAATGAGAGATATAACTTAGGAAATTCAAGAGAGAGAAAACATATACCGTTCGAGCTTTTTCCCGGCAAGATGCCTTCTTCAATTCAACTTCAACAAGAGGGAGTCCTTCAACTATATCATCAGATACCATGGTTAGGGTTAACCTATCAGCATATCACTACGCATTACAACAGAAAAATAGGTGGGAACCAGAGAAAGACCTTGAATGCCTAAGGATGCTCCATCCCGTAGAAGGGAACTGAGGTCACTAATTAGCTTTCGTTGGTCCTTGCCTTCACGAACATCAACCATTACATCATTAAAGCGTGAAATCCAAGACAAAGTGTCAACATGATACTGCCTCAGGATATTCAACTCAGGAACGTTAATGCTGAAACTATCGAATTCATGAAGCAACTCTTCCACATTCTGTGCAGAAGAAAAGAAATAATTCAGAAAGGTTCGACAAAAGAGCTTGTTGTTAATCACACTGAAAGATACAGAACAAAAGTACAGCCAACCTCGAGAGATAAAGAACCAGTCAAAACTTTGTTACTTTTATCACGGGCTGATTCTGATTTCTTTACCAAATCCAGAATCCCTTCTGTTTCTGGAAGTTGAACATGAAGCTCTAACATCTATCAAGGGAAAAGAACGATTAGAACACATGAACATGTAACAGAATTATCATTTTCAGAATAAAGACAAGATATTCACCTCTGAATTTAGCTTGAAAAGTGCATCCATTTCAATTCCTGGAGGTTTAGCGTCTGTGAGATAGCGTTTCGCCCTTTTAGCTAACATCTGCGGATCCGTGAGAAAGAGAGATTATCAAATTCAAGACAAGGCGAGCATTGAGAAAATACTGCATAGATACCCTTTAGATTAACAAGGATCCAAAACAAACTATAAGTTTGTCACAAACATAGGTATCAATAACCAAGTTGGATATTGACCCCTAACGGAGACTTTTTTATATTCATCGAGGAAATGTACATCGAATAACATAAACATACCACCAGCGCTGCCAATACAGATATCCGGGTTCACCAGGTTGTTAACGGACATTAATCATATCTCAAATTATTCGATATGGAATCGTAATTTAAACCAATATGCAATATTCACGTATTCCTCTTAACTAACACAACAGATTTGCTTGTTCGTTAAAACACAAAACATGACTACTAAGATATCTTGAGTCGGAAAACCAACTATGCATATGTCGGTCTACCATGGTTTACCTTTGCGGAAGAGATTTTCTTTGACAAGATCTCGTGTTTTTTTAGGGAGATTGGCGATCTGGAGACTTCAGAATGCAATAGCTCCAGCTGGGTGATCTAGATACAAAACCAAGTAACACTAATTAGAATGCATAACATAAATAATTTTACTGTCATGTAACTAAAAGGCATGTTCCTAAAGACTATGTGGGGAAGTAATGGAGTTTGTAGTGGCATACAGTTGGGCTACTCGAGAGAGCTGAATCGATTTTCTCGGACAATTTTCTAGCTTCTTCAGCATAGTCCTACACAGAAGTGGAAACATGTAAACAATGTGATAACAAACAGCAGTAACAATCTAAAGGGAAAACTGGGACGTTGCAGGTATATGGCTAACCTTTAGTTTCAGATAACCAGAATTAAAGCAAGGAACAGGATTAACTCTCAGCAACTCATCAATAAATTCCAAGTGAACTTTCATTGAATCATCGTTGACTTCACCTTCGACTTTTGAAAGACAGTCACTAACAGCTTCAGCCCATATCTTTGCTTTGTTCAAACTTTTTGTAACATCTCGTACCTGAGTGACATATACAGAAAATATTTTTTCCAGAATCTACCCAAAGACATATACAAAAGCATTCCAACGGATACTCAAAACTCACACGGTCCATTTCTGATCCAGCCCAAAGAAACTGTTCTGATTCCTTCAAAAGGGTGGCATATTCAACACTAGAAAACGCAGCGTCAAGAACCTTTGATGCTCTAAGAAGCCATTTGTCTGCTGGCCGTGCCTGACTCACTTGCATTCCCTCCTGCTAGTATGAGAAAAGCAGCAACAGTTTATACATTATCATAAGATTCAAGGCCTAAGCAAACATATGATATGGAAGACTGCTAACTTATTTAATACTAGATTTTATCTAATTCTTGAATTCTGGTTAATAGAATTACACTTACAATTCTTGAATAGAAAAGTTAAGCATGACGAATGGCTATGCTGCGGCTAATATAAAATCCAGTAACGAGAACAGAAAACAAGACTCAGCAGTGTTATTTGCTAACTATGTGTATTAATTTACCTTTTTATTTAAAGCAATAGATCGTTTGGTGCCTGAACTCGGCCGTTGTGAGATTTTGGTTTCTTGTGTTTTGCACCCACCAAACTTTTCAACTTCTTGTACCATCATATCTAACTCGGCAAGGGTATAACGATATTCAAGTCGCAACTTCGTAGGTTCACATTCACAAAGATGCTTCCAGTGCTAAATTAAAGATTATAAACACTTAGGTAAATAACAACATCAAGAAACAAGAATCTTCAGAAAAAATATGTCTACTGTAATGCACCTCTAGAGCCCTCAACAGTTTCTCTTTTATAAAAAAAGGCTAGCCTGCCTGAAGTGGATCGAATTCTAAAAAGCTAGATATAGATATTTACCTCTAAGCATGCAAAAACAGATGGCCTGCAATTGCAGACGATAGCAGAAAGATGAAGAAACTGCTGGCATATGATGCATGTTGGATCCTACAAATAAAGAGTCCAAACATCAGAGTATTATCTTATGCAAGCTAGAATGATAGAGTAGGGAAAACTTTTAACAATGAAACCAACAATATCTGATTGCAGAAAGAAAAACCTCTTCGATGCCCACAGAATCAGCGCATTCAGGCACAAACATAGGAGAAGATCTCAAAATACCACTTTTCCAGAGCTGCTCTCTCCAGGTTTTTTCCTTGCTGTATATTCTGAGCAATTCTTTCTTCAAATGTATTGACCCTTCGTTATTGCAGCAGTTTCCCTATAAGAGAAGACAATCAAAACAATCACTCAAGCTAGGGATTTATCAAATATCCACATTGGTTGCTTGAAGCTAGCATACATAATTGCATTAGTAACCAATGATAAATTAATAGTGGTTAATAATCCCATCAAGTAATAAAAGATGCCTCCTTCAATGTTGATATCTCCAGTAGTCACTAACCAATTGATCAAGGGTAGCAATATTTAGTAATTCTAGGACTAAATCTTCTTTTGTGAAAATGGGCATAGATACAACTCATCTTGCAAGTCTTGCATATCAAGTTTTTAACGCTTTTCTCAGATTGTCTATATACCTTAGCTACCACGCAGAGAAGCTCTTCATGAGATATGACTGAAGGTTTCCGGTACAGCCGATACAGCTCCGCCCCAGAACCACCATAAGGTAGCCAATCAGCAGTAGCAAAGTTGACGGCCTCTGCACAATTTAGACCTGGAAGACAAAATATGCACAAAGACATTGGTAACCAAACTCCCTAACGCAATTGATTGAACACTCACATGATTCATGACTGCTATAGTGCTATAACTTGAATTAGAGTTGGCATACCAAAATTGAATCCAGCATGAAAGGATTTTGGAAATGTGATCACGAAGTTTCCTGGCTCCTAGCAGTGAGAAAAAGTAGAATGATTATGTTGGAAAACTAAAAAATCTCTGTGATTTTAGGAGGAAAGTTACTAACTATTAATCACAAATAGCTTCCAAACTTGGAATAGAAATGCTGACAATGAAATAATCTCATCAATGAACTATATCCTTGTATATCAAACCTGTAATACTGTGTAGACCGGGACTTTATTTTCTTGTAAAACAGTCGGACTCAACATGGTAACTAGTTGAAAGAGCAAATCTGGCTGAGCATCAAAGAGATCGGGTAGGGTTTTTCGCATGACCTACAGAAAAATCAAGCAACTTAACTTTTCTTTCTGAAAATAAGTATTCTAGTATGCCAATTTTAAAACCAAAGATAAACCCTTTAGAGGCTTAAAGCACAAAAAAACTAACCTTTTCAAAAGCACTAGCAGCACTGCCTGGAATACCATACCAACATTTTGCCTCTCCCCTGAGGTGTAAATCAGAAAGAAGTTGGTAACAGAATCTTTCAAAATAAAAGGTGCAATTAAAAGATTCTATGAATGATACATTTCATTATAAATTAAAGAGTTCCAGTGAGTCTTGGAAACATCTTCTCCCTTACCATGACTAAATTAGGAACAGAGGAAGGGTAATTACAGCAGTAACAAACATGATGAAAATTACAGTTCAGGTGACATACCAGTGTAGATAATTGACAGAGTAAAAACAATGGTCCTCAAAATGCCAACAAAAAGAAGAGAAGAGCATTCCAAGATATAGCCAAGGCACTGTAACACCATTAATGTTATGTCGAATGGCCTGAAGCATAGATCCTTTCAACTTAGGCATGTTATTGAGATTCCAGGGGCTACCACAATACTCATCCCATATATCTGCCTCAACTGATTCTGGTCTTTGGTCGCCTATTCGAGGAAAACCACTCCCGTAAACAGAAGTATCCAAGTCATTACCATACATAACTTCAACCTCACCACCTGACCCTTCTACTATCTCCCAAAACTTTTTCTCTATCTGCGTCCTAGACACTGTTCCTGAACCAAACCACTTTCTTTTGGCTCGATCAGCAATTCGCTTAAAATCTTCAAGTAATAAGCATTTACCAGGCACAAAGCCAAAAGTCTCTTCATCAGTGTTTAAACACTCAAGGCAATACCAGTTCCCAAGTGGGATATGCTTCAACGGTGGCGATAGACAATATATATGCCAACCTTTATTACAACTATCACACAAAAGCATCACTTCACCGTGTTTGTCACTTTTACATTGCTCACACGCTTGATCAACCCCTTCTTCATTTTCCACCTTGGGATTTTTCACATCAGCATTTCTTTTTCTTCTCTTCGAGCTCCGAGATTCAGAACATCGTCGAATGCCATTAATCTTCCTTTTGCAACTCTTTGACGCATCTACATTCATCCGATTATGATAATTCTCGAAATCATGCAAATGCTCTTTGTATAACTGACACAAGACATGTTTCGCACACTTTGAAATCTTTTCACCAGAGCTCATAAACTGATACACTTCACCCCATTTTTTCCCTTTGACAACCTTTTCATAACCTCCAAACCGCTTCACTGCGTTGAACAGCTTACACAAATCCAATTCTTCTCCTTCAAAAACAACTCTCTTCTTCAGCTTCTTACCTAAATGCTCCTCCAAAAACCTATTGTACTCCAACTTAAACGTCTTTGAATTACACGAAGAAGGACGAAACTGCAACCGATGAATCTCTTGTGTCTTTGTAGGAAACTTAACAGATTCCAAATCCAAACCAAAAGGAGGTTTCCAATTATTAGGTGGAACAATCTTGCAAATACCATAAACCTCTGCCTCTGGCTTGATCTTGTGTATATACTCTAATGGATCTTTGAATTCATCTTCTGTCGGATAATAAACTGGTCCTAAAGGAACATTGATCGATCCTCTAAGTTTCTGATCTAAAACCCTTTTCTCCACTGCTTTAACTCTACCTTTTCCCATTACCAAACACATCAACTAAAACCGCACAATCATAACATCCTACGAGAATAAAGATTCAATTTTTATACATGCCAAGATAAAAAAAACCTAGAAATTATAATTCAAGAACAGTGAGTGAAATTGCAATTCTAGGGTTTTTAGTAAATTTACCTTGAAATTCTGAAAGAGAAGAAACAGAACAGAGCTCGTGAAACTAGTTAAACGGAGAAGAGGAAGTGTCAAGAATGTTTTGTTTTGACGAATTTTGTTTGTGAAGATTTGGAAAAAACAATAAAGATTTTAATTCTTTTATAAAGGCTCTGTTACTGAATTTCCAAAATTGGGTTTGGTTAGTAACGGAAATTACGGGACGGAGACAAGTAGAGATTTTCCGTTCGTGTCTAATGAGAAAGGACTTTGTGCCGTTTTTATGAATATACACTGCATGACGTTTGTTATGATCGAAGAGGTACTACGTGTAGTTTTCTATTTAACCGTTTTGGGCTTTGATTTCTAAGGCTTTTTGATTGGTAAGGCTAAGGCCCATAATAAACCTGCCCAATGGACTCACTAATAAGCTAATATTATAGGGACAATTTGTAATTAGGATTTTTTAAAATAAAATATATATATTTTAAATCTAGATAGACTAAACTGCTTTAATTTTTATGGTAAAGGGATTAAATTTGGAATTTAGGATTTACATTTAGACTTCCTTAATTCAGAGAACTTTTAAATATTTTATAATATGATCTAACATTGAGACTATTTCCATAATTTTCCTAATATTCATTCCATAGAAATTTGGATTTGAGGTTAGGTCTATAGAATATAGTGATACTAGATTTTAACCCGCGGTATACCGCGGGACGATTTGTTTTTAAAAGTAATATATATTAAAACTTGCAAATTTTATTTTTATAAAATATTTATATTTTACAGTTTATAATTGTTATTAAGTAACGCTATACCACGAATTCATGAGACA
>Ga0041059_1003081_pt1 | contig 11742 bp, 11 predicted proteins | sample AraColnosormetaG_FD_56232 | JGI IMG/M metagenome (GOLD analysis project Ga0041059, IMG submission 56232) | Arabidopsis roots microbial communities from North Carolina, USA - Col MF nosort | ecosystem: Host-associated > Plants > Roots > Unclassified | place: USA: North Carolina | collected... | reverse complement strand
TAAAAAAAAAAAAAAAAAAGTTAAAAACCTACGCTAAAAAATTCTAGGTCTTGGAAAAGAGTATTTGGGCCAAATGATCACATTAATTAGTTATGGGCTGAAATAACATTCTGAAGTTTTATGAGGACCGAGAGAACTAAGTTTAAGAAAAATGTTGAAAAAAGCGTATTAGCAGAGGGACAAACGCTTTTTAGGGTTTTAGATTTCCTCTGAGAGAGAATTTTCGAAAGCTTGAGAGAGATTTCCAACTACGTTAGCCATGGCGAGCACCAAAGTTCAAAGGATTATGACCCAACCTATCGTACGTTTCTTCTTCGATTCCTTTGTTCCATCTCTTTATTGTTTCTATCGAAACCTAATTTTGTATCTTGCTTTTTGTTTTCCGGTGGCGGCGGCTCCAGAACTTGATTTTTAGGTTTCTTCAAAGTGTAAGTTGTTCAATTTCTTCTGATTTGCTCTCTGAGGTTTTAGGTTATTAGTAGTTCGTCTACTGATTTGTTCCCTGGTCTTTTGTGTTTGTGATGCAGAAAGCTAGGATCCAGATTTGGCTATTTGAGCAGAAAGATTTGAGGATTGAAGGAAGAATCACTGTAAGTTGATGTTGAAGCTCCGTTATCATGAATTGATTAGATTCCTGGCTTTGTTTATAGGACATTCGAGGGTTATGCTAACTTTAGGAGAGTTTGAAATGCATTAGCAGTGTGACTATCTCTCTAATTTAGTCTGTGTTTGAACTGTTGCATTTGTTGTGAATTGAAAAGGGATAGTTGTCACTGTTACTACTACTGCACAAAGAACTGATAAGAGCCTGCCAATAGAAACTAGTTTGATTAGCTAGCTGTTCTTAGGTTGAGTATGATTGTGTCATTCTCTTCGGCTTAAAACTTATTGTCTCCTACAGCCTACTTGGCTTTGGGTGTTACTTGTTTCAGTTTGTTGCTATGCTTGTAGTTGTATGTCCTCTATGATTTTCGAGTTATGATTCAAGCATTCAAGCTTTTCTTAGTTTGATTCTATGATAATTTGGAGAAACTTGAGATTTTGTGATGGTGTCATTCTCATTGGCTTAAAGGTTTGAGTTGTCTACTTGACTTTTGTTGTTCCATGTTGCAGTCTACTTGACTTTTGTTGTTCCTCGAGTTAAGATCCTAGCTTTTCTGAGGTTGATTATATGTATGGAGGAACATGATATTTGTGATAGTGTCACTCTACTCGGTTTTAAACTTAGATTTTTGTCTACTTGAATTTGGGTGTATTATTGATTCTTCTAGGAGAATCCATCAAACCTTGCTTATCCGTCGTCCTTTGCAGGGTTTTGACGAATACATGAATCTAGTTTTGGATGAGGCTGAAGAAGTGAGCATCAAGAAGAACACCAGGAAACCACTTGGTGAGTTATCCTGAACTCACTCTTTGATAACAAGTCTCAGATCTGTCTGCTTATGGTTTGATAACTCGTGTTAATACCTATTTTCAGGAAGGATTTTACTCAAAGGAGACAACATAACTCTGATGATGAACACGTAAGTAACACAATCTCTACTCTGTCTTCTCTCTTTATGATGTATAGCAGCTTGATTTGTCACATAACAAAAGATTGAAACAAAATCCTTTCTATGTTAACAGGGGAAAGTGATGTCTGTCTCAAACAACTCTCTTCGATGACCTTCAAGCTTATGTTAAATATCTGTTGAGTTCTTCCTCAGCTTAATTGGTACTTGACGATACCTTCTTTTCTTCAATGTCGTATAATATATTGCAATGTAGTGAGTGACAAAGGAGCTTGATCGAATCTAGTGGATTGGTTGGTTAAAACTTCAAAAAAGAGATTTGGTCCCTTTTGGTTAAATCTAGTGTTATGTAATTTGGCTGATCTTTGTTGCAACTTTTTAACCTCTGTTTAAATTTCAAACCTTAAAAAAGTAAAACCAATTGATTTTGATTATAAAAAAAATTGTATCATTTTTGTTTGTTTGGTGAACTGACCGAGTTGGCCATTCTCAGGGCTCAAGTAGATTGAAAGTTTAATTATACTAATAGACCAATCAGAATATAATCTGTTAAAGTTAACATAAAAATACAGAAATCTATGTGAACATTAACTTTTCATTGCAATTAGATGTTTTTATATCCATGTTGATTGTTGAATCTTATCCCTAATCTTGCTATTGGTGAAATGAATGTATTTTTACTATTAAAGTCTTTTTTTAATAACAAATAATTGGACTTTATACAACAAAGTATTATTATTTAATTATCAACTTTAGAATATAGCATGTGCCAAAAATACATACACTAGCCGCCGGCCCAAGAATGTCGTCCAATAAACGAAAAGCAAAGTGACGGCAATCCAAGCCTACTGTGATCTTGTCCGCACCCGATAACTATCTTTAATTACTAAAACTAGTCAAAGTACTCGACTAATCACAAAACTAGACAAGTGTTTCAAGTAAATTAATTTTTGATCTTTTCATTTTATCTCTCTCTCTTTTTCTTCTATCCAAAACACCATTTTTGAGGTATTTTTCTCTCTCCTTCGAATCGAATTTTCAGGTTTCTCTTTCCGTTTGTTTGAAGAAGCTTTTAAGTAGAATTCATAAAATCTTGCTTAGCTTCTGGGTTTGATTTGTTTGTGGTAAAGTTTTGATTTTTTTTTTAGTTTGAGAGCTGGATTTGTGATTCTTTCTCTGGGTTGGTGAAGTTTTTTACTTGCTTCGATCTTATAGATCAGAGCTTCTAGCAGCGTAAAAAATGCAGACGAGGTATATGGAGAGGACTAATAGTATGAGAGAGAAGAGAAAATTGGAGGAAGATGATAATCAGCAGCAGCAGCAACAGCCTGAGCGTAAAAGGCCAGCTCTTGCAAGGTAATTTGTGTTGATGCTTGTAATTTTTCTGATTATTGATTATGGCGTTGTTGAATCTGTAATTGATTTGTAGTTGTATGAATGAAAAAAGGGTTGTTATGTATATTGATTGTCTGTGGATTTGAGAAAGTTGTGTATGTGTTATTGCAGTGTAATTGTGGAAGCCTTGAAGATGGATAGTTTACAGAGGCTTTGTTCTTCTTTGGAACCGATTCTTCGCCGAGTGGTTAGCTTAATAAGAATTGTTTACATGTCTTTTGGTGCTTTGTGTTGTTTCTTTGGCTTACTGATTTGTTTTGTGAGCATTGTCAAACAGGTAAGTGAAGAGGTGGAGCGGGCATTGGCAAAGCTTGGCCCTGCAAGACTTAGTGAAAGGTAACATATGACTGTTTTAAAAAGAGATAAAATTAATGGTTGGAGTATTTGTGGTTTTCTTCTAATGCTTGAGTTCACAGGTCGTCTCCAAAACGAATTGAAGGTATCGGTGGAAGGAATTTGCAGCTACAATTCAGGTCTAGATTGTCTGTTCCTTTGTTTACTGGAGGGAAGATAGAAGGGGAGCAAGGTGCTGCAATCCATGTTGTACTGTTGGATATGACAACTGGACATGTTTTGACAGTAGGACCTGAAGCTTCTGCAAAGCTTGATGTTGTTGTGCTTGATGGTGATTTTAACACTGAAGATGATGATGGTTGGAGTGGAGAAGAGTTTGAGGGTCATTTGGTGAAAGAACGTCAAGGGAAGAGGCCTCTCTTGACTGGTGATGTGCAGGTCACGTTGAAAGAAGGTGTGGGAACATTAGGGGAACTTATCTTTACGGACAACTCAAGTTGGATTAGATGCAGAAAATTCAGGCTGGGTTTAAGGGTCTCTTCGGGTTACTGTGAGGGAATGCGTGTACGCGAGGCAAAAACAGAAGCTTTTACCGTGAAGGACCATCGTGGAGAGTGTAAGTTCTTGCTTTCCTTTGATATTAGTCATTGATGTATCTGAATCTTTGTTTTTCTTTTGCCTAATGTTTTTTTTTCCTACAGTGTACAAGAAACATTACCCACCTGCTTTGGATGATGAGGTCTGGAGGTTGGAAAAGATTGGAAAGGACGGGGCTTTCCATAAGAAACTCAATAAAGCAGGAATCTACAATGTTAAAGAATTCCTGCGTCTTATGGTCAAAGACTCTCAGAAACTAAGGACTGTGAGTGCACGATTTAACTATCCAGTATCTTACCAAGATGTTCAAATATTATTATTCATCATGATGACTCTTACTCTGATTTTCAGATTCTTGGAAGTGGCATGTCAAACAGGATGTGGGAGACACTTGCAGAGCATTCCAAGACATGTGTATTGAGTGAAATGCTTTACGTCTACTATCCCGAGGACTCAGTTGGTGTTGTTTTCAACAATATATACGAGTTTAGTGGTCTTATATCAGGAAAGCAGTATTATCCTGCTGATTCTCTTTCTGACAATCAAAAGGTATGTTTGTTGGGTCTTCTTGCTTCTTATAGATACAGATTTGATTCTTCTATCATATACTCGGAAAATAGTAAAAGGTTATATATATGATGCAGGGTTACGTCGATGGACTGGTGAGGAAAGCCTATGAAAACTGGGAACAGGTTATTGAGTATGACAGCAAGTCACTTATGAACTTCAATCAAGTTAGCAAAACAGATGATATTGATTACTCTATGCCAGTTTCAGTTCCAAGCCAACCATCTACATCTTATTCAGACGTAACTGTTGAAGGTAGAGGTTCAGTCCACAAATGTCGAATCTTTTTAAGTTTTGGTGTGAACCGAATTTAACAGTCATTCATTGGGTTTTTCAGCATACAACCAGAGTCCGGCTTCAAGTTTCCCGGGTCAATCTCAGCTAGCTGATACTACATACATGCACTTTGGAAACTCTTCATTTGCACCGCAAGACCAGCTAGTTAACAACACTCATGAATCACAAAGCATGATCAATAGCAACGGTGGTGTGAGATTGGCACTGGGTCCAGCAACAGGATCTCAAAACCAAGAACAACTTGTTCATCCTCCTCCTGAGATTAACTCTTACAATGATTGGTCAAATACATGCAACAGAGGAGTTGATGGGTTTTTATCAGAGGAAGAGATTAGGGCTAGAAGTAACGAAATGCTCGAGAACGACGATATGCAGCAACTGTTGAGACTGTTTAGCATGAATGGTGGTGACCAGCAAACTCCATTGAACATGGGAGAAGATAGTTTTGGGTTCCATTCTTTTGGTCAGACGTCAATGGCTGATTACGAAGAAGACCGTTCAAACTCGGGCAAGGCTGTTGTAGGATGGCTAAAGATCAAAGCAGCCATGAGATGGGGCTTCTTCATCAGAAGGAAAGCTGCTCAGAGACGGGCTCAGATTGTTCAACTTGATGAAGATGACGAATAGGTTGAAGAAGAAGGAAGAAACAGAGAATCTGAGGGTTTTCATTGTGATGATGGGTTTTTAACAGTTTCCCAGAAAAAGAAGTCTTTTGTTTTGGTTTCTTCTTCTCGTGGAGCTTTGTATTTCTTGTACAGGGAGCTTTCTTCTTCTCTTCTTGTTTGTTTGTGCGTATTATATGTAATCGCTCTACTTGACTAGTTTTCATGAACCCAGAAACCTGATGTAGTTTCTATTGCATAATGTCTTTTATGTTGTGTTCCTTTGGGTTTTGTTATTTTTTGGGTATGTTTGATAATACACTTGTTTAGAAATATTTAGTATTTAATTAATAAATTGGTAAAATAGAAATACACTATTTCTTTTAATTTTAAAAAGCGTATATATAAATTAAAAGAACCTATTTCTCTAATCTTCCACAACAATTCTTTCATCTTTGACGAAACCAGTTTCGCCCATCGCCGAGCAGTGAGTTTTAAAATTTCTGACCTAAAAATTCTCATGGGGTTTTATGATTCCTAGTCGATTTTATCTGGAATTCGTAAGCATCTTGAGATTTTCTCCGTCAATCAAGAGAAAACAATGTTTGAAATAGGAAAAATTGAACTTATTTCGCGAATTTATTTTGAGAATTCTAGGAATATACAAGTCCTTACGATTGCATACAATCTGTTCGACGAAATTCTTAAAAGAGATGTATCGTTTGTTGTTTGAAGGAGAAGGAAGATTTTGAAGATTCTGGCGGAGCTGTGGAATTGAAATTATTCAACAAACACCACCGACTCAGCTTGATTCAATGGAGGAAGACGAGGATCAGTTTTTGTTGAGTAGCTTAGGTGTGACATCGGCCAATCCTGAAGATCTAGAACAGAAGATACTCGATGAGGTAAATATTTGCTCATTCGTTTGGTATTAGTGCTGCATTGTTGATTCTATGAAAGGGTTAGTAATTTATGAAAACTAGCTTGAACTCTAAATGTGTTTATCTCTTTGTCAGGCGACGAAGAAACCAGACAACGATGAGGGTGGGAGTGTGGAGGAGAAGTCTACACAGCTTGAAGGAACCAATCTGCTTTCATCTAGCCAAAACGAGCTTTTGAATAAATTGAGGGCTGTAAAGTTTGAAATAGATGCTGTTGCATCAACTGTTGAGAACGTCGACGAGATTGCAGCAGAAAAGGGCTTAAAGAAAGATGATGAATCAGATTTACAAGGGTTGCATAGTGGTTCTGCTCTTCAGCATGCCCTTGCCACAGACCGGCTAAGAAGTCTTAAGAAGAGAAAAATTCAACTTGAAAAGGAACTTACTGGTCTTCATGGTCAGAGTGCGTCTAGTAGTGCTGATCACGGTAATCTACTGCGAGATTTGGTGAAGGAGAAGCCTAGTCTTAAGAGAAAATTGAAAGAGATTCGGAAACCAAGCAGAAGAGATGGGAAGAAGGTGAAAGTAGTCTCCTTTCGTGAGGACACAGATTTTGATGCTGTTTTTGATGGAGCTTCAGCTGGTTTTGTTGAAACGGTACGTCCAGTTATCTTCTAAAGGTTTTATATATTTGACCTGATTCCTGTGGGATTATGCTCTTTATCTGTGGGTATGTAAAATGCATATATGAAAGACAGTGACTAATTTCAAGGGTGTTCTTGTCTAGGAAAGAGATGAACTGGTGAGAAAAGGAATTTTAACTCCATTTCACAAGCTCGATGGTTTTGAACGCCGACTTCAACAACCTGGACCGTCAAACTCACGCAACCTACCTGAAGGAGACGACGAAAATGAGGACTCCAGCATTATTGATAGAGCTGTCCAATCTATGTCGCTGGCTGCAAAGGCTCGTCCCACAACCAAGCTACTTGATGCAGAAGACTTGCCAAAGCTTGAACCGCCCACTGCTCCTTTTAGAAGGCTGAGAAAGCTTTACAAGACTCCTAATTCTCCGGATAATGAAGCAAAGAAACGTAAAGCTGGGAAGAAGAGCAAAAAGACGCGGCCTTTGCCTGAAAAGAAATGGAGAAAGCGAATCTCTCGTGAAGACTCTAGTCTTCAAGGAAGTGGTATGACTGATGCTATTGACAATTATTTGTATTTACAGATTGCTGTTTGGGCCCTTTGATTGAATTTCATGGCTATTAATTGGAGCGAATGCTTTTGAAAAGATAAGGCTGTGATATTGGATCTTCCCGATGTTGAGATATCACATGTTATCAATGCAATGCTTTTAAGTGATAAGTCTCAACAGTTTCTACCAATGTTAAGCAAATTCTTTTTTTTCCCTCACTTGAGTTTATGTAAACCAACAAGTTATGATGTTGATTCTTGTTGCAATGTTTCAGGAGATGGAAGGAGAATCTTGACCACTTCCAGTTGCGAGGAAGAAGAGCTAGATGATTTTGATGATGCAGATGACAACGAAAGATCTTCTGTACAGCTTGAAGGTGGATTAAACATTCCTGAATGCATCTTTCGTAAACTTTTTGACTACCAAAGAGTTGGGGTGCAATGGCTTTGGGAACTTCATTGCCAAAGGGCTGGTGGCATTATCGGGGACGAGATGGGTCTTGGTAAAACTATACAGGTCTTATCTTTTCTCGGATCCTTGCATTTCAGTAAGATGTACAAACCGAGTATTATCATATGTCCTGTTACACTCTTGCGTCAATGGAGAAGAGAAGCACAGAAATGGTACCCAGATTTTCACGTGGAAATACTCCATGACTCAGCACAAGATTCTGGGCACGGCAAAGGTCAAGGCAAGGCCTCTGAAAGTGATTACGACAGTGAGAGTTCCGTTGATAGTGATCATGAGCCAAAGTCTAAGAACACCAAGAAGTGGGATTCTTTGTTAAACCGGGTTCTAAATTCTGAGTCAGGGCTCCTCATCACCACATATGAGCAATTGAGGTTGCAGGGTGAGAAGCTGCTCAATATTGAGTGGGGTTATGCAGTACTGGACGAAGGCCATCGGATCCGGAACCCAAATTCTGACATTACTTTGGTGTGCAAACAGTTACAGACCGTCCATCGAATTATTATGACTGGGGCACCAATCCAGAATAAACTAACAGAACTCTGGTCCTTGTTCGATTTTGTTTTCCCGGGAAAACTGGGGGTCCTGCCTGTGTTTGAGGCAGAATTTTCTGTTCCCATAACTGTGGGTGGTTATGCCAATGCTTCTCCTTTACAAGTGTCGACTGCCTATAGGTAAATTACCTGGTCTTTCTTTTGAATCACTTAGTTAACTCATCACAGTTTGTGCTCTAAAGAATTCTTGACAATGTGCAGGTGTGCTGTTGTTCTCCGTGATTTGATTATGCCGTACCTCCTCCGCCGTATGAAGGCCGATGTAAACGCACATCTTACAAAAAAGACTGAACACGTTCTCTTTTGCAGTCTCACTGTGGAGCAGCGATCTACCTACAGGGCATTCCTTGCAAGCTCCGAAGTAGAACAGATTTTTGATGGCAACAGGAATTCGCTTTATGGGATTGATGTGATGCGTAAGATATGCAACCACCCTGATCTACTTGAGAGAGAACATTCTCACCAGAACCCAGATTATGGAAACCCAGAACGCAGTGGGAAGATGAAGGTTGTTGCAGAAGTGCTCAAGGTCTGGAAACAGCAAGGACACCGTGTACTTCTGTTTTCACAGACTCAGCAAATGCTTGACATCCTCGAGAGCTTCTTGGTTGCAAATGAGTATAGTTACCGGAGGATGGATGGTCTTACTCCAGTGAAACAGAGAATGGCTTTAATTGATGAGTTTAATAATTCAGAAGACATGTTTGTTTTCGTTCTGACGACGAAGGTTGGTGGTTTGGGAACAAATTTGACTGGTGCGAACAGGGTCATTATCTTTGACCCGGATTGGAACCCCTCAAATGATATGCAGGTACGTTTTACTTTGAATGTCACAGATTCAGTGTGCAAAAAACCCGTCGTGGCCATAAATAACAATCAATTTTCTGCTTTTTTGGGCAGGCAAGGGAACGTGCATGGCGTATTGGGCAGAAGAAGGATGTTACCGTTTACAGATTGATCACTCGTGGCACAATTGAGGAGAAGGTATATCATAGACAGATTTATAAACATTTTCTCACCAATAAGATCTTGAAGAATCCACAACAGAGAAGATTCTTCAAAGCTCGGGATATGAAAGATCTTTTCATCCTGAAAGATGATGGCGATAGCAACGCCTCCACGGAAACCTCTAACATCTTCAGTCAGCTGGCGGAAGAGATAAACATCGTAGGAGTTCAATCAGATAAAAAACCTGAATCCGATACACAACTTGCTCTTCACAAAACTGCAGAGGGATCCTCAGAGCAAACAGATGTGGAAATGACTGATAAAACTGGTGAAGCCATGGATGAAGAGACAAATATCTTAAAGAGTCTCTTTGATGCGCATGGAATACATGTAAGTACATTAATAAGTGCTCATTGAAGGTTCTTCTCCGACTTACTTTCCCATAATTTCCAATTCCCTTCACTCTCTTACAATTTTTAACACAGAGTGCTGTGAATCACGACGCCATAATGAATGCAAACGACGAGGAAGAGAAGATGAGACTTGAACACCAAGCATCTCAAGTGGCACAAAGAGCTGCGGAAGCATTGCGCCAATCACGAATGCTGCGTAGCCGCGAAAGCATCTCAGTGCCTACATGGACGGGAAGATCTGGTTGTGCAGGTGCACCATCATCTGTACGGAGGAGATTTGGATCAACTGTCAATTCCCGGTTAACCCAGACTGGAGACAAACCATCAGCGATTAAGAATGGAATCAGTGCGGGTCTATCTTCAGGCAAAGCACCATCTTCCGCAGAGCTTCTCAACAGAATCCGCGGAAGCAGAGAACAAGCCATTGGCGTTGGGCTTGAGCAGCCACAGTCTTCATTCCCTTCTTCTTCGGGTTCAAGCAGCAGAGTAGGTTCGTTGCAGCCCGAGGTCCTGATCCGAAAGATATGCAGCTTTGTACAGCAAAAAGGTGGAAGTGCAGACACGACCAGCATCGTCAACCATTTCAGGGACATAGTTTCTTTTAATGACAAGCAGTTGTTTAAGAATCTCTTGAAAGAGATTGCCACGCTTGAGAAGGATCAAAATAGATCGTTTTGGGTCCTCAAATCAGAGTATAAAGACTAAAAAGGAGATGTTTTGGCTGCCTCTACTGTTCAAGTCTGAAGACGGAGAAGGCAACATTGGCTCCACACATATTTGCCAAGTATTCTCTTTTTCTTTATAAGCTCACGCACTTCTTAACCTTTTTTTTTACCAGCAAAGTCACTTACACTTCAAAGTCTACTTTTTTGTTTTGTTTAACATGATGTTAAATAAAAAAGTAGGAAAATCTTAGTAAAGAGAGCACAACTATGAATCTTTTATTGACCAACTCGAAAGGCAGACACCAGTTAAGTAACAGTAAAACAAACTCTCAAGTGTAAAGACTAAAGATAGGTTTTCTTGTGTTTGAATGTTGGTGCAGGCAGGTCGAGAGAGGTTGGGATCGACCTACCGAGTAACTTATGAAGAACTTGAATCAAACGGCTGATGTAGATTACTCTTATTTGGAAGCCGTATTGAGACGAAGTGGTTGAAGGTAGAGTTTTCATCAGCTACAATCTCTCAATTCTTTTACTCCTGGTGGACGGTGAACCAAATTAACACTCAGACTCAGTCATTGTGGGTTTTCAGCGACCAGAGTGTCAGTCTCAGCTTGCTTGGAAAACACTTGGTTTCGCTCCGCAAGACCAGCTAATTAGCAATTTTCATGAGTCATGACTCCACAAAGCATGATCAAAATAGCAATTGTGGTGTGATTCACAATTGCTAACATCCCTAGGTGTGAATATTGATTCAGCCTGCTCCTGAGATTTTAACTCTTGTAATGATTGCTCAAACACAAGCAACAGAGGAAGTTATGAGAGCTAGAAAGTAACTCTTGTAATCTTGTTTTAAAACTTCTAAAAAATGTATATTTGTCAATATATTAATGTTTGGACCCAAAAAAAAAGTCAATATTGTTGTTTTTGTTAACTTTGATATTACTGAAATTTCTTGTACGAATTAAATCGAATTAGTGTGATTACAAGTAATCAATCGAATTACTGTAAATCTGAACCAATCGATTTCGGTTCAAGTTGGTAGGTATAAATTACCAATTTAGAACCGTACTCAATTCAATGCGTTGTTGACTCATCATAACTTATTAACTTGTGCATATCTGACGAAAATACCCTTGTCTAATTCCAAAATATACAAGAAACCCTTATCAGTCCCAATTCTCACAAATAACAACAACAATTTCGCCGGCGTCGTCGTCGTCGTCTCTCCATCACCGTCTCTGCTGCATTGATTCGCAGCACTGAGTCCTAAATTTCCAGTATTCTTCTCTAATTCTTTCGCTGTTTCATTGATCTCAATTTTAAAATTTTCTCTTTTTTTTTTTTTTTTTTCTTTC
>Ga0041059_1003080_pt1 | contig 11745 bp, 19 predicted proteins | sample AraColnosormetaG_FD_56232 | JGI IMG/M metagenome (GOLD analysis project Ga0041059, IMG submission 56232) | Arabidopsis roots microbial communities from North Carolina, USA - Col MF nosort | ecosystem: Host-associated > Plants > Roots > Unclassified | place: USA: North Carolina | collected... | reverse complement strand
CCCCCCCACCTCTATAGAAATGGTTCTCTTGTGCTTATTCGCTAGTGCCCATTTTCTGAAACCACAAAGATGATTCAATAAACGCATTGATGGTTAGGCATCATTTGTGTCACCCTTCATAGGCACTTTGTTCTTTGTGTAGACTAGAAGATCCTTTAGGCCAATGTCCAGCAGCTCTATCTCACCATTGTTGATCGGTCATGTCTTCTCCCTTGCGTAGAGAACGTTAGCCAATGCTCTCTGGAAGTAACGGATGCAGGCGTTTCAGATTGCGTTGCTCTTGGCCCTTGAGGACGAGAATTGGGCGTCATCTCCTATTGTTACCCAAAGATCTGAAAGCTCCTCTTTCTTGAACTTGGGTTTAACATCAGTCCCTCTAGGGAATCCGAACATATCTTCAAGAGTTTTGATGGCCAAAACATAGTCTTTTCCATAGACTAGGAAGGTGATATACCCAAGTCCTTCTTCTCGCGCTTCATGGCTGGATAGCCCCTGAAACAACTCAACTTCCAGTGAAGCAAGAAACTGAAGCGCTTCTGTTTTGTAGGCTGAGTGAGGGTTGGTCATGAGACCCAAAAGATCACTCTTTTCAAAGAGGTACTCGACAAAGATGATAGTTAGGTGCGCACAAAGAAGAAAGTGAGAGAGAGTGATATCTTATCTTTGGTTTCGATTTGAATGAGTGGAGGAGAATGGTCTCCCATGCTTTGATGGGATAAGAAAGTTTGACCGAATAGTATTTGAGCATGATGGGTAAAGGCTTTGTCCACCGAGTAATAGAGTGATGGAGAAACAACTGGGCCACTCGATCACCATGCTTGATCGTCTAGTCACTATACTCGACCAATTGATAGAGTAAAATGATGATGCAAATTTACTCGACCAATTGATAGAGTAGAATTGCTTCTGTAGCAGATATTTCTTGATCACAGACTTCATAACTCTACAAATCGTGATTTATTTCCTGAATTTGAAAAACACTAAAAAGCATATCAAAATATAATAATCAAATATGTATAGAGATAGGCATGAGATTTCCTCCCAAGTGAGCTAGTTTAAAGTCTTAAGCTAGACTTTTTACTATTTTAGGGTCTGATGGGCTCCTGGAGGTGAACTGTAGTTCCTTCAGGAATAGGGCAATCTGCCATGTAACGCTTGACCCTCTGCTCATTCACAGTAAATTCATAACTTCCCTTCCCGGTAATAGTAATTGCCCCATATGGCAATACTTCCTTGATGGTGAAAGGTCCGGACCACCTGGATTTTAGCTTTCCTGGAAACAACTTGAGCCTGGAGTTGAATAGCAGAACTTGGTCTCCAATGTTGAAATCTTTTGGTAAGATGTTTTTGTCATGAAAGGCTTTTGTTCTTTCTTTGTAGATTTTCGAACTTTCATATGCTTCTAGCCTAATCTCTTCCAGTGCATGCAGGTTGACTGCTCTTTTTTCTTTGAGCTCCCTTGATTTTCAAGTTCAAAAGTTTGGTTGCCCAAATGGCTCTTCCAATGGTAGATGACAAGATTTCCTATATAGCATTTGGAACGGGGTTCTTCTAATGGGCGTTTTGTATGCGGTTCTATAGGCCCATAAAGTCCCATCAAGTTTAGCTGACCAATCCCTTCTTGAGACACCAACAACTTTTGTGAGTATAGCTTTGATCTGACTGTTTGATACTTCCACTTGGCCACTGGTCTGTGGGTGTTAGGGAGTGACAACCTTATGCTTAACCCCATGTTTTCTCAATAGACTTTCAAAGACCTTGTTTATGAAATATGAGCCTCCATCACTTATCACTACCTTCGGGATACCATATCTCGGAAAAATAATGGACTTAAACATTTTCAAGACTACTTTGTGATCGTTGGTTGGTGCTGCTATTGCTTCCACCCACTTGGAGACGTAATCCACTGATACGAGGATATAAGCATTTTCATATGAGGGAAGGTTGAACGGACCCATGAAGTCTATTCCCCACACATTAAAAACTTTTACCTCAAGAATGGGATTCTGTGGCATCTCATTCCTCCTAAATATGTTTCCGACTCTTTGGCATGGATCGCATTCCGCTATGAATTCCTGAGTATCTTTAAATATTGTGGGCGACTAGAGACCTGCCATCAACACTTTTTGGGCAGTCTTGAAGGTGGCGAAATGTCCTCCATAGGTGGAGCCATGGCAATGTTCCAGTATACCTTGAACTTCTCCTTTAGAGACACACCTCCTAAATAGCCCATCACTCCCCATTTTATACAGGTACGGTTCATCCCAATAGTAATGGTGGACATCTCTAAAGAACTTTTTTTTTTTTATATGCATCCAAACTCTGAGGGATCATACCGCTTGCCAAATAATTGACTAAATCTGCGTACCAGGGCAACTTTTCTTCTTCAACTACATATGCTTCGTCCAACATGTCCTTTGTGTCGATGTTAACAAGGTCGTAGAACATAAGCTGTTCTTCGGGCATAGTGTCATCTATACTAAATCCTCAATTCTCATCCTGGAGAGATGATCTGCAACTCCATTCTCAACACCTTTCTTATCAATGATTTCCATATCAAACTCTTGAAGCAACTGTATCCACCTTAGAAGTCTTGGCTTGGTTTCCTTTTTGGCATAGTTGTGCCTTAGTGCTGCATGGTCTTTGTAGACCTTCATTTTGGAGCCAACCAAATAGCTTCTAAATTTCTCAAAAACGAAAACCACAGCTAACAACTCCTTTTCTATGGTTGCATATCTTGTTTGAGCTTCGTCCATTGTTCTACTGGCGTAGTAGATAACGTGAAGTTTCCATCAATCCTTTGGCCCAGGACAGCCCCAACTGCATAATCGGATGCATCACACATGATCTCAAATGGGTGGTCCCAGTTGGGTGCTTGACCGATAGGGGCAGACACGTGAAGTTTTAAGACAATCTTCATCACAGTTGAACTCAGTTTTCTTGCACAGCTATCTAGTGAGGGGTCGAGCAATCTTTGAAAAATCTTTTAAGAATCTCCTGTAGAACCCTTCATGGCTTAGAAAGCTTCTGATATCCTTAACTGTTTTAGGGGTTTGCAGCTGAATCATGACATCGATTTTTGCCTTGTCGACCTCAATTCCTTTACCATAAATCTTATGCCCTAGCATAATTCCTTCCTGAACCATGAAGTGACACTTCTCTCAGTTGAGTACCAAATTGGTTTCCTCACACCTTTCTAGAACCCTGCATAAATTTAACAAACATGAGGAGAAAGAGGATCCATAGACTGAAAAATCGTCTATGAATACCTCCATTATCTCCTCAATAAAATCCGAGAATATCGAAGTCATGTTCTCTGGAAAGTTCCAGGAGCATTACATAGACCAAAAGGCATTCTCTTATATGCAAAAGTTCCATAGGGGCAGGTAAACGTGGTTTTTTCTTGATCATTAGGGTGAATTGCAATTTGAAAGAAACCACTACAACCATCAAGAAAACAGTAATAAACATGGTTAGCTAGCATTTCTAACATTTGATCAATGAATGACAAAGGAAAATGATCCTTTCTAGTTGCAGCTTTTAGTTTTCTGTAATCAATGCACATTATGTGTCATGTTATAGTTCTAGTGGGAATGAGCTCATCTAAATCATTTTTAACTAGAGTCATTCCTCCCTTCTTAGGTACACAATGCACAGGAGAGACCCATGTACTGTCAGAAATTGGGTAGATGATATCAGCATCAAGTAATTTAAGAATTTCCTTTTTAACCACATCTTTCAAATTTGGATTTAATCTCCTTTGTGGTTCAATACTAGTATATGATTCATTTTCAAGATGGATCCTATGAGTACATAAACTAGGTGAAATTCCTTTAATATCAGCTAATGAATACCCAATTACCCTCTTATACTTTCTAAGCTTATTTAACAACTGGTTCACTTGTTCATCACTTAGTCCATTATTAATAATGACAGGATAAGTATCATTTGGACCGAGAAACGCGTACCTCAGACCTTTTGGAAGAGGCTTAAGGTCAACCTTTGGAGCTTTGAGTTCTGACGAGTCATCTGAACTTATGTTCTCTCATCCATGGTTGAGCATCTCAGTAGAGTTCGTTTTTTCATTGATTAGGCTCATGGTGCATCCTGATACTGCTTCTTCTGAGGGAACAATCAATTCTTCAAACTCTTCTGGTCCTTCCATTAGCATGTGGGCGTCTAGATACTCTTTGTACCCTTTAGTTTCTAAGTATAGGTACCCTTCTTTTCCGTCGTTGGTTAAGGAACTTGCTAAGTGGTCTCCCTCTGTAAGTTCTTCCAGTAATTCGTCAGCCAATCTATCCATTTCTTCGATCCAAAAGACTTGTCCATTAATTGTTGGTTTCTTCATAGCCTTATTGATGTCGAAGGTCATTTTCATCTCCTTCCCCAGGTTTAGGTCGATCTTTCCCTTCTTGACATCGATAATAGCTCCTACAGTAGCTAGGAACGGTCTTCCTAGGATCAGTGGGTCTTTTGGCTCCTCATCCATCTCCAGTATTACAAAATCAGTGGGGATTTCTATTGTTTCAGACTTTAACAGGAAGGTGTTCGAGGACTCCATGGGGGATTCTGACTGATCTATCAGCTAGTATCAGTTGGATGTTGCAGGGCTTGTATTTACTGAAACCCAGTCTTCTGGCTTTAGATAGGGGCATGAGACTGATTGAGCGCCCAAGTCACATAGGCATTAACTGAAAGATAAAGGTCCTACTGACAAGGGTAGGGTGAAGGATTCAGGATCTCCCAACTTTCTTGGTATTATATTTTTCTGGATGATAGCACTGCATTCATGGCCTATTACTACCATACCTTGCACTTCCTTGGTTCTTTCCATAATCAGATCTTTGAGGTACTTGTGGGAGTGTGGAATGAGCATGAAAGCATCCATTAATGGTATACTTAGCTCTATCTCCTTTAGCTGCTTATCAAAAAGGGTTTTGTATTTTTCTATTAATTTCTTCTTGAATCTTCTTGGGAAAGGCATAGTCGGTTTGTAGGGTGGCGGAGCAAATTCTTTATTTTTTTCTGCAGCCGTAGATTTCCTTCCTCAAAAGTTGGCTTTGCTCGATCGAGTAGAGGGTTGATTGAGTCTGAAGGCTGATCAAGCTTAGTTGGTTTATCAGTTTGAACTTCGTTTTGATGCTGATCCTCCCCTTCTTGAACTTTACTGTCCTCAGTGATCTTTTCTGTTGTCTGGGTGTTGATTAGTTTCCTTCCACTACAGAGCGTAACACCGTGTGCATATTCTTTTGAATTTTGAATGGCTTTTCCTGGATGTAGCCCTGCATACGTGGAGGAGGTATTGGAAACAGCTTGGCGTTCCATGTATGTCATTTTGGATGTTAGATCTTCATATTTGCATCTTAACTCATTGTAGGAACAGTCAACTTTACTATTGATCTCAGCCAATCGTTTTTCCAGAACTAGAGCTCCAGTAGTTTGACCCTCGATTACCTGTTGAAGCATTTGTTTTGTGTAAGGATTTTGTGTTGTTGGGCTTGTTGTGGTTGTTGAAAGAACTCTGGTGGTGGATTATGCTGTTGGTATCCTCCATTGAACTGCTGCTTGAGACATAACCTTGGTTGTACTGGAAAAATCGCTTAGAGTGGTTATGTTGTGGTGGATACACTTGATCTTGGGGGTTGGCTACATTAGTGCTTATGTCGGAGAGGTTTGGGTTGGGCTTGTAGTTGTTGTAGCCCTTGTTGAACCCTCCTTGGTTTTGAATGTAGCACATCTCTTCAGTTTGATCATTCCCCCCTTCTTGCATTTAGAAGTGCTCTTCATCAGTGATGTAGTATATCTGCTTTTGTTAAGCTAACAACAGCTTATCTAGCTTTTCATTCAGAGCCTTGATATCCTTGCTCTGTTTATCCTCAGTTCCTCCAGTTCCTCTCACTCAGCGATCATAGTCTTCATTGTAGAACCCATCAAATTCTGCTAGATTTTCGACCAACTCCCATCCTTTTGCTACATCCTTGTTTAGGAAGTTTCCATTTGAGGCAGTGTCGAGTAGCATTCTGATCTTTGGTAAAGCTCCTCTGTAGAGTGTGCTCAATAATGAAGCCTTCTTGAAGCCGTGATGGGGACATTGAGTGGTGTTTTTTTTAAACCTCTCCCAAGCTTCACAGAAAGTTTCATTGTTTTTCTGTGTGAAGCCTGAGATCTCGTTCCTCAATCTAGCTGTGCGAGCATTAGAGAAGAACTTGGCAAGAAAAGCTTTCTTACAATCATCCCATGAGTTGACAGAGTCTGGGGGCAGAGTCTTCTCCCAGTGGTGTGCCTTGTCTCCCAAAAAGAAGGGAAATAGTCTGAGCTTAAACATATCTTCAGTGACACCATTGATCTTGGTAAGGCCACAGAGCCTATCAAAGCTGTCAAGAAGGTCCAGGGATCTTCCATAGGTAAACCATGAAACTTGTTTCCTTGGATCATGGAGATGAGACCACTCTTGATCTCAAACTTGTTGTTCTGAACTGGTGGATGCACTATCCCTTGTCTTTGGTGATGATTCCTTGGAGTATCACCAGCACCAATGTTTCTTGGTTGATCAACATTAGGTGGGTCTTGAACATCAACTAGTCTATTCTGTTGATCCATAGCAGCTGGTCTTTGCTAAGGCTGGAACATCAACATCCTGGTTTCCAACACAATCCACTAAGGCTGAAGCTAATCTCACTGCTCTTCCTTTTACCTCATCCAACGGTTAGTGTTCATAGAACTTGACCCCTTGTTCATACTTGATATTGAGACCAATGTGAAAAAGAAAAGTATTCCTCTCCCCTTATAAAAGAAAAAAAAAAAAGAGATTGATATTATTTTTGGTAGTGTATAGGGGTAGAAATGTTTCTCATGACCCCATTATTATACATTATTAGGAAAGATCAATTACAAAGGTTAGAAAAATGCCGAGGGTGTCGATCCAGTATGCGAGTTCCCCTTTGTTTACTCTTCAAAAAGAATATGTCTGGGGAGAAAAGAATACCAAAGAAAAAAATATATATAAAGAATGGTCGATTTATCATGGTATAGTACAGGAATAAGTTTAGAAGGTTCTTGAATATTAGCTTGCTCGATGAGACCCATCGATGAAAGCCTGGTGGATATAGTTGTGGAACTTAGGTATGGAATCAAGAATGTTGTAAGCTTGCAGAAAAGTACATGTTGGTTAGGATTTGATTAGACTGCTAGGCATATGGATTTAGTTTGAATGATCATGGCAATAGACTAGAGAATGTTGGGAGTTCCTATGTTTTGAAAACCTCTTCCATGAGTTCGGCTTTTATGTTTTGCATGAGGGCAAGCAAAAGCTAAGTCATGGGGAGTTGATATAACCCCATTTTTATTGTTTTTAACTATGTTTTAGATATATGATTTTGAGACTTTTTAATATTTCTAGAGTTTTTTTAGAGTCTTTTCATGTACTCTATGGAGAGGGACAACAATGGAGATGAGGAGACATTTTAGAGCAAAAAGGTAAGGAAAAGAAGTTAAAGGACAAATTCACTTTTAGATTCAGTCAAGAGTGTCGATTGACACCAGTTACGGCCCAGAGAAGTTCATGACGCTTTTAAGTCTGAAGAATTGGAAATTTGCCCCAAAAGACTTCCCTATTTTCATTATTAGTCCTTGAATGCTTTTTAGGTCATATATATCAAGTTCTTTCAGAGACATAAGCTATTCATCCCCTGCTTTCAGAGATTGATTAAGAGATTTCAATAACAGTGAAGAGATATTTTCTAACTCTTTTCTCTATTGCTCTGGATCCAGCTCCAATATTCAAATCGATTCTCCAATTTTTGATTTTCATCTGGTTACCGGACTTGCTTGTGGCCGATATCCTGCCGTGCAGAAAAAAGGAAGGGGACCCCTCGGGGAGAGATTTTGTTTTATAGCACTTTATTTGGGTTTGAGTCGGATGTTACTGTTGCGCGTGTTATCACCATGCTTAAGAAGAAAGTTACTGTTGGGCTTGATCCGGCACACGATGTTTTGTGGTCAGATGACGAAGTAGATCCACGTGTAGACATTATGGTAAAGTTGGCAGCTGAAAGATTCAAGTTCAGTAGTGATATATTTTCTGTCCCATCTGAAAAGGTTATAATCCCCCCCCCCCGGAAGACAAAAAAGATCTGCAATTTTGAAAGGTGGTTGTAACACCCCTGAACCGTTCTATAAATAGGACGGACAAGAATGCCACTTTGATGAAACTTGCGGACAGTTAACAAAGATTAACGAATAAATTCGAACCTAAATTATCCGTACCACAAGCACATCCCACTCAGTTACGGCTTAGGCTTGCCAACCCTTGCCGGAAAAGAGCGTTTGGGCGGTCCGGACTAGACCATAATCATTTAACGACAAGGAACAAATATAAAACATCTTTTTAACACATATATGTTTTATTACATAAAAACATTACCAAGATATATAAGTTTTGCCTGCTGGGAGCTCAGACTCCAAAACATACAACCTTCTTACTACAAAGTTATTTTACATCAAGGCTAGTAAACCTACACTGGTATTCCTAGCGTCCAAGCCTCCCCTAAAGTTTAACCCACTATTGGTTACCTGCAAAACAAATAGCGTCATGAATAATCTAAGATTACTCAGGGAGACCGGATCCTAACAGTTATATTAACCTAACCGAACCCCCAATCATAGAGAATCAATAACAAAAGATTCATTAATAATAAAATAAACAATCACTACCAATCCCCAGTCTAGACATCTTAACAAGCCTCTACGAATTCATGATATCCCCCAAGGCAATGCCCCACACACTCCTAGATACAACAGTCTAAAAGAGATCGCATTCCTCACTACTAAATCGTCATGTAGCACTTGGTCGGGCATGACCCGCTCCAAACCTTCGTAAGCCATAACGTTACAGAGTTTCACGCAACGCACAGTAGACGGATGGACTATCATGGTTCGCGTAACAATAGTTAACCCCCTATTGCTATACAACAACACGCATAACCCTATTCCTATGCTATCCGACAGCATAACGGTTACGCTAACAAACAGGCAGCATAACGGTTACACAATCGTTAAGCCTAACTTCATAACCAATCAATCACTCAACCAAGCATATATGATTATGAAGTAATACTAAGTATAAACTAGCAACCTCATGCATAATTTAAACATAATAAATAAACCCAATCCGTGTGCTACTTCACACGGCTCGGTTACTCACAAAGCTCGGCGGAAGGTTTTGGGCCGTGAACTTCTCCGATGGTTCTCAGTATTCCCAAAACATTTCTAAGTGGTTTCTATTCTAGGTGTAAGTTCTAAGGGTCGGAAATGAGGGCTATTTATAGGTTTTCGGGCGAGTGAGTTAGGTGAGGTGCTGGGGGACAATTGTCACGGCCGTCGCCACCAAGCCACGCTCGATGGGCGACACCCGGACTGGACACTTTTTGGGAGTGACACCCGGCCGTGAGTCAACGCCCAGCTGTCGGCAAAACGTCCTCGACCACACATTAAGTCGGCCCTCCTTAAGCTCCTCTGTGGCCGGTCAAGGACCACTCAACTTTGGCGGCCGACATGGCCGATTTTCAACCATAGAAAACCGGAGCAACTTACCCACCTACTAGCCGCTACAAGCTGGTCGATGACGTGGCCAACTCTCACCCGCACCTTTGTCGCACACGCCGGCCATGGTCGAGCACACGTCCGCCTTGGACGAACTCACGCCACCACGGGTTGCCCACACTTTGTCCTTAGTCACGCCACAGAAAAGGTCCTTAATCCGGTTTCTCGCAACGGCCTAACTTAAAATTCTCGCCCACCTCTAGGTATTCTTCGCCCTAACCATCCTAAGCTAATCCTAAGGTTTCCTTACCCACAAAGTCTAAGTCACTTGATTTGCCCTTGAACATGACTCGTGGAATAGATGAATTATCGTTTACCTCGGTTTTAAGCTTTCCCGTCCATAGTCCACGTACGGGGCATTACAGTGGTCGTGGCAGAAAATCTTCTAAGCAAGGCAGAATCCTAAAAAATCTAACTGGGATTCGAAGGACCCATCAATCATTGACAAATGAGGAGGAAACTGTTGTTTCGGTTGACATGACCGCGTTATCCCGTCGTTAGATGCTAAATTGGCTGCTTAGTACAAAAAGATCATGAAAGGTGTGACTGATTGGTTTTATGCAAACACTTTGATATCTGCTGAGAATCAGAAAGATGGCTCTATTGACAATGGCAAAGAAGTTTGTGCTGTGAATAGGAAAGGGTTACAAGTTCCTGAGCCCCAAACTAATCCTCTACCCATCTCCGATGGAGACGATGATTTTGACAGATTCTTTCCTCTTCGTCGGTCGAGTCGTTGTTCCTCTCGCGTTGACAAAGCTGCCATTCGTGACACCCAAGTGCCCAACGAGGGATTGGGACTTGATAATATGTTTTTAAGTTCAATTAATCCTAAAGCACTATTATGTCGTTGTAGTACTAAAGGTTGTCAATCCAAATGGGTGTGATGCTAGTAATCAAGATGCAATCAGATTTCACAGAGTCAAGCCAAGCAATAACAGCTTTTGAGTTTCTAGCAGAACTAAGTGAACATGCAGAAAACAGAAATTCTAACAGAACTATCAAAAAACTCGACCAACACAGCTTGTTAAGTACTGACTGTTGTCGAGTGACAGGTCGAGTAACAAGTAGAACTGTAACAAATATACTCGACAGCACAGTCTATTATCAGACAACTGGGTGTGGTCGAGTATAAGAGTGATAACAGGTACGAAATACAAAAGCTAAGCAACAGGTAACAAGAAGCAGTAAACAATAGCAGAGTAAACAAAGAATTCAATTGGAAGAGAATTTCCCAAGGATGGGGTAATTGAGTAGCTAAATTTCCTCAATCTACAGGTGATTGACATGCTCAATAAACTATCCCTACAACTAGTTCGATAACCAAATCTAAGTGCCACCGCAACAGAGATCCTCAAGTTAAACTAGTCCCAGACTCAATCACCAGTGACGAGAGCTAACCTAACAGGCGTAACGAATCAACAAGTTAAAGCCAAAACGCTCCCTGTAACCAATTCCTTGGTACAGAGCCACGAATCTCTTGAATTAGTGGTTCAGACATTTCGTCGAAGACCTTTTGGGTACGGAAACGTCTGGGCTCAAATTCTAATTGATCAGAAAGCAATAGACATTAAGAACAACTAATCCATAACGGATCTATAAATCATACTCAACCACCTAGCAAACCAAGGATTCCTAACTACTCTAACCCATCCTCAGCAACCTAGTCACTACTCGGACTTCAATTTAGAGAACATAAACGATGACATGAATGAAAACATCATAGCAACAGAATGATAACAGAACGATAACAGGATGAACAACTTAGTAATTAAAAGCAAAATACTCAATGAAAGTAAGAGAAAATCTATATTACGAAATGTTAAGAACACAAACTGTCCACCGAATAAAACCTAGTGTCAAAAATATAAAGTACATGCTACTTATAGCGAAATGTTCCGAAACCCTAATCGATAAGGTTCAAATTACCTAGAACTATCCTCTCAAATAAGAGATCAATTACAGTATTTTAGGATTGAATTCACGGAGTTCTTTTGTTCAAACAATGAGTTAAATGTCGAGATTAAGCTAGCAGGGTAGTAGTGAAAATAAAAGAGAACAAAGTAAAAAGACAGCAGATTGATTGTGTTGTAAACGATTTAATAAAGAGCTAGGAACAGGGTATTCTCAGGAAACTATTGG
>Ga0041059_1003079_pt1 | contig 11745 bp, 8 predicted proteins | sample AraColnosormetaG_FD_56232 | JGI IMG/M metagenome (GOLD analysis project Ga0041059, IMG submission 56232) | Arabidopsis roots microbial communities from North Carolina, USA - Col MF nosort | ecosystem: Host-associated > Plants > Roots > Unclassified | place: USA: North Carolina | collected 2013-09-02 | reverse complement strand
TTTAATTAAAGATTTAAATCTTCTAAATTCTTGCTTTTAGAGTTATTATATCATTACCTAAAAGGCAAAAAATATTAATTTTTTAATTATTATTATTTATAGATTTAAAATTCATAAAACATTATTAATATTTAAATTTATAAAAAGTTTAATATATAAAAAAAAAATAACATCATTATATAATATATAGAGTTTAAAACATCTCAAAAACAAATTCATCATATTTTGTGATTCGAAATTTTAAGAATGAACATATATTAACTAATTGGCGAAAAATGCGTGGGTTCAACGTCCCGCAACGAATAAAATATTTTGACAATGATTCATAAACATATTATAAATAAGATCAACATTAATAAAATAAATAATTTTTTTTTGTGGATGGATTTGGCGGGACGGGTTTGGCAGGACGTTACTTAATAACAATTGTAAACTATAAAATAATTTACAAATTTTATATATATTAATTTAAAAAATGAATTGTCTACGCGGTGTACCGCATGTTAAAATTTAGTTTCTATATATTTTAGAAACAACTTTGAATTTATACTTTAATATTGAATAAACAACACCAAACCCCCATTGTCCAATTTTGTCTGCATCTCACATTATTTTTGTCCAATATCTTAAAATAGTTCCAACTTTCTAGAAGATTACCCTCATTCATCAAATGACCTAGATTCTCATCACTCAAAATATTTTTATTATTCATGTTATCCATTTTTTGAAATAACAGAAAAATAGAAAATAATCATAAGAAACCAAACAAAATATACACAACAAAAAATCAAATCATAAAGCTTTAAATACATATAAGTGAAAGATCAAATCATAAAACTATAAAGACATGAAGTACCTAAAACATAATATATGCTAAAAAGAAATTCAAAATACAAAATCTTCTACGTATTTGAATAATTCATCCAAACCTAAAACTGTATATCTGTTCACATATTTGAATGAAAAATCAAATAAGCAAATCAAGCAAGAAATATTAATGATGTCTATGTGATTTTTTTTTTTGTCAAACTGATGTCTATGTGATCAAAATGCATAAATACAAAATTGTAAAAGCTAAGTATAAATTATGGAAGTAAGAACATATAACTTATGATATGTTCAAAATAATTGGCACCATTATATTATATCTACTGGTCAATTCCATGTCGAACACATAACGTTGAATGTTGGTTGGATCAGGCAATGGCAAATGATCAATAGCGTGCTTTGTTCCCTGCATCTGAAGTCATCTACTTGGAAATGATAGAATCTGATCATCGTCCTGCAGTCATAAAGATCAAACGATCCACTGAACAAGGTATAAGGCCATTTCAATTCGATACACGTTTATGCAAAATTCCAGAATTTGAAGACGTTGTTCGTCGAAGTTGGAATAATAGTATGGGGGCTGTTAATCTGTCTCTTCAAGAACGGATATGAATGTGCAGAAGAGAGATCTCATCTTGGAAAAGAAGTCATAACACTAATTCGGCGAACCGAATTAAAGAGTTAACATAGGCGCTTGATACCGCAAACACAGACTGCTACACACCCCTGGCTCAAATTCACAGCCTCAAAAGGGATTTGTTAAATGCTTACAGGGACGAGGAAACATATTAAAAATTGAAGAGTAAGAATCAGTGGCTAGATGAGAGATCGCGATACCGGGTTTTTTCACGCTGCAACAAAAAACAGGATTACAAGGAATACATTAACGTCTATACAAGATGTGAATGGAATGGATGTACATGGTAACAGAAATATTGCTACAGAAGCAATAAGATACTTTACTGAACTTTTCTCTACCAATTCCCCTACTACAATATCCAAAGCTCTGCGTAACATACATCCAGTGGTTACTCCTACAATGAATGATCAATTACTGAAGGATGTGTCTGAAGATGAGATACGAGATGCGCTATTCTCCATTGGAGGTTCACGGGCACCTGGACCGGATGGGTTTAATGCGGTTTATTACCAAACCTATTGGGATATTGTGGGCTCATCCATTGTTGCTGAAGTCAAAACGTTCTTCAATACTGGAACAATGGATAAGGTGTAGAATCATACTAATCTGTGCTTAATACCAAAGATTGAGAAGCCCGTAACGATGAAAGACTTTCGCCCAATAAGTCTCTACAATGTCACATACAAGATCATTTCAAAAATAATGGTTAAAAGGTTAAAGAAAGTACTCTCTTCTGTTGTCTCTGATAATCAAGCGGCTTTTATCCCGGGCAGGTTCATCACAGACAATGTCCTAATAGCCCATGAGGTGCTACACTCTTTAAGAGTTCGTAAGCGATGTGCTACCTCGTATATGGCGGTGAAAACGAATATTAGTAAGGCATATGACCGAATTGAATGGAGATTCTTGGAAGAGGTACTAAAAAAAGGCTTCGACAATAGCTGGATAAACTGGATCATGGAATGTGTTCGTACAGTCTCATTCTCGGTCCTAATCAATGGTAGCCCATATGGTCAGTTCGAGCCAACCCGGGGACTGAGACAAGGAGATCCCCTGTCTCCGTCTCTGTTTATACTATGTGTCGATGTTCTGAGCACACTGATGACCCAGGAGACATTAGAGGGGAAAATACAAGCCATCCGAATAAGTAATGGAGGACCAGCAGTGTCACACCTTTTGTTTGCTGATGACTCTCTCTTTTTCTTAAAAGCACATCAGAAGAATAGTACTAATCTTCTACAGATTTTTGACGAATATAAGGAAACATCGGGACCACTCATCAACTTTGCTAAATCATCTATTACTTTTGGAAGTCGTGTGTTTCAACACACGAGGGAGGGAATCATGAAAACGCTCAAGATACCAAATAATTGTGGAGGAGGGAAGTACTTGGGGCTACCAGAACAATTTGGAGGAAGAAAGAAAGAAATGCTCCAATACATTCATGATCAAGTTAGGAAAAGGATAAAAGGTTGGCAAAGAAGATGCCGGTTTACTCAATGAATTGTTTTCAACTACCAAAAGAACTATGTTCTGAAATTGATAGTTTGATAGCAAGATTTTGGTGGGGATCAACTCAGGAAAAAAAGAAAATATCTTGGATAGCCTGGAGAAAGATGGTGACATCAAAGAAGAATGGGGGACTTGGATTTAGAGACCTTCACCTCTTCAACAAAGCATTATTGGCTAATCAGGCTTGGACGATCATACAAAGACCAAACTGCCATCTCTATCGAATGTCAAAAGCAAGATACTTCAGGGACGACAATTTTTTCACGGCTACAAGAGGAACAAAACCGTCATATGGCTGGAATTCATTGAGATTTGGGAGGGAACTACTAGAGACTGGCGTACAGAGAAGTATTGGTGACGGACAAAAAACAGCCTTAAAGAGAACCTTGGTTACCTACAACACCACCGAGAGCACCTAAACTACTATATTTGATAGACCCGAATACTAAGGTGGCTGAACTCCTCACAGGACCTCCACAACAATGGGATGATCAATAGGTACATCAATACATTGATTCGTCGGACCATTATCCCATTCACAAAATTTTCATTCCTTATGATCTCAAAGATGACTCATATATCTGGAATTACATGAAAGATGGTAATTTCACCGTCAAATCTTGATTGGAGGGCTCTTAACCTCAGTCTTGAAGAAGACACATCACAAGCTCTGCTTACAGTTAACACAGATATCCCCCAAAAATATGGCGTCTCCAAATTGTTCAAAAACTTAAGCATTTCTTGTGGAGATTTTTTCATCCAAAGCAATTGGGATCTCTGAAAATTTAAGACGACGAAACATTAATGTCAACCCATATTGTCCACGATGCTGCAATGAGGTAGAAACAAATAATCATGCAATGTTCACATGTCCACAGGTGAAACAAATATGGAGAGCTTCAGGAATTCCCACACATGTACTTTGAGCCCAGACGAGACAATGAAGAATAAAGTCCGCTATTTATTAACGTTGCATGAGGATACAAAGGTTGAGACAACCGGACGACTTTTACCATTTTGGCTAATGTGGCGTATTTGGAAGAGCCGAAATGATTTAGTCTTCAACAAAAGAGCAAAGGATACAACTGATATAGTCAAACAAGCGTCCCTCGACACAAAGGAATGGCTAGATAACATGCGACCCCCAGAAAGAAATACCCGAGACCAACTATCATCTACATCGAGAAAGGCTAATTGGCAAAAGCCTCCAGTAGGATGGGTCAAGTGTAACTACGATGTCTCTCACTATGAAGGAAAGATAACCGCGGGTCTTGGCTGGATCATCAGGAATTCACACGGCACATGTATGGACTGCGGAATGGGGAAATTTCAAGGACGCCAAACAATTGAAGAAGGAGAATGTACTGCACTCATTTGGGCTATACAATGCGCATAGGGACTTGGTTATAGGAAGGTAATATTCGAGGGTGACAGCGTCACTGTTACTAGTATCATCAATAGCATAGAGCCCAATCCAAGATTACGACATTATCTTGATTTCATACATCAATGGCGTAAAGCTTTTAACTTCATCGAGTTCAAATTCCGACATCAAGAAAACAACGTCTATGCTGATGTCTTGGTCAAGACAGCTACCAAGAGTAATACAAACTTTGAGTTATATCGAATATGTCCTAGGTTTTTATAGCCGTTTGTATACAATGATGTAAAACATTTGCATTGATAATAATATTGGAAGGAAAAAGAAAAAAATCTAAACGAAATAAAAAATATTAATTCTATATTTCTAAGTAAACTCTTATTCATTATGTTTAATATTTTGTTACTACATTTATACTCTAAAACTTCAAAAAGTATTTAAGTTAATTATCTTATGCTTTTGCTGATAAAACAAAAAGTAAGAAAATAATTCTATAGGATTTTGTTTACTCACAAGTGTAAAATAATTCTTTATGTTTTGTAGTCAATTTTAACAAACTTTAATTACAATGAAGTAACTAACGTCATTACATACACATCTTGTACAAAAAAGAAATATCAAATCATCTCTCTCTTAACTTTATTGGATGAAAGTTCACATCAACAAAACAAACAATAATTATTAATAATTTGTATGTAGTAAAATCTTATAAATACAAAACTGTAAAGCAAACTAAAAATTATGGAAGTAAGAACATATCAATTATTATGTCATGTTAAAACCGATTGCACCATTTTATTGTATCTATGAACATCATCTATTAGTTTTTTTTAGCTGGCAAACAAGATCCTAATTTTTGTATAAAACTTTAGCAATAATGCATTACAAAAACCTTCTGATTGTCATAAAAGATTAAATTAAGAAATAAGAATGAAGACTAGAGAGAATAAAACTCGAAACAAGAGTTTTCTTATTGCTTTCTCTTTCTCTTCTCTTTTTCTCTGTTTTCTCTATATCTTATAAATGAATGAAATGAGTTATATATAGTAGAGCTTACTTAGCTAGGAAGTAAATTACTTAGAGAATAGTAATGGATAAACATCATCCATATCTTAAAGATGAAGTAATGGATAAACATCATCCATATTTTAAGAAGGAAATAATGGATAAACATCATCTATATCTTAAGGAAGAAATAATGGATAAACATCATCCATATCTTATGGATAGAGATGAATGATGGATAATGACATCCATACTTATCCGGTTTATAACACTGATCAAAATAATACCATTATTCTACGTTCTCTAATCGTGAATCCTCATAATTGAGATATACAGTTTTATTTTTTCTGAAGACAATAATCTACACTTAATATACTTGAATAAAAAATTTATTTGTCTTACCATAAAAAGAAAGAGTAAAATATTGATTTTGATCTCAACAAAATCATATAACCGAAGCCGAAGGATGTGAAACAAATGGGCTTCTAGTTTGGGCCCAAATAGCCTAAAGCGAAGATAAAGCCCATAAAAACCTAAAATGTAAGCGAGCTTGCTTGTTGCTCCTATAAATTCATAAACCCTAACTTCGTTTTCCTCTCGCAGACGCAGCCATGGTAAATTCTTGATCTCCGCCTCTCAATCTCCGTTTCTTATGTATTACAAAATGAATTCTCCGTTTGCGAGCTTGATCTAGTTGGTTTAGCGTGTAATGGTTCCTTAGGTTTCTGATGTTTCGTTATGGATTTGCATTTGAGTGTTTTATCGTTGTTGTTATTTTAGGGTATCGATCTTATCGCAGGAGGTAAGAGTAAGAAGACCAAAAGGACTGCTCCTAAGTCCGATGATGTCTACCTAAAGCTTCTCGTCAAGGTAACAAATATTGACATGTCTTTTACTTATGTTTCTCTGTCTGTTACATTTTGGTTTATTGAGATTTGTTTGTGTTTTTGATAAATTTTGTAGCTTTACCGGTTTTTGGTGAGGAGATCTAACAGCAACTTCAATGCTGTGATTCTGAAAAGGCTTTTCATGAGCAAAGTCAACAAAGCTCCTCTTTCACTCTCTAGGCTTGTAGAGTTCATGACTGGCAAGGTTCGATCTTTTTGAGACCCATCTCTCTTTATATACATCTTGAGTCTGTCCTTGGTCTTAATTTGGAACCCCATTTATTTTATTTTCATTCTGTGAAGTTATGAGTTTTGACGTTGTCCTGTTATGTTAGTATGTGAGAACAAATGTACAAACTTGATTTTGTATCTTACTATTCAGTGATGGTTAGAGTACTCAAATGTTGTGGTTTGTCTATTTATTAGGATGACAAGATTGCTGTGTTGGTTGGAACTATCACTGATGATTTGAGAGTTCATGAGATTCCTGCCATGAAGGTTACTGCCTTGAGGTTTACTGAGAGGGCTAGGGCTAGAATTGAGAAAGCTGGTGGAGAGTGCTTAACCTTTGACCAGCTTGCTCTCAGAGCTCCATTGGGACAGAACACAGTAAGTAAAATTTTACACTATCTGAATGTTTAGGATAATTCAAGTTTATATATGAAACTGAGCTGTGTTTGATATGTTGTGACAGGTTCTTCTTAGAGGACCAAAGAACTCGCGTGAAGCAGTGAAGCATTTCGGACCTGCTCCTGGTGTGCCACACAGTAACACTAAGCCATATGTTAGGCATAAGGGAAGGAAGTTTGAGAAAGCTAGAGGAAAGCGAAAGAGTCGTGGATTCAAGGTCTAAGAAGATGTTTTCTGGTTTCGTTTTGCTTGGTTTAAGTATCGAAGTTTTGGTAGGGAACGCTGGTTCCTCTTTACCCTGTTCCAGACTTTGTTTTAAGTTCTGTTTTTCTATTCTCAAGACAATTGGATATTTTGCTTTGTCTTTTAATCTTACTACTATTAGCTGCAATGAGATTTTATCTAGAATTTGGATTTGATCAGTATTTGGAGTTCATAGTATCATTATGGTCTATTTCGTTTTGTATTTCTCTTCCTTGGAAATAAAATATCTGTACATGAGTATTAAAATGTGTAAACAACCCTGAAAAATGTTCTGTTTCGTACTAACCCACCTAATTCGTTGTCTATTAGGTTCTAGCAAAAATCGTATATCCATAATCATAATGAAGCTTGTCAAATAAGAACGCATCAAGTCTTCTCAGCACAAGTGGATGTAATCCAACAACATTGGAACACAGCTCCATGGTAACAGGAGATGGCTCGAAAGTTCCATACTGAATCTTGCAAGTTGGAAATGGTTTTAATGTACGCACGGATAAAATCTCAGTAACCATTTCTCGGGTTTCCAAGAAGAACAGTGTGCGATAACACAAACTTTAAGACTAAACAAGAAAATAGAAGTAAAACAAATCCATGACAGGATTAGTCCTCTGGAAAAACAAAACAAGGATCTGAATCACCAAACAGATACGGAAACTAGAATCTAATCAAATACCATCTTACATTCTTCTTGTTGTTGAGATTCTGTCATCGAGACAAAAGCGAAAAATACTAGTCGAAACTTGCGTTTAAGAACTTAAGCAGTTCATTTCTTTTGCTCTCTGCAGCTTTGTCCTCTTTGGACTTGTCAACCTTCAGCAGAATCTATAGCCAAACACATCAGAAGAAGGAAGTGAGAAAAGAAAACAGAAAATAGTTGTGTAGGGTGTAATATTAGACAACCCTAAAGAGAGTCTCAGACTAACTTTTTTCCCTGAAACAGCACTTCTACGTTCACCATCGTCTTTGTCGCGGTTCAAAAACTGAATCATGAAAGAAACTGAATCATAAAACATGGACTTCATATAAACTTTAGATCTTTATGGGTATATATAGCTATAGTACCTTTGATAGTTTTACAGGCCCGCTACTTCCTTCTCCTTCCCCTTTCTATACAACACTCACATTGCCAGGACCAAAAAGATAAACACAAACAAAACGAAGATAACACAAAGTCCCCAGTTTATCATGTCACCAACCCCAGCTCCAATTTCGAAGAGGCCACAGAGAAAGGCAAAAGAAGTATTATAAGAAACTTGTTATCTTGATGAGAATCTATTCAAAGCGTAATGAGAAAATAATGGCCAACCTTTCTTTCTCTGTTCTTATGCCGTTTATGACGATGACTCTTGCTTCGTTCCTTATCCTTAGCCTTTAAACAAAAAATGGTACTTTTAAGCTAAACACTATAACAGAGAAACTTCACATGATTAAGAATTGAGTACAGAAAGTAACCTTCTTTGGCTTTTCATGCTTCTTGTGCCTTCGTGACTTCTCATGCTCACTATCTGAGCTCTCACTGAGACAAAAACGCAAATATCACACTCTTAGTTTTCTCTAGTTTCTATTTACATCAATCAATTAATCCAGTTCCACTAACGAGATTCTAATCCAGTTCCATCAAATCAAACCCTAAACCCTAACATTCGACGAACAAATTCAAAATGTGAAACCAAACAAGAAACACAAGCTAGATTCTGCTTAAATCAATCTTTAGAGTTCCACTAACGATAATCTTATCCAGTTTCCATGTAACCAAACCCTAACCCTAACATTCAAAGAACAAAATCAAAATGTGAAATCAAGTGCTCCGATCCAGAAATGAAACCAAACGGGAAAATTAGGGTTTTCAATCGTAAAATTGGGCGAGAGAAGTTGACGAGAAATCAACGGACCTGGAGGAATCGGAGTAAGAAGAATCAGAGGAATCGGAGGAGTGTTGGCGTCTACGGCGTTTTTTCGAGGTGGATCGGCTCTTTTTCCGTACTTTGAGCGAGTCTCTGTCTCGATCGTTTCTACGATGATGACGGCGATCCTTACGGCGACGATGAGAGTCTGAAGAATCAGAGGAGACGTCGGAGGAAGACGAAGATGATGAAGCCGCCATTGTTGAGAGGACAAATCAAACAGAGAAAATTAGATCTTAAGGGTTTGGTCAAATTTATTAGACAGATATTTATTTAAAATAACTATAGGGGCTAGTTATAATAATTAAGTTTTGTTTCGGTACGTTTTATAAATCATTAAGAGATTAAGGAGTTGATTGCTATTACCGTTTTATTGAATTTTTAGGGTTTTTGCCCTTTTCTTTTTTCTTTTAGGGTAATATTACAAACTAACTATGAAATGGAAAAGAATTGAGAGAATGATCTTGTGTCAGAAAATAGCATTAGCTTTAGTTATAAAGTTTATATGTATTTGTTTAAAATAGCATGATATATTTACAAAAATTATGTAATTCTTTTAAATACATAAACGATATATATACACTATATATATATTTTTCTAAAATAATGTGTTTTTCTGAAATAGTATGATATATTTATAAAATGCATGCAATTCTCTTATAAAACACGAAATATTAGCAAATATATAGAATTGTTACAAAATTACATGGGTTTTTATTGGATAACATGATAAATATTTACATATTTCATGGGGTTTTGTTAGACAAATATTATATGTGACTTTGTTAAATAGCATGGAGTATTAATAATATGAGATCCAGTGGACAAATAAACAACAAAGGTTGAAAGTTTCAAAGAAATGAAGAGATTCGTGATAGAGGAGGGAGAACTAGAAGGAGATGGGTGGAGAGATTCGTCGACGGCATACGTATAAAGAAAATTCAGAAATATTGGCGAGAAAATTTGTTGGAGAGAGAGAGAGATTTGTGTTGGTGAGAGAAAGAATAGAGAAGTATGTTGTTGATATGCGATGGAAGGGGAAGTTTGCAAGCAAGAAAGAAGAAGAAGGTAAGATCATGTGTGGTTGAGGATAAAAATGTCATATATTGTGTCTAAAAGTGTTTTCCTCTCTCATAATTTTCAACCATAGTTATTTACTTCATTCTTGCAGTCAAAGGTCATTTAGTATATATATTTTTTCTTTTACTACGAAAACATCAATTTTCTGTTCTTTAACTTTTTTTTTCCGAAGACAACTTGTAAGACCACCTCCAACGGGAGGGACTATGAGAGTCCCTAAAAAAAAAATAAAAAAATATATTCTAATGTTGTTATTATATTTTAATTTTTTAATAGAGTTTGACTACTAAAAAAGCTACATGTATATATTTGGTGTTGAGACTGTTCCTTAAATAAGGGTTTTTGGAGCCCCTCTCTCCTCTGTCCCTCACTTTTTAATTATTTTTATTATAAGGGACTCACAATAGATACCACCATTGCTGCTGCTCTAATTCCTACCAGTGGATCTCACGTCTTCTCGAATATATGGACACACCACTGTTGGGCGGTCGTGTCACGTTCTAAGAAGTTTTAAAGATTTGTTATTGGCCCTACAAATTATTCAGGAAGGTCACCTATCCTGAAATTATTCCATCCAAACACTCTTAACTGTGGGGTTCTCTTAAGATCTTTGACCGAATTTTGGTGACTTAGGTGACCAAATCATTTTTTTTAAACAGATTTCTATTCGTTGATTAGCTTTTGTAAAGAAGTTATGTATGTTGATCCAAGCAAGGGACATACATGATCCAAAATTTCTAATCATACACAATAACATCAGGTTCAACCTAAACTAAAGCAAAGCAAGCATATACGTCTAAGTGTAGTGGCTAAATCAGAATATATACTATACATAGTGATTGCCAAGTTTGAGTCATAAGAGATGTAGTACTTTTAGATCTTTGAAGATTTGAGCTAATGACGATGATAACATGTGATCAAGTTAAACGCTTCATCATGGAATATTCTCCTTGGTCTTTTGGTATACAAAAGTGTTTCCAAGAATTACAATGACATATTTTTTATGGGAATTGTTAATCGCAGGAAGTGGAAGTCACTTTAGTTAAGCTAAATAGCTATATTTATAGTATTATTTTAGTTCGTATTAATAAATCCCTCTCTTAATAATAATATTTTTTTTTGCTATTCATCGGACAACTAAATGCTTTTAACGAATTTTACATTTAATGTTTTTGCTAATTTTTTAGCTAAACAATGACAACCAAATACCTCATATTCATCTCTAGAATCCTATGACAATGTTATTGCTGCATGAGTCTATTACTTACTTGCTAAGGGACCCGAATGTCCTCAAACACCATGGTGCAGTCAAAATTAAGTGTTGTATATTGTATGAAACTTCTATATATGAATAAAGTGCAAACGTAAAAAGTGCAAAAGATACATCGGAAACAAGATGTACTAAATAATTTTAATAAATTTTACAACATATATACATGACGATATTTAACATGAATTTACAAAGCTACTCATATTCACATTAATTTGGCAGACCATATAATACTGAATCTGAAGTTCTCAAAGTTTTCCTAAATATATTAAAACCAAAAATGAGGTTTGTCAAATATTGTTCACCTTCTAGATTTTTTTTTTTTTTTTTTTTTTTTTTTTTTT
>Ga0041059_1003078_pt1 | contig 11747 bp, 5 predicted proteins | sample AraColnosormetaG_FD_56232 | JGI IMG/M metagenome (GOLD analysis project Ga0041059, IMG submission 56232) | Arabidopsis roots microbial communities from North Carolina, USA - Col MF nosort | ecosystem: Host-associated > Plants > Roots > Unclassified | place: USA: North Carolina | collected 2013-09-02 | reverse complement strand
AAAAAAAAAAAAAAAAAAAAAAAAAAAAAAAAAAGTAGAGATGCATGATCAATTGATCATTACACAAAATAACCTTATAGATAATGTTCCACATGAATAGATGGTTTAGAAAAAAGGAATTTCAGACACAAGGCAGAACATGTAAACCCAAAACTAGAGTACTCATGTCTGAGTTCTCAAGCCCTTCACAAAACAGAGAAGTAGCAAAATATGAACTATTTATTGAATCCAAAGTCTGAAAACTATAATAAAATACCATAACATGACATAGTTTCAGCTCTAAAGAGCATTACAATACCAAATACAAACTATTTTCAACACACCAACAACGAAAAGGAAACAAACAAACTGCATATCTAACGATTAGATTCACGCACAAACATCCTTTCTAATCAGAAAAAGGAGTAAGAACTGCGTTAATGAGACGTTCTTATTTAGATAAATATTTTAAGATCAAACTTTTTTTCAGACAAAGAACATAAAGTTCTCGATGCCTGCGTGAACCTTGAAGATCTCTTTGTCCTCCATTGTGACAGAAGAGGATGAAGAGGCAACCGAGGCAGAAGACGAAGACGCTCCACGCGACTGCTTAGAATTCTTCTTCATTAAGCTTGCCTCGTAGTACACCCTTCCTCTAGAAGCAGCCTTGTCAGCATAAGAAACCGGAGGAACCAGAGCGACCGGTTTGGTGCAGCGAGTAAACGTGAAGCACAAGTCAAAGATGAGTTTCTGAATCTGATTCGAGTTGAACCCGATTTCGTCCGAAAGAACATAATAATGAGTTGGTTTGCTTGTACCTATCGCTCCATGTTGACTACAGAGGTAGAAATCATACTCAAACGGGTGAATGATCGTGGTATCAACGACCGTACCTGAAGGCACATTGCCCTTAGCCCTTCCATCTTTGCTAGTTGTGGCGGGGAAGAAACGGGTTTGATGACGTTTCTGTGCCACAATTACAGTTATCTGCGGATTATAGCCAACCTTGGCAAAAACGTCCTTAACATTCTGTAACTCCACATTGAGAACCATATCGAACTGACCATCGCTGACACCATCACGGAATATCACAATCTTGTTAGGTCGTTTCTCGGGGGCCTGAGAATGAGCTTCGATAAGCTCCCAGCAAGTTTCACCAAACCCTTGTATCTCTTCTTTACGGTGACTCTGAGCTTTGACTCTAGCTGCGTAGCGGTTAGCTTCAGGCCAGTTAAGAGTGCCTACAACAGCAACAATGGATGGACTCATATTGTCGTGAGCAGCGGGATGATTGACATCAGCACCAATGAACATGACCTTATCTTCTTTTTTGAAGAAAGAGAAAATATTATCCACCAACTCCACGTTCGTTCCACCAACCTTTGCGTTTATCTTGAGGGCGAGATTTGCCAAGTACTGATCAGAAACGGTTTCTCCTTTAATGGCAGATATGGTCAAGAAACACTGAGTCACTAGACCAAGTTTGGTCTCGGCTATCCATTTCAGAGTCTTGTATCCATCGTGCTTCCCAGTCATAGCACACAGAACAAGAGTTGGACAAGCCCCACCATGGTTATGAGAAGCCTCATCTATCACGGATCGAAGCAATTCCTCAAGAGCATTACCATCATAAAGTGTTTCCATACTCGATGTTTTGCAAACGATAGGAGCCTCCATCTGCATCCCAAGTCCCTTACAACGTTCGATGAGTTTATTTACAAAGTAACCAGGCATCTTTTTTTTCAAACTCTCGGATGCAGTGAAGTCAAGAACAGCCCAATGCTTGATTATTGAACCCTTTGTGACTCCCTTTGTCGTAAGGTTCCATTGATTGCTCTCGCTCATGAGTTTCTCATGGATAGGATTGCCTCTCCGATCAGTCAATTTCAGTGTAGGAGCCTCGAGTACACGACCTTCCACCGTTGTCATGTTTGGATCCACTCTCAATCCGAAGTTTCCAATGATATCTCCACTGTCATAAATATACATAAAAGGATAAGATTAAGGTCATAAGACTAAAAAATAAATATAAAAATCTTTTGTCCACATACCCTCTAGGTCCATCACTAGACTTTATCATCTTATTTATATTCTCCAGTCTTTGTTGTGGAGTGACTAGTGAAAGCTCCTTTAACCACGCGGCTGAATCTCTATACAATTTCTCTTTTGGAAAAATCTGCCCCTCGACTAAGTTACAGAACTCCATGGGTACAAAATTTTCCCGACCCTTTTTCCCCAAATTCAAGCAAGGAATATCCTTGTGATCAATGTCTCTTCCATACTTTTCCTTGAAATACTCAACAATGGATATTTTCCTTGGAGGCTGGTTTCCAGCATGATCAATAAAATCGAATTTGATATCTTTTGTGTCGTCCTTACTCAACCCCATAATGATGAATTTCTGTTTGGTCTTTCGATGATCAACAGTGACTTTCAAACCAATCAATTCTTGTACCACGTCATCAGGCCTACAATTCTTAAACTGACGTATATTTCTCCACCCAAAGTACAACTTCAGGTATTCGATGACTGAAATTGCTTTGCGGAACGCCAACAAAGAGGAGTTCAAACATAATGATAAACCTTGTACTGTGGGCTTGAGAGTGTGGTGAAACCCTTTCGCAGCTCCAACTCCGTATCCAAAGTCAATCTCTAGCCGAGTACTAAAGAATCTTTTACCAACAGTGATCATACGTTTTGAAGGATGTTCCTTCATCACAACATCCATTCCTTGCAACACATCACGCGGAATAAAAGTGGAACGTCCATCTATGTAGGCTTGCAAGTCAAGTAACTTTAGCTCTTTCACTTGTTTGATGATGAACGTATAGCTTCTACCTCTCATGATCTCCTCGGTTTCTGAGAAATCAACTTTAAATGATCCCGTAGGTAATTCAACAGCGCTGAAAATGTTCTTCTGACCATCGTACGCTGTCATGGCGTTAGGAAAGTCATTATTGTCCTTGAACAGCTTTTCTTTGACCATAGCTAGCTCAAATCTTGATATCTTTTTTGAAGAATTTTCTCCTTTGATATCAACATCGTAGTGCCTTATGACACTTTCTGTTGAGAAACTCACTCTAAAATGATTGACGGAGAGATTAATTACGCCTTTCACTTTTATATTACCACCTTTATCAGGACGCTTTACTGGTTCTTTCTTATCAGAAGAAGATGGTTTCGGAGTCATAACTTGAGAACCTGTGAAATTAACATACAAATAACTTATTTGTTAATCTCTGTAGCTCAAAAACACATAAATATTCATTAAACCAAAAAAGGTATTCATATAATATATCTTTGTTTATGTTTAATATTCTTATAATATTCAGAATTAGTTAAGTTCTAAAATTATTTCTTGTAAGCAATTCTAAAATTATTGATTTAAGCAATTTTGGGTAATTTTAATTCTCCAAGGTAGTAATGTAGAACATAAGTTTTTCTCAAACTCATTCTGTATTAATCACCTTAAAACAAACTCATTGTTTAGTTACTTGAACGTTAGAAAAATAGCAAATGCTTAAAGATATGGCAAAGAAAAATCTAGAGTTATGGTGCTTACCACTAGCGGTGTGAGAAGCAACGACGTTAGACGAAGAACTAGAAGGTAAGACCGTCGAATCAGAGAAAAGTTGAGGCTTACGAGCCCACGCGCCTAAACCCACGCCTCCTGTTGCAAAGGATTGACTCACTTGACCCTGCGAAGACGACTGAGAAACCGCCTGTGGCTGAGGTTGTTGCAACTGCGTCCCACGACCAAAGTGACCCGACGATAGTCCCGACTGACTCTGTCCACGGTCTCCGACGCCGCCTCTACCCACGTCTCCGACGCCGTCTCTACCCACGTCTCCGACGCCGTCTCTACCCACGTCTCCGACGCCGCCTTGACCCACGTCTCCGACGCCGCCTTGACCCACGTCTCCGACGCCTACTTGACCCACGTCTCCGACGCCACCTTGACCCACGTCTCCGACGCCGTCTCTACCCACGTCTCCGACGCCGTCTCTACCCACGTCTCCGACGCCGCCTTGACCCACGTCTCCTGGTGCAACGCCTTGACTCACTTGAGCTTGCGACGACGACGGAGGAACTTCCTGTGGCGGAGGTTGTTGCAACTGCGTCCCACGACCACGAACATGACCACCTGAACTTTGCCCTGGATTTACCCAACCACCATCCCTATCTTGAACAAAGCCACGACCACGACCGCTGTAACCACGACCACGATCTCCGCCGCCGCCTCTGCCATGGCCATCACCACGACCGCTGTAACCACGACCACGANCTCCGCCGCCGCCTCTGCCACGGCCATCACCACGACCGCTGTAACCACGACCACGATCTCCGCCGCCGCCTCTGCCATGGCCATCACCACGACCGCTGTAACCACGATCTCCGTCGCCGCCTCTGCCACGGCCATCACCACGACCGCTGTAACCACGACCACGATCTCCGCCGCCGCCTCTGCCACGGCCATCACCACGACCTCCTCGGTAACCACCTCGATCCATGGTATTTGACTGGATACGGTCGGGAAGACTCTTGAGTGACAAAAGATTGAACTAGAATTTTCTTTATGTGTTTGCTTTCAAAACTTGTGAATGTGAAGTAACAAATCAGAGGGCTTTAAATAGAAGAACAAAAGGTGTAGGAACAGAGAAGCTTAAGTCGTAGAGTTTGTAAAGTTGTCGTAATCTTCCACGAAACCACCAAAAAGTAAGAAAGTACAACTGTATTAAACTTGTGTCACAATTAACATAAAACAGAGTCAGATGCAACTGTAAGACGTGGCATTTCATTTTATTTTATTTGAAACTCTCTTCTTAATTATAATTATGTTTGTAATTTATTTAAGGAAACCATTAACAAAGAAAAACAAAAATCTCATGTTTACTTTCTTTCATCCACCCACGGTTTTTTTCTTGCGTCCACTGTCTCTCTGTTTCACTTTCGATCGAAAACGACATTATAATAACCCACTAGAGGTGTCAAAAATTAAGGTTTTTAGGTAAGTAAATAAAGTTAAAGTTTTCGTTTTCCTCTTTTGGAAAAAAATTTCTACTTCTAATAATAATAATACTTGTTATGTTCTTAATAAATAATATTAGTTGTACGTGTGTATTGTCTTTAAATTTTGGTCATGATAATAACGGTACTTTTTAATAATGGACTTATTATATGTGGCTATATATTTGATATATCATATACTGATGAGTATTGTATACGCATTAGCGTGGGTTTCCAGTTTTCTAAAAAGAAAACTTTGATTGTAAATTTTTCTTTTTACCATTTTATGTAAAGAATCTTTTGATGTTGTATTTTCCATTGGTTTTTATGTGTCTTTTCATCTTTTGAAAAACATTTCCCTCACGCATTGCTATTTTTAGTTAAGAGATTGATGAAGTCAATTACACAAACTCTCATCTCCAACAGATCAACGATCACTTTTACTTACTCATCGGTTCGCTCATACGCATACTTTTTGAAAAAGGTAATAAAGAAGATTGGAGAATCAATTACGTATGTAACGTGGTTTACTTAGCTCGAGTCAAAAGATCTTTTGTTTTATTATTGATGATGTGATACAATTAACGAACGTATATTTTGTGTGTAAAATTTTGATTAATCATATATTATTCGACTAAACCGCTATAACATGAGATAACTAGACAGATAAAAAATCATGTTGCTGAATGATAGGCGTAGCAGTGTAGCACAATCTCTGAAAGTTATGTGACTTGTGCATAATTTACTGATATTTATTTCACAACATTCACTAGCCAACACCGTTTTAAATTCATAACGTTCACATCGGTTTATATATTAATCTAAATTCTAATAATGTATTTCAACAAAAGCATCAGTTGCGTAAAACACTTGCTTGATTAGAATTATTTAATACATTATACACTATAAAGGCGATTGTATAAACTAGACTTTTACTATGTCAAAATTAAAATAACTTTAGTTAGGCACTGCGCTAATTAAGATCATTTTAATTTTGATTTAGCCATACTTATGTAAAATGGTATGACTATGTCAAGATTAAAATGTCTTTAATTAGTGAATACGTAGTTCGACCACTCAAACATACTAACTCAATTATTAAAAAAAACAATTGCTCTCTAAACCGCCAAAAAGAAATAGTAAACTTTTTAAATATATCTATAGATTTTTCACTAAATGGAATTATATAAGTTGAGAAAAAACTTAATTATATAAATATATCTATAGATTTTTCACTAAATGGAATTATATAAGTTGAGAAAAAACTTAATTATATAAATGTTCTCGAACACACGACCAAACATTTTGAGAGCTCGTAGCTAGTGTTGTTTTAAACTTTTTTTTGTTGAGAATTCATAGGGATAGGGTTATTGTTAATTTTGATGAAAAATTAAGTTATTTGTTCAATCCTTTATGTTGAGAAATGGATGTAAAGATATATGTTGAGAAATGGATATAGTTATTAGTGTATGCTTGTGAGTCAGTCAGTAATAGTCATGTTCTGTTGGAAATGAGTGTTTGTGGTCAATTATCTTTTGGAAGTTTGGAACAATACGTAATTGATTGTAATTTAGTTCTAAATATGATTATGTGGCCTGATCGAGTCTGATGTAACGAAAAAGATTTTGACTAACGAGTATCAAATGTTGAAGTCATGCAACGAAGAAATTGCAGCTTCAACTTCTATAAGAGTATCCAATGTATATATAACAACACCATTTCATACAAACAACAAATAACAAAACAACAAAATAACTATTAATTAATCATGTTAATTGTAACTAATTGACTCTAAGACGAAATATGCATTCAATTCTCAAAAAACTATCATTTATGTATTTTTCTTTTCTTCTGAACTTACCATAACTTACAAACTCTTACTATCTTGTGGTATTTGAAAAATTTATAAATTTTCCGCTAGTTTTGGACGAGAACAACGTAAAATTGGGTGTTTAAGGTCATTTCTCTAAAACAACCATACTTTGATCATTCAAACAATCCTTAAAATTGGATGGGAATTTCTCATATTTTTCCATTTTTTCGGACACAAATAAACTTGATTGATTAACCTGGGAGTACATGAGTAGTGTGGTGAATGAGATTGTGCAAGCAACAGAATCTTTATAAAACGATTGGGAATAAAAATAAATGTTTCATATCAAGTCTTAGGTTCAGAGATTAGCAATTTACAGATTATGTTTTGTCTTGTAACATCTGTGGTAGTCCACAAGGGGCAAAAGTGGAAGGAATGATGAAGTAATTGAATGATACAGAGCTTATCATACTTCAGTAGCGACCGAACATGATCATGGTTAATGCACTTACTAAATTTCAGACACACACTGAACATGTAATTCTAATCTCCGAGATCTAAAGCATTTTAACAAAACTCAGAAACAAAATTAGCAAAATATGAAATAATTACTGAATGCAGAGTCTGAAATACAATAATACCAAAAAAAGAAGAAGACGTAGTTTTTGCTCAAAAGAGATTACAAATTCGTTTCAACACACCAAAACCAAAAAGAAAGAAACACACTACGAAAAACCCAATTAGATTCACGCACAAACTCCTTTCTACCAGAAAAAAGGAGTTAAAACTGCGTTATTGGGGCGTTCCGATTTCGAATATAGGTTTAAGTTCAGCTTGAGACCCAAAACACAAAAGAAACTCACTCTCTTCTTCAGACGAAGAACATAACATTCTCAAGCTCTGCATGCAGCTTGAAAATCGCTTTGTCCTCAATTGTAAGAGAAGATAATGAAGAGGCAAGCGAAGCAGCAGAGGTTGACGCTCCCCGCGGCTGCTTAAAGTTCTTCTCACGAGAGCTTGCCTCGTGGTACATCCTTCCTCTAAAAGCAACCATGTCAGCATAATACACCGGCGGAACAAGAGAGACGGGTTTGGTGCAGCGAGTGAAAGTGAAGCACATCTCGAAGATGAGCTTCTGCACCTGATCCGAAGTGAATCCAAGTTCGTCCCAAAGAGTGTAGTAATGAGTCGGTTTGCTTGTCCCTATCCCTCCGTGGTGACTGCAGAGGTAGAAATCATACTCATACGGGTGAATAACTTTAGTATCAACAACCGTACCTGAAGGCACATTGCCCTTATCACTTCCATCATTATTTGTGGCTGGGAAGAAACGGGTTTGATGACGTTTCTGGGCTACGATTACCGTTATCTTTGGATTGTAACCATTCTTCTCAAAAGTTAGCTTAACATCAAGCAACTCCACATTGAGAACCATATCGAACTGAGCATCGCTGACACCATCACGGAATATCACAATCTTGTTAGGCCGTTTCCCTGTGGCCTGAACATGAGCTTTGACAAGCTCCAAACAAGCGTCGCCAAATCCTTGTATTTCCTCTTTGCGGTGAGGCTGGGCAATGACTCTAGCTGCATAGCGATTTGCTTCAGGCCAGTTAAGAGTTCCCACAACAGCAACAATGGACGGGCTCATCTTGTCCCGAGCAGCGGGATGATTGACATCAGCACCAATGAACATGACCTCATCCTCTTTTTTGAAGAAAGAGAAAGTATCCATAAGCTCGACATTGCTTCCACCAACCTTTGCGTTCATCTTGAGGGCAAGATTTGCCCGGTACTGATCACCTCCTTTAGTGGCAGGACCAGTCAAGAAACACTGAGTCACCAGACCAAGTTTGGTCTCGGCTATCCATTTCAGAGTCTTATAGCCATCGTCTTTCCGAGACATAGCACACAGAACAAGAGTTGGACGAGCCCCACCATGCTTACGAGAAGCTTCATCTATCACGGATCGAAGCAATTCCTCAATAGCATTACCATTAGAAAGTGTTTCCATTCTCGATGTTTTGTAAACGATAGGAGCCTCCATCTGCATCCCAAGTCTCCAACAACGATCAATAAGGTTATCCACAAAGTCATTAGGCATCTTGTTAAATCTCTCGGATGCAGTGAAGTCAAGTACAGCCCAATGCTTGACTATAGATCCCCTTGTGACTCCCTTCTTCATAAGGTTCCATTGGTTGTTCTGTCTCGGGTTGGGTTCCTCACGCACAACTCTCCCTCTCTCTGCCAACTTCAATGATGGAGCCTTGAGTACACGACCTTCCACCGGTGTCATGTTTGTATCCACTTTCAATCCAAAGTTTCCAATGATTTCACCACTGTCATAAACACACATACAAAAATATAAGACTGACAAAATTTTAAAAAGATAGACAATAAAAGTGAAGTTCTTTGTACACATACCCGCTCGGTCCATTACGAGCCTTTATCATCTTATCTATATTCCTCTGCCTTTGTTGTGGATTGACCAGTGACAACTTTTTTAGCCACAAAGCTGAATCTTTATCCAAGTTATCCTTTGGATATATCTGTCCCTCAACCAAGTCACAGAATTCCATGGGCACAAAATTTTGCCTACCGTTTTTTCCCAAATCCAAGCAAGGTATATCCTTGTGAACAATGTGTCTTCCATACTTTATCCTGAAATACTCAACAATGGACGTCTTCCTTGGCGGCTCGTTTCCCTCTTGATCAATAAGATCAAATTTGATGTCTTTTGTGTTTTGCATACTCAGCCCTACAATGGTGAGTTTCTGCTTGTTCTTCCGATGATTGACAGTGACTTTCAAACCAATCAATTCCTCTTCCACATCACGCCTCCTAAACTGACGCATATCAGACCAGTTAAAGTACAACTTCAGGTATTCAATGACCGACATTGCTTTGCGGAACGCCAACACCGAGTAATCCAAACACAAAGACAAACCTTGTGCTGTGGGCTTCAGAGTGTGGCGATACCCTTTCGCAGCTATAACCCCGAAACGAAAATCTTCATCTGGCTCAGTTTCACGAGTGAAAAAGCTTTTACCAACAGTGATCATACACTTGGAAGGATGCTCCTTCATCACAACATCCATTCCTTGCAACACATCACGCGGATTGAAAGACGATCTCCCTGTCATGTACTCTTTCAAGTCACCTAGCTTCAGCACATTCACCTGTTTGATAGTGAACGTATAGCTTCGACCTCTCATCTCTTCAGTTTTAGGATACTCCACCTTGTATGACCCCGTAGGTAACTCAACCGCACTGAAAATGTTCTTCTGACCATCATAAGCTGTCATAGCTAAGGGAAACTCATCGGGATTGTCAGTGAACACCTTGTCCCTAACCATAGCTAGCTCAAACCTCGAAACCTTCTTGGTAGGAATTTCTCCTTTGATTTCAACATCATAATGTCTTATAACACTTTCAGGATTGAAATTCACTTTATAATGATTCACATATAGATTAACACGCCGCACAGCCACAACTCCGCCTCTATCAGGTCGCTTCATTGGTTCTTTCCTATCAGAAGTCGCAACTTGCACCGATGGCTTCAGATTCATAACTTCAGCTACTGTCACATTTCAAAAATATAATTACAACTTTGAGCTAAACAATAATCACATAAAACATTCATCAAAAGCTATTGATTAACTAACATAAATCTCTCTAATGATTTCATAATTTAAGTTCTAATCATTTATTATAAGCTTCTATGAATTTGCCCTAATTTCATTTCCCAAAGAGTTCTCGAACAAAATTAAAATTGAGCATATATACCACGAACGGGTTCAGAAACCACGGTGGTGCTGGTGGACGGAGAAGCCGAATCAGACGGAACCTGTGGCTTACGACCCCACGCGCCTCTACCAGCGACTCCTCCTACTGAACCGGCATAACTCGCCGGAGCCTGCGACGGCTGCGGAGCCACCTGTGGTCGAGGCTGTTGGAACTGCGTCGTCCCACGGCCACCGTGACCTGGCGGAGGTCCCCGCTGACTCTGGCTTCGAAAATCCTGTTGTTCACCACGACCTTGACCACGATTTCCGCCGCCTCGCTCTGAGCCACGACCACGACCTTGTTCTCCGCCGCCGTAGCCACGATCACGACCTTGTTCTCCTCCTCCTCCGCCTCCGCCATAACCACGGCCACCTCTACCACGGCCATCACCACGACCTCCTCGATAACCACCTCTCTCCATTGGATCTGATCGGGAAACACTGAGTGAAACAAAGCTTTACGTGTTCAGAATTTTGCTGCTTCTAGTTTTGAACTAAACCAAATCGGAGGTTTATAATATCAGAAAGAAAGAATAAAGTGTCAGAGAAGCTATTGAAAAAAGAAAAACAGAGAGAACTTGTCCCTTAAGGAGTTATTAAAAAAAGTTCTCGAATGTTCCTTGACACAACCGTAAAATAAGGGATGTTGAATCGTCTTTCACAGTATTCTACTTGAGAAAAATAACTTCCAAATACATACAAACTTTTTTTTCTTCTTTTTCAACTGTCCTCAATTTTATTATCTTTGTAATTTAAAACTAATACATAAATATTTTAGTTTTAAGACCTTGAATGGGTGTGGTTTTTAAACTAGATTTTGGTTTAGTTTTTTTCAAAATCTATTTTATATCCATTCAAGATTTTGAAAAAAATAAGTTTTTCTAAAAAATAGAGAATCTAGTGTTTGAGTGTTTTAACAATTTTTCAAAGAAAACCAAAATCATAAAACCATCCATTACATTCTTTTATTTTATTTTTAGATTTTTTTGTTACAAAAATATTATCCATTAACATAAAAACCAAAATCTAAACAAACTACCATTCAAGTTTTTAAGAAACTAAAATCTACACCAAAAACAAAAACCAAGAAAATCAAAAACTAAAAACCAAAAACCAAAATCCAAAAACCATTTTTAAAATTACAAACATTCATGGCCTTAGTT
>Ga0041059_1003077_pt1 | contig 11750 bp, 13 predicted proteins | sample AraColnosormetaG_FD_56232 | JGI IMG/M metagenome (GOLD analysis project Ga0041059, IMG submission 56232) | Arabidopsis roots microbial communities from North Carolina, USA - Col MF nosort | ecosystem: Host-associated > Plants > Roots > Unclassified | place: USA: North Carolina | collected... | reverse complement strand
GTGAATACAAATAAATCTAAGAAGAATAGAAGTCCTAAGGATGGATTCATTGATAAGGGCAACTCTAGGGTTCATCAGGTGGCTAACAGGTGAAAGGCAGATACCCTAGACGATAGATTCAAAGAACGGGTCAATCCACTCTCGTGACTGAGACCCCCATAACTCTACCACTTCCTAATCTCAACTCTCGTTCACGAAACATAGGAAAACAGGGTTTAAGCAATAATCTACCAAAGTCAATATGCAGTCTATCCAATCTCTTGGGCTAGAGTCTACAAATCTCTCGAATTCGTAGATCAGGCATCCATTTGAACATCTTTTGGATGCTGGATACCTATGGTCGAATTTCCACATTAGCCAGCGAAAACCGCATAGGGGCCAACGAATTTAGAAGGGATCTAACTTAATCTTAACCACCTGACTAACCGAGAGATTACCCTAATCTAATTCATCCTCAAGAACCCTAATCACTACTCAAGCAACATAAGTAAGAACACAAACCCAGAAATTACTGAAATCATGTCAAAATGTAGATCTAAACAAGCTAAACAACTTTGTTCAAAGAACTAAATGCAAAAACGAAATAGATTAAGAGTAATTAAGGTTTTTAAGATTCAAGAACACAAAGAAAAACTAAGAGATAAAAGCTTGGTCCTTTGGACAAATCCCAAAGTGACCTATATATACGAAAATCTCAAAAACCCTAGATTCACTAGAAGACAAGAGACTTGAGGCGGTTTAGATGAATGCTAGATCTTGGGGATTGAGTAAAGAGGGTGCTGCAAAGCCTGCGCCTTTGCCTCCATGCTCCGAGTGATCAATTGGTCGAGTAGTTGCTTCTTCCTCTCCTATTCTTATGCTCAAATGTCTGGTTGAGTGGGGAATGAGGAGGATAAGAAGACGCTTTGAACGATTAACAAGTCTTGTAGAATAGGTTTTCCTTGATCGAGTAACTTGTCGAGTAGAGGATCAAGTAGGAGGGGCGAGTAGACCGATCTACTGCTTCCTCTGTGGCTGCCTGGATCGAGTGAACTGGTCGAGTGAATTGCTGCCTCCTCTGTAGCTGCCTGGATCGAGTGAACTAGTCTAGTAGATTGCTCTTCTGTTTCCCTCCTGGTTGGATAGAGTAGAGGGTCGAGTAGAATCCTTTTAAGCTCCTTCTGCACGTGAAAACACACCAAAACATGCAATATGTATGCAAGATGCCCCACCTATAGTTGCTCAACCAAGAAAAATTGCTATGGATCCAGCTGCTATGGATCAACAGCTGCTATGGATCCAGCTCCTTTTGCACCTGATCCAGCTGCTATTGATCAACAGAACAGACCATTTGATGTTCAAGACCCACCTATAGTTGCTCAACCAAGAAACATTGGTGTTGGTAATGCCCCAAAGAATCATCACCAAATACAAGGGATAGTGCCTCCACCAGTTCAGAACAACAACTTTGAGATCAAGAATGGTCTCATCTCCATGATCCAAACAAACAAATTTAATGGTTTGCCTATGGAAGATCCCCTGGACCATCTTGACAGCTTTGATAGGCTCTGTGGCCTTACCAAGATCAATGGTGTGACTGAAGACATGTTTAAACTCAGACTATTTTCCTTCTATTTGGGAGACAAGGTACACCAGTGGGAGAAGACTCTACCCCAGACTCCATCACCTCATGGGACGATTATAAGAAAGCTTTTCTTGCTAAGTTCTTCTCTAATGCTCGCACAGCTAGATTGAGGAACGAGATCTAAGGCTTCACACAGAAAAACAATGAAACTTTCTATGAAGCTTGGGAGAGGTTTAAAAGCTACACTACTCAGTGTCCTCATCACCGTTTCAAGAAGGCTTCATTATTGAGCACACTCTACAGAGGAGCTTTACCAAAGATCAGAATGCTACTCGACACTGCCTTAAATGGAAACTTCCTGAACAAGGAAGTAGCAGAAGGATGGGAGTTGGTCGAAAATCTAGCACAATCTGATGGGTCCTACAATGAAGACTATGATCGCTCAGTGAGAGGAACTGGAGGAACTAAGGATAAATAGAGCAAAGATATCAAGGCTCTGAATAAAAAGCTAGACAAGTTGTTGCTGGCTAAGTAGAAGCAGATACACTACATCACTGATGAAGAGCATTTCCAAATGCAAGAAGGGGGGATAATCAAACTGAAAAGCTCTGCTCCATTCAGAACCAAGGAGTGTTCAACAAGGGCTATAACAACTATAAGCCCAACCCAAACCTCTCCTAGAAAAGCACTAATGGAGCTAACCCCCAAGATCAAGTGTATCCACCACAACAGAATCAGTCTAAGCCATTTGTTCAGTATAACCAAGGTTATGTCCCTAAGCAGCAGTTCAATGGAGGATACCAACAGCAAAATCCACCACCAGGATTCACTCAACAACCACAACAAGCCCCAACTGCTCAAGATCCTGAAATTAAGCAACTTATTCAATAGATCATTTAAGGACAAGCTACTGGAGCTATGGCTTTTGACAAGAAGATAGCTGAATTACACAACAATATTGATTGTTCTTACAACGATCTAAATATCAAGTTTGAAGCTCTAAATTACAAAGTCAAGTATGTGGAGAGTCAATTTGCATCAACCTCTGCGCTGAAGCATCCGTTGCAATTTCCAGGGAAATCAGTTCAGAATCGTAAGGACTATGCTACTGCTAATGTTATCACCATCCGCCAAGAAGATGAGTCTCCACCAAGTCATTAGACTCACAATACTGAGGACATTATGATTCAAGAAGGGGGGGATTCAACTCAAATTGCTGAACCTGCCACCCAACAATTCATCAGGACTATAGAGCACACACCTTTGCTGAATACTCACCACTTTGAAAAAAATTCAAAAGAGAAAAACTCAAGAAGGATCAGAATCAAGAAATGATTAGTAGAGTCATGACTCAATAAACTTACAAGAAGAAAGTCCTCTAAGAAAATCTTGATGATCTCGGTTCATTCATTTTGTCATGCTCTCTAAGAGCATTGACATTCAATAGGTGCCTTTGTGATTTGGGAGCATATGTTAGCCTTATGCCTCTCTCTACAGCTAAAAGGCTAGGGATCATGGAATACAAGTTCTGCAATTTAGCTTTACTCTTAGCTGATGGTTCTGTTGCACATCCTCATGGTCTAATAGAAAATCTGCATATCAAGATTGGAAATGTTAAGATACCTACAAATTTTGTGGTATTGGACACAGATGAAGAGGAAAAGGATCCCCTGATCCTAGGCAGGCCCTTCTGAACTTCAGCTGGAGCAGTCATAGATGTAAGGAATGAAAAAATTGATCTAAACCTTGAAAATGGTATCAAGATGAGATTTGACATCAGCAAAGCTTAAGGGAAATCAATAACATGAGATCAGAAATTTGGGATTCAGGACATGGATGTTGATGAAGAAACATATACTGGAACCCCACCAAGAGTATACTTCTCAACTCAGCAAGCTGAAGAGAACTTTTGACCACAAGAAGAGAGCAATAGAAGGGTTAGTTCAAACTGAATATCCTACAGAAGTTGACTGGTATGAGATGAGAAAAAAATTTAAATAACAAAACAGAGTCATAAAAGGATTATCTTCAAAGGTGATGAAGAGATCAACGAAGCACTGTTATTATATTTAATTAATCCTTATTCAATTTCAGTCTCCACATGGATGACAGCGTACAGAAATTGTCCCACTGTTATGTCAAATCACCCACTTACATCTTCCTACTCTTTCGACAGCATATAATCCTCGTTTGAACACAAATTATGCACCGTATTTAGTGTAATAGTCCAACAAACTTTGGAAAACACAAAAACCTGATCATTAGCAAACATAAACAATAAACAATTTCTAAGCACTTCATATTGTCCAATGGGTTTAACGGACCTCTCCACAATTTAAATAAAAAAACATTAAACCATTGTTTGAGAAAGACTGCTTAAAGAGATTTGTTCTCCACTTTTATTTCCAAATAATTCTCAGTTAGTAGTGTTTTCGTAATAAAAGCTCTTATTGGAAAGGGTAGGTGTTCTTCGCATAGCAACACTGGAAACTAAGTGTGATGGGTGATCAAGGAAGAAGATTCCCAACTAGATGTCGATGCGGTGAAGCTATAAGGATGGGTACGTCAAAGACGGCTTCTAATCCGGGGAGATTATTTCATTCTTTTTCTAATGGATCTGCCGAGGTAATTTCAATTCTCAGATCTTTTTAATTATTTCTGTAAATTTGGGATGATTTTTTTTTTTTTTCAGAGACGGCGGCATCACTCGTTTAAATGGACTGATGAGTGTAGGGTGGAAGAGCTTGAGGATTTGAAGTTCAAAATGTTTAATGTTGAACACGATTCAATGTCATTTCAAAAGAGTGTAATGTTGAACACGATTAAATGTCCTTTTTGATTTGTGCGTAATGGATTAACGATGATCGATAATCTAGCTAATGTACTTTTAATCTGTTTTTAATCCGTGATCTCATTGTTCCCTAATAGTGTTAACGTTCTAACCTATATGTTCATCCAATTCAATACCCCTGAAGCTAACCCTGGCTTCTAGAATAACGTACATAAGTCTCTCAGTCTGTACACTTGTTTAACAAGACAGTTTGTGTCATAATATCGGTCATTCCAATACTATATGTAATAATAGCATTTATATAACGATTTAAACAATTGACTTGTTACAATTCGATGACTCAAAGATCGATTCAACACAACACAACTCGATCAAGCTTCAATTCGCGGAACACTCAATAGATCGATCAAGAACGCAATCAAACAAAGAACAAAAACGAACACACGATTGTTTACCCAGTTCAGATCATCGGTGTGATGATCCTACGTCTAGGGCCAGATTCAATCCAACAATCCACTATGAATCAATGTTTACTCAAGCTCAAAACCCAAAGCTCAAGATCGTGTTACAAAGGAGAAGAATTGAGATAAGAATTTTCTGTTACAACGAACAAAGGAAGAAGAAGACTATTTATAACAGAGACAAAGTCAAACCCTCTAATTCGGGAAGAGTCTTCTGATCCTTTTGTTAATCTGAAACTGATTTCTTCTTTTGTTTAAACCAATACCAAACCGGCATTGAACCGTGATCCAACAACTAACCAGCTAACCAAGTCGACATCAGGCTAAACCAGAAGTTTGAATCACACCTTTACATGACTCTTCCGACCAATGGTTTTACGTCATACATTCAGGTTATTATGTACTCACTTTCATGTTCATAATAATATGTTCATAATAACATTTTCATAAATATATGTCCGGAATTCCTATTACGTACTCACTTTCATACTATAACTGCTCATAAGTAGCCAAAAATAACTAATAATTATAAGGGAACATTCCATAAAAATACACCAACTATTTTTCTGTCACCATTTTAATACACAAATAAATTTGCTTCCAAGAAAATACACTAACTATTTTTTGTACCCGTTCTAATACACAAACGTTGAGCCGTCTTTCCAATTTACAACCTTGCGGCGGTATTTCGGTATTGATTTTTGTGCAACAGTTAAAAAAAGATGAAAAACGGAAGAAGTGTTCTTTTTAAAAGATATTTTGGCGAAAGTATGCCAAACTGTAACTCATCCTTAAAATTATTGCAAGTTTTAATTGTTTTCTGAATTAAGTTATTGCATTTTTAATTTAATATATCAATCTTATATTAAAATATAATTTTATAGAATAATTTGTGGATTGCATTTTTACCACGATAGCCACAAGTGCTCGAATACTCTATTTTATACTGAACCCAAACTATCTACACTCTGGCACGGTATTATGAATATTTGATTAAGATGAAACTTTGGAAATCATCAAAATAGCAAGTGTTGTCATTCACAAAACAAAAGGTTGAAAGTATTGTCATTCAGAGGGGCACAATCTTTTGAACGAATGCATGTAAATGGTCTGATTTTATTGAGTTCGAGATGGTGTTTATTTTTATGCATATATACTTTAGCTTATTTAGTTTTTGGACATATTTGGAAAAACGTGTAGAGTATAAATGAAAAGTGAATAATGATTCCACCATATATATACCCTCATATCTTTATTCATTATCTTCACTAAACATTTCAAAACGAGAACACTCAAACAAAACAAAATGAAAATGCATCTGTTCACAAGAGTTGATGATCTCTATCCTTATATCAGAAACATTTGTGTTAAGGTTTTGCTTTTTTGGTACGAGAATTTTAGAAGGATTAACGAAACATTGGAGATGATTTATATGAGTCAAATTGCCTTAAAACCTCTCTCTCAAATAAGAGATCGATTGCAGTATCTAAGGGTTGGATTCCGTAAAATTCTTTTGTTCACACAATGAGCTAAGTATCAAGACTAAGTTAGAAGAGTATAAGAAAAATAAAACAAAGTAAATAAGGAAATTGCATAAATGGTTGGTTGTAAATCAAGGTATTAAAAAGCCATTTTCCGGGTATTCTCAGGAAACGAATGGAGATTTTCTTTACTCTTTCCTAAATGGAGATTTTCTTTATTCTTTGGGAGCTTCGGGAAAACTTCCAGATTTGATAATATCCTCGGAGATTCTTTAGTATCATTCTCGGATTTTCCGGAAATGATATCTTGATCCTTCATCGGATTTATACAAGTATTCTCCTCGGACGGATATACGATCTTGGGCTCGGGTGTGTTTTCTGGTATAACTGCGCCTTCCAATCCGAGCCCAAGCGATCCCCAAGGTGTACTTAAGCTTGGCTCGGGTGTGTTTTCTGGTATAACACCCGAGCCGATTATCGTTTATCCGAGGTGTTTCCCTTGGTCTCGAGGTGTTACCGCACCGGGCTCGGGATGTGTTTCCTGGAGCCCGAGCCAGAATAGTGACGAACTTAGCTCCCCAAGTGCTGATCGTATCTGTACGATTGGCTCGGTTACTTGGGTGAAATCCGATCCCAACAATTTGCCCCCAGCTCGTTGTCTTTAACCAGAAGGATGACGAGCTTCATGGATAAGATAGCTGAGCTGGCCGTCCGTCTTCCTAACCCGTGACTTTTGGCGTTTCAGCTTCTCGAACGGTCAAACTTCCATTGCGTGTGGTCGCCTTCTTTCTTGAGAAGCGGAAGCGTCTCGCTTATTCCCGAGATTTGCGCGGGCGTGCTGTATCCTCCCGAGCTCACGCGCCTTTGACGCGTTTTATCAACTTCTTTGGACCCGACGCGCCTTTATATCTCTATATATATTGAGCTCTTCCTCTGAAATCGTTCACTTGAAGTTTCCGAAGAAAAATTTGAGGTTTGCTCTCTCTTCTCTGATCTTGATTTCCTTATAACGTTCTCTTTTTTCCGGTAGATCTCCGCCGCTCTTTAGATAATTTTTTATTTCTCCGGTTAGAAAATTCTCATCTTCTGACCCTCATTTCGTCAAAAAGTTGCGAGCCAAGCATGAGTTCTTCGCATTCTAACGCCTCTCTTTCGGCCCCTACCGATTATCTCGTCGATTCCAATGACTCGAATCACCGAGACGATCTCCCCCCAATTCACAAACGAAGAATGGTCTAGACTTCATATGAGGGCTCCGAGACTGACGCGGTGTCATCTACTAACGCTTCCGAGGAGGCGGCGCCTTTTTTTGCTCGGGAGGATTCTACCGCTAATATTGCTCGGGACTTGGACCTGCCTAAAGATCCTGAGCCGTCTCTCATCCGCAGAACCTGCGCTCCAGCTGTTAATGAGGCTGGAGCATCAAACTGGCAAGATGCGCTCGAGCTACTTTTCCCCCAAGTTAAGATTGAGGAGCATCTTTACTTTGGTCAGGATGAGACAGAAAACATCGTGCAATCGCTCGAGCAGACGGACTTTGAGAAAGCCGAGAAGAAGAAAAAGAAGAATAATAAAAAGGTGGTGAGAACAAATCCTCATGGCTCGTCTTTATGCACCGAGCGGTCGCTATCACACTTAAAAGCTAGGTTCGAATTTGGCGACGAAGTTACTCTCGCGTTCCAAGCCCAGATGAGCGCGCCGACAGTCCTCCAGAAGGTTTCTTCACTTTGTACAAGGGATTCTTTTATCTTTGCTTTCTCTGGTTGCCGATCCCGAGGCTAGTCCTAGAGTACGCGACCGCGTATCAGATAGCCCTCTCTCAGATAACGGCCCGATCTTTGAGGCATCTCATTCGGATATTGGTGCGTGGCTATGAGACCAAAACCAAGGTCACGCTTGCACATCTAAGGAATTATTTAGAGATCCGGCAAGTCTCGAAGTCCATGGCAGACAGATACTACATCTCTTCTGCTAAAAACAGGAACATTATCGAGGGTTACCCGAGCAAAGATGATGCCTACACCGACTACTTTTTCTTTGTGGCTTTAGAAGATGTTGTTCTCGATGATCTCCTCGGGAAAGTTCCGACAAAATGGGGACTTTTGGGTAGTTTAGATATTATGGTTTATTTATTCGTGCCCGAGGTGATTGATATAATTTTTTGCTTACATACTTTACTTTATCGCAGATCGCCCAATTTGATTCCTTGAGCCATGTCCCGAAGATCTCCTCTCGTATCAACAAGGGTTATCCGCCCGGAAGTGCCACTGGACAAAGCATTTCTCTCGAGAGCATGTTGAACGAGCGCTTCGATTGTTTCACGGCGTTTCTTGCCCCTCCAGCTCAGAATCTTCAGATCACCGACCCCAATTCTTCATCGACATGCACACTAGCAAACCTACAATAAGGGAGGTTTATGAGAGGAAGAGGCTTGCCGCAAAGGAGAAGCGTGTCGCGAAAGAGAAACATGCTGCCGAGAGTGTGAATGTCGATCCCGATACAGCCAGGGATTGGGAAGTTACTCTTGAGGTTGTTTTGCCTGCCGCGTCGGAGCCTGCTGAGGTGGGTGATACCGGCTTATCTCTGACAGATCCGCCGGTTGAAGTAGCTAGTCAAGCGATCGTCGCGATTCCGACCGGCGACAAGGCCTCGGGAAAACGTCCACAGGTTGACGACTCCAAGGAGAAGAAAAGGAAGAAGAAGAAGAAGAAGAAGAAGGCAGCGAAAAGGGAGGACAAGCCTCCTATTTTTGAGGATAAGGCTGCTTCGGCGAATCTCCTCAGAAAGTGCGCGAGTAGCCTACTTCCGGCTTCAGATACTCTACTGGAGTCTAGAAAGTACGCTGAGACGGCGTCACATTTTCTAAGGGTAAGTGCCTTAATCATTTTAGCTACTTGGCGCGTTCTCCGAGCTATTATGAACGTGGATGTCTGTCTTTTTGTTTCAGGCCGTTGGTTAGATGAATGGGATGGTCCAGTCCTATAACTCGGCAATGCAAAACAATCTGGAGGCGGTTAATAAGTTGGTTGAAGCTGAGGCCAGGGCGAAAGAGGTCGAGCAGGCGAGTGACGTGGTGATCTCCCAGGCCATCGAGGGAAAATTGGCGAGAGAAGAGGCTGAGAAAGAAGCCTTGGTCAATAAGGAGAATGCCATCAAGATGGTCGAGCGCGACCTGAAGATGGACTCTGAGGTTGTTCGTTGTAGGCGACTTCTCGCCGAGGCGAGAGGACTTAGGAACATGAAAGTGGCTCGGGCTATGCAAACAGCAAGGCGAGAACTTCGGAGGCCTTCACCGCCAAGTTCAGGGTGGCCGAGGAGAAGATGTTGCTCTTCGAGGATGCTAACGACCAGTTTATGTATTTGTCCCAAGCGTGGGCTAATCCACAACTGATCAAGGCGCTTGAAGATGGCAGATCTTTGGCGACCGAGAAAAAACAGGTCGAGGAGTGGCTGAAGGATTTCGCCGATGCAGAGGTCAACCTTGTTCGTCTCACATCTGAACTGAAGGAAGAGCTCAAAGCCCCTGCTCCTGAACCAGCTCCTCTAAGCCCTCGAGGTAATAGATCGGTCGAGACTCTTGCGGATTAGGTGGGGGTCACCGATCAGTCTGGATCGTACTTGCCTGCCGTAGGCATTCTCCTGATCGAACAGCTTGAGTAAATATTCGTGGTAGGACGGCTTTTATCTTAAGACTTTGTGCCTGGACGGTTTTATCCATATTTCTATAGAACCTATGCCTGGATGGCTTTATCCACTTATTTTTCTTTAAGAACTTGGTTTCGCTCCTATGACCCTGATGCATTCTATTTGTTTGTTGTAATCTAATCGTGTCGTTCTTTCGGAGAATTGCTTGCTAATTCCGTAGCGCTTTATTGGTTAGTGCCAGTGTGAATGAACTGGGTTTAAGTTTTTAGTGAAAATTGTTTCGGTTGCGACTCGATCCGACTCACTCTTTGGTAGCGTTTAGCAACGAGGTAGGGTACCGGTGTTAAGATTTAATCGGGTTTTCTAAAGATAGAACAAGATTTTGCGCGAAGTATTTCCGGCAAGTTCTAACTCGAATATTTATATAGCGCGCTGTAACTGAATGGACGTAAAAGATACTCCTAGCTGTCGCTCGTTGTAGTATGAAAATATGAGAAGTAGAACTATTATTTATGCCGAAGTAAAAACTTACAAGATAAATAAAAGTGGGAGTATGGATATACAGACCCATTCCTCTTTTTTAATGGGGGGGGATCAAGCCACCTCGTAGTTCAAGTTTATGCTTCTCAGATTTAGTTGTAGTACCTTCTAAGGTGCATGGCATTCCAGGATCTAAGAATGGCTTTGCCGCTTAAATCGGCGAGTTTGTAGACACCGGGTCAGACAACCCTTTAAATCGGCGAGTTTGTAAATCGGCGAGATTAAGTACAGTCCTTCCCAGTTTGCCCCAAGCTTCCCAGCGTTTGGCTCGGCAGTATTTTGAAATACTTTGCGGAGAACCCGATCTCCTTCATGAAATTTCCGTTGCCGGACATTTGAATTGTAGTATCGAGCCGTTTCATTCTGGTAATTTTGTATTCGACTAGAGCCGAATCTATCCATTCATCGATCAGATCTAACTCGTCAAGCATACGCTGATTGTCGTGTTGTCCTTACGGTTAAAGCCTGAGGCGAAATAAAACACACATCAGTCGCCATGTGGCCGACCAAACTTTCCGTAACCCTGACCATGAATGTAGAAAACACATTTGTCTGGCTAAGGCTCATGCTCTATAGTCTCTGCTTCTACAGCAAAGTGGACATGCTTCTTCCGTGTAAGTAGGTTGTGGACTGAATTGACTTAGTATTCACTTCATCCATCTAGTTTATTGAAGCAGCTCATGCAATCTTCTTCCTCTTGAAGTCTGCATTCTTTGTACTGTTGTTACTTGCATGATTCTCTATCAAATCTATAGCATATGCAGGATATTTGGTGTTGAAGTTACCATTGCTCGCTTAATCTGGAGCCATCTAGTATCTCCAATCTACTAGGTACCTAGAAGTTGTACCTCACTGAAGCCATGATGCGGACAGTCTCTTTGATACTCTTTGAATCTAACCAAAGCTGCCATGAAAGCTTCTTCAAGTCCTTGAGTGAAAGTAGAAAGCTTGTTGTGCAGATCTTCAGACTTAGCATGATCGTAGAAGTTATTCAAGAAAACATTCTTGATACTTCTACAGGAGGTTAGTGAAATAGCCTTCAGTTGCTTCAAGTAAGAAGCGGCTTCCACAGCAAGTGAGTAAGGGAAAAGGTTGCACAGTAGGTAGTCTTCAGAGACTCCATTAGCCCTGATGCTGAGCATTATATCTTTTAGCGCTCGATGTGGTCCATTGGTTGTTCGTGAGATAAGTCATGGAAAGGATGATGGCATACTAAAGCGAAATAGCCAAGCTTGAGCTCATAGTCATCTCTCTAGAAAGGGGGAGGG
>Ga0041059_1003076_pt1 | contig 11751 bp, 16 predicted proteins | sample AraColnosormetaG_FD_56232 | JGI IMG/M metagenome (GOLD analysis project Ga0041059, IMG submission 56232) | Arabidopsis roots microbial communities from North Carolina, USA - Col MF nosort | ecosystem: Host-associated > Plants > Roots > Unclassified | place: USA: North Carolina | collected... | reverse complement strand
TATTTATTTAAACAAAAAACGTTTAGTAAGAATAATATTTATTTAACAAAAAACTTTGTTTTAAAATATTGTTAACAAATATGTTTATGCTAATTTTAAGGAATTGATTTGAAGTTTGTTGGGATTAAATTTGATTGATAATGTGATTGACAATTTAAATAAAGAATTTAAAGTAAAATTAATTATTTTACAAATTTTTTTTAATGTTAATGGCATTAGATCGTAAATAAGTCCAAGTCCAGGATTTATTTGCTAAAATGGCTGCAAAAATGTATATATAGATGGTAGATGGTGTAATTATTCCGTTGATTATAAGAGTTGTAAAAACCATATGTAGTATGATATATTTTTTATTTTATGTAGTATGATATATTTTTTATTTTTGCCATAACAAAGACAATAATATTTATCAGGAGTTGTCTTTAAAGAACATGTTAATAAAACAGGTATAATTTTTTTTTGTTCTTTCGGGATTTTGATTTTACACACAAACGAATAAACCAAAAAAAGAGATGAGAACAGATTCTTTTTCACCACTAATCTCCTTCTTCCTCCTCCTCCTCTTTCCTTCTTCATCCTCCTCCTCTCTACGTGACTGTCGTGTTCTCTAATCAATGGAGGCTCCAACGCCTCTCCTCCTTCTCTTCCTCCTCACAAACACCACCTTCTTCACCACATCCGTAGCTGACGACGGAAGAGCAATGCTCACTTTAGCTAAATCATTCAATCCATTATCGTCAGATTGATCTTCCACCACCGATTTTTGCAATTGGTTTGGCGTATACCAGCATTCGTGTCTTCCAAAAATGTAAGTCACCAGCGATTGCCCACATTACAAATCTCTGTTCAACTTCCAATGATTTTTTTACAAAAATCTCTTGAGCTACAATGGGTGCATGACAATGTTGAAGCCGATAGAATCAGAGCATTTGAGAGAATACAGACATCTCTGGTTGAATTGATTGCTGATTACTACAAAACAATCGACACTTTCTCTAACATTATCAAAGTTCAGGTAATTTTGAATCTTCTTCACAAATTTCTTAGGTTATGGTTTTGGTATGGCAATGGTTTATGTGTTTTCCAATCAGTTACTTCAATTGACAAAAATCTTGACGGTATTCTAGATATTAGTTTGATTGAATCGGTGAATACCCTTTACTAAAACTAAGAAATTTATACTTGCAAAGCTCCTAGTTTGGTTTTGTCTCATTAGTCTAACCAAATAGTTATGTGAATATATGAAAGAGCTTGACTTTATTCATTTTTTGATTAAAATTAGTGCTGAGGTTACTCGTATTTTGCTGATTACTACAAAACCATCCGAAATTTCTCTTATAGTATCAAAGTTCAGGTATTTTTCAATCTTCTGGAAAATATATATTTGGTTATGGTTTTGGTATTGTAATAGTTTATGAGTTTTCCAATCCGTTCATCAAGATTGACAATACACATGACTTCTTAGATTTTAGTTTGATTGAGTTGGTTATTACCCTTAGCACTAATTTCGAAATTTATATGTTGCAAAGCTCGTAGTTTGGTTTCCTCTTTGTACTGCTTTATCTCGTTTAGAGTAGCTAAGAAAGAGATAGACTTTAGCCAGTTAATTGTCTTATAACATTGCTAGTTAATTGTTTTTCACGATTTATGTGCAGAAATAAGCTGTGATACGGCACCTTTAAATGCGAACAAACACATTTCAATTGACTCGGGAACATGCATGTTTCTTATTTGTTTCTACCCTTATAGGAGAGAGCTAAACCAATGAATTGATTCACATATTTTTAATTTAGCAGCTGTCATTAATACAAACAATCTTATAAAGTCATGTCTTATTTGCAACTCTTTTTAATGATTCCATATAGGAATGGTATAAGGCAATTGACATGATGAATTGGTTTATATATTATATCATAGGTACCTGAGATTTGTTGTTCATAGGTGTTCATACATCTCAGTGGCGTTTAAGTGTACAAATCGTCGACAACCAAATCAATACTCATATATATAAGGTTAGTTACACATCAGCTTTCAATCAAGTTTATACACCATGTTTTTCGTTGGTAGATTTGGTTGACTGAAGGTATAATTGAATAAAGCTTTCTTGTTTTTAGCGTTAATGGAAATAGATGATTTATGCTGTCTAGAAATGAAATCTGTTTTACGATTGTCTAGAAATAAAAACATTGTTGTTTGAAACAACAATACAAAACATCATATGAATAACCAAAGCAATGAAACGAATTCCTAACCCCTTAGGTTCTGAAAGATCTCTTTGAAAACAACATTCATTGTTTGACTCTGCGTGTTTCCTTCTTTATCCACAATGAGCACTTTCAATCCTTTTTTGGAAGTGACTCTTGATAAGGCAACATATAGCTGGCCATGAGAAAATACTGGCCTAGGAAGATAAATTTCAACTTCTTTGAGTGATTGTCCTTGGCTTTTCTTTATTCTCATAGCAAAAGCCACAGCTATTGGAAACTGCCTTCTCCTCATCCGGAAAGGCAATTTTGTATCTGAAGGTGATATCTGTGCTTTTATGATTATCACTTTGTCTCTGACTCTATCTCCAGTAATAACTCTAGCTTCTAGTATATGATTACCCATCTGCGTTACCTGCAATCTAGTACCATTACATAGCCCACCTTTTGGATCAATATTCTTTAGTAACATAACCGGTGTACCAATCTTCAGAGTGAGATTGTGATTTGACAAACCAGAAAGCTTTATACTATTGAGGAAATAAGGTGTGAAGACGGGATTGTTCAATGACGCTGGATCTTGAGGATCAATACTATCCGCACTTAAATAAGTAATTGATTCACGTGTTTGAAAACAATTGTTAGAATTCTTACAACAAAATAGTCTTAGTCCACGGCAATTTTAAACTTAGCTTACCATTAAGTTTCTCGAGCATGATGACAATATAGCTCTCTCTTGGAAAAATTTAGGATCATTATTAGGCTGCGACAAATCGAGGTATCCAAAATGCTTTGGTAATAGCTTCAATAGGATCATTGGCATCTTTAATAAGTAACTCTTCAGGAATATCGATGAGAACTTCACCATCATTTTGGCTCTGAAACTCTTCCATCACCAACGGCAAGGAGCCAGTTAGAGAATTCTTATATTTTCTCTCCCTTATCTTTATCCAAATCATTAGACATAAGACTCATATTCTTTGTCAAAGTGAGGACATTGCAATGTTCCCAAAGATAAGATGAATTTAAAGCAGCTAAAACGATCTCTGCCCTACCAGCACCATGTATCACATGAAGTACTTGTCTGAAATCCCCTCCGAAAACAACAACCTTCCCACCAAATGGCTTTCCATCAACATTTCCAATAACATCATTTAGACTTCTATCCAATGATTCAAAACAGTAACGACTCATCATAGGAGCTTCATCCCATATGATGAGAGATGCTTCCTTTAGCATATTAGCAAGGTCTGAATTAGGTACTATATGACAGGTTGTGAAATCATCAGGATTAATAGGTATACCAAACCTAGAATGAGCAGTTCTCCCACCTTGTAACAACAAAAAAGCAATTCCGCTAGAAGCGACATTAACAGAAATTAAACCTTTCATTCTAACTGCAGCAGATAGAGTTTTCCACATGAAAGTTTTACCGGTTCCTCCAAAACCGTAAACAAAAAAAATTCCACCACTGTTTTCTAAAACAGCTTTCATGATCTCATCATAAATCTCTTTTTGCTCAGAAGTCATCTTATTAAACCAGTCATCATGATCTTCTTTCAGTTTTTCCACGTTATAATTTTTCTCTTCTGTAATGAAACGGTTTGAATGATCGGTACCTTCTTTAGTAGGTTTAGGCATGTGTTTAAAGTCTTCTAGAGTACTTCCATTACACAACAACATATCTTCTATCTCTAAAAGAGCATAATTTATTTTCTCAGCATCACTTAGTACTAACCTTGAAAATAGAGAAGAAGATAATTTAATTATAACAGAAAAATAAAGCAACGAACTATACAAAATAAATGTATCTCAACGAACCTGGATTGTCGGACTGCTTTCTTTTCTTTGTTTCAATGTCTTCGATTAAAATTCCACAACATTTTCCCACACATACTCTGGTCTAGCAAGACATTTATCCAGAAGCAACATAGAAAATAAATTCTGAAGATGATCCCCAAAAAAAAAAATTTCCTTCGACTATAGTATCAATATATGCTTGATCGTCTGTGAGAATATCACGTGCAAAACATGCAAAAACATCTTTGTATGTCTGTCCACGTGCCAAACATGCAAAAATTTCCTTCGACTATAGTATCAATATATCAATATTTCCTTGTATGTCTCATACACAACATCTTTGTATGTTCTGATATCTTCATCACTCTTTGGACCACATACTATCCCAAGAAGTATCTTCATGTAATATTCTGGTTCCATCTTTATGGAGGCGTAGTTCATTCTTCCTATATAGAAACCTCTTTCCCTAAGCTTCCACTGCTTATTCTGTCCATCCCATGTGAAATATGGAGGAATCTCTGTGTAAATGAACTGTCTAGCAAACTCACACTCTTGATTCAGTTTCAGAAAACCAATAAACATAAAATCTTCGTTTGCTTTTTTTTCTGAAAGTTCATCTATATTCTGAGTGTCTTCAAAACATAGTGGTTGTTTTCCTGGTAGATGATATGAAAGCTTCATTACAGGTGTAGTTCTATACTGAATGGGAAATTTGAATATCCTCCAAACTGCTTCAGAAGCTGACACATATCTATTTAGTAAGAAAAATATTAGTAAAATTGTAGACGAAAACAAATATAGATAGATATATTCCAAGTAAAAAAGTATATCATACCTGCAATCGAAGTAATCTTTGATTTCTTTATCGTCGTCTATGACGGCTACCAAAAGCTTCTGAGAACCTGAAAACAAAACCCTAAAACTGATTTAAACCCCAAATAGAAACTCAAACAAGAAAAATTGGACATGCAATCCCTAAATCGATTAGAAAAGGCACATAACCTTCTCAAATAAGAAACAGATATGTGACTGAGAAGCTGAGGAGTAGCGAGAGTCGTCGAGAGAGATTGAACAAAACTCTGTAGCTGTGTTGAGCAAGAACACGAACACAAAGAGAGACAGAGAGAAGAAGAATCGATTAGAGCAGAACACGAATAGGGAAGAACACGAACCGAGAGGAAGAGAAAGAGTCGAATAGTGTTTTTTCACTTAGAATTTTTTAAGGCTAATTTTTTTGTTTCGGCAGGCAACAAAAATTAATCCGCGCTATTACATTAGGTAGCGTTTAATTAATGGTAATGCTATAGAACAATAACCCTAAATCCAAAAACATGACCCGCGTCATTTTTTATTTCCCGAGTACGAGATTATAGCGTTTTGAAATTACCAAACGCTATAAAAGTTTAGCTGGGTTATAAATTATAGCAGAACATGGTTAACTGCTATATTATAGTGCTATAAATACTCAATATTCTTGTAGTGTCTTTACTTTTTTCTTTGCTGCGAGTTTCTGAGCCAGTCTACATATTAGAAGTCTTGTCCTTAGGTTCAACAACTATAGCTACACGATCTTGTCCTTTATTAATGTACTTAAATAAGTATTTGATAGAACCGGATTGCTTACACCACTCAACGTTTATGTGAGCCCTATAACGCAATGATAACATACGATTATAAGGAACAACATAAGTGTTGTCACACTTAATACCCCCTTTTTCAACAAAATGTTCAGATTCTCGCCTTCTATATATTGGATACCCGTCTTTACCAACTGTTGTTTGCTCAACCAGTTTCTTAGGAAAAAACTTGGAACACTTACCATCAACAATACATGGTGACTCTTTGTTGGCAGCACCACATGGACCATGTATCATACAATCATTCACAACTTCATATAACTTAGGGTCCTTAGCTTTATCTGGAATCTCAGCAGATAGGATGTTGTCAATATCATCAGATGTTGGGAATTTGCAACTTTTATCCATGAATAAGAGTATATGAGCATGTGGTAGTCCTCTCTTCTGAAACTCCACTGTGTACATAGCTGCATATTAAAAACGATTTTAAACTCTCTTCATTCTAGTAACAGGGAATCAAATAAACAGAATCTAAACTTATGAAGAAGATGATAGAATTAATTACCATTACAGTTTTGCCTAGAAGATGGTCTTCTGTTAAATCTTTCATAAGAGAGTCAAGTTTCATCTTGAATATCCAACACACAACATCTGGTCTATCTTCAGCATTAAGTTTACGCTCTTTACAGTAACTAGTTATCTCTGGCAACTTGGGGTTACATGTAAATGTAATAAACAGGTTTGGGAAACCATACATTTTACATATAGCCATAGCATCATAGTAAGAGTTCAACATATGGCGAGGTCCACCAGTAAAAGATTGTGGAATTCGGATTGATTTCCCTTGTTCACTCATGTTTGTGTTTCCAGCTTCTCTCGCAGCCTTAACGGTATCATAATTCTTACATCTGAGATTAGACTGGTTAAACTTAATATAGGCCAGCCTATTGCTTTCTATTGTTGTGTATCCATCTACCAAGAATTGTTGGAACAAACGCTTCGAACGTAGTAGGGTCTAAGCTTCATCAGTTCTCTCTTGTATTCTAAAAGCATACCATTGCCTCATACTTATACACTTGTTTGCTTGTTTTCCTGTTCTACCTGTATATCCCTTCTGTATTCCTGGTCTAAAATCATCTTCACCATAATTAAAAATAAGAGGATATTGCATTGGGACATAAGAAGGATGAACTTTGCTTATTCTTGATAGTTGTCCTGTTTTCTTATCTTGAACGATAATATCACGTGTATGCATTTTAGGACGAAAGTCTCCAGGAATTAAAGCTGCAACTTCAGACGTTCTAGGGTTACAATAGGTTCTGCCATCTTTTCCTACCCTATCACTAACAATTTGCATATAAAATGGTTCCCCATTATTACTATCCAACTTATATTTTGCTAGCCTGAAATTTTCAATGTATGGATTGCAAGCATCCAACATTCTGATGAGCTTTTCAATGAGATCCTTTCTCACTTGATTTTTGAATGTTGCTTTCTTCGGATTCTTTCCCTTGCTAAACACAGAATTGTTAAGAAATCATATTAGTGAAAATACCATAAACTTCAATACACAACGAACAATAAAATGTAAGAATAGAAAATATAAAAAGTACCTCATCACAGTAGATCTGTTTTCCACTTCATTCCCAGTATCAACAATATAAAGCTGTGAGAATTTAGCATAATCTCCTTCACCAGGTAACATACTACCAATCAAATGATAATTGGCTCCATGTAGCTGAAACTGGTTAGGACCTTTTCCCTGTGGATTAGATCTATCAACTTTACCACCAAGGGAAGTCATACTGAATAGCATGTTGTATGCTCGGATATTCTCACGGAAATGCCTTCTTAGTGCATCATCACAACTTAACAATTCTCTTATAAGCTCAGGTGATTCTGTAAGAAATGGCAATTTAACTGATCCCTGAAGACAACATAGAGAGAATTTTGGTTTCTTGCTTTTCCTTCTTTTGTTGACTCGCTCATCATACCAACTCATAGCACCACAGTATTGACATTTCCATTTTGGATCACCGTGATCTAAATAAGGAATGTCAATGAGAGGATCTGCAAAAAAAAAAAAACAAATCAAATTCGATTTTAAAAATGTTATTCATATGTTCGTTCTAAAACTAAAAATAATTAAACGATCATACAAACCTGTTTTCCTTTTCCTGTGGATAGGTGCTCCTCTAGTATATCTACTTCGCTTAGGACTTATATCTTTTCTACCTTTAATACACGGTGCCCTTTGATTCTGTGGATGCATTGTTTCATGTGTTTCAACAGAGGTTTCAGTTTCATATCCAGAACTGCTATCAGAAGCCAAATCTTCTTGACTACTAACATCATATTCCTGTTCGAGATCAGAAATATCTTCTTCTGTTTGACAACAATATGTTATTAGTCAAAATCGAATTCATATTTCAAAGAACAAATCTATAAATCACGATTATTACCATCTAAAGGGATTGACTCAAACAGATTTACACGACAGTCATCCAAATCTTTAGTCTTTTTAGTTTTTCTTTGTTTATCCGGCTGTTGTGAATTTTTGACTGTTGAACGTTCAGGAAAATGAATAACTTAGGTCTGCAATCATATGAATATTGATAGAATACAATCATTATTATTTTCGTGATGGTGGATAATTGTATACTCACGGTTTGGTGTGACATTTTCTTTGTTTTGTGTAGAATACTGAATTCTGCTTTTAAGTGGCTCACCTCGTCGTCTTCTATCAGGTTGGTTTGATATGTCTCCTAGAACCCTTTTCTTAGTTCTATTAGTATTTGAATTCAATTTCAGTGTATCAAGTTTAGAAACCTGATTAATGGAATCTAACAAAAAAAGAACATAGATTTAGAGTGTAATTACATATTAGAATTAAGATGAATAAAAGCTCAAAGTCAGAAACTATAGCAAACAGAAACTCACGTTTAGTAGATTCTCTTCTTATGTCGGATAAGAAGGTTTGTGAACCAAGTTCAGAATAAGATTGGCTTATTCTGACAGTCTTTATATTTGGATGATTTTCTGTTGCACTGTATGCTGAAAACAGAATATAAGTAATTATGTTAGAATGAAAAACAATAGTATCTAAACAAAACTCATATACAAAAATTGGGTGTAGACAAATAATGCTCACATTTGATTGTTTCTGATCTGATTGAAGTTAGAAAATCGTTGCTGCCAAGTATTGAAGTTGACTGTTTAATTGGTATATCAGATAATATTGATCCATCAGTTGTTAAACATTCAAGAGGTTCTACATACATTTATAAGGATCGTTTTGAGCATAAGTTATGTTTTAACCAATAAAACATTGTAAAAATAGTATGTCGATCAACATACCAGAAGAATTTATATATTCCTGGCATTGAGAGACATTAGATGGCGTAATTGGCACAGAGCATAAAGAATATGGTTCTTGAGAAGACAATGATTGTCTAACACAAACAGGTGTTAGATATGAGTTCTCATCAATTGAGCCTGAAAAAATTAAGAGAAGCCACAAACAACATTGATGAAAATATCGAAAGTCAATATTATATAGAACTATATTTTAGCCTCTTCGAGAGAGAATGATTTACCTATATCAGTCACTGATAGATTTTTAGCTAAAGGAGAAAGAGACCCTTCTAAAACCACAGAAGTAGATTTTGTTATGTTTGATATGGACCGCGGGCATAAAGAGTATTGTTCTTGCGAAGACAATGATTGTCTAACACAAACAGGTGTTAGATAGGTGTTCTCATCAACTGAACATTTGGAAAAAAAACATATAAGCCATTTTGTACATATAACAAAGTAGTGAAGTCTTAACTACATGGATAAATCAATTAGCATACTGTAGAATATAATGATATACATGTATAAGATTGTGCTGGAATTTTTCATGTAGGACAAAGAGACTCTTCTAAAACCATAGGCTTGGATTTTGTTATGTCCGTAATTAACCGAGCAAATATTGATTTCAGTGGAATAACAAACCCATTTCCAGATGATTTAGCTTTGTGGTGACTATAGAAACTGTTTTTGCTCGATGAACACTTCCTCTTAGCAAATGGAGTGGTGTGGTTTTCACCTTTATCAACCAAGGCACTTCTTAACTTCATTAAGCTATTGTTTGTATAACGATAGAACTATAATTTTCTAACTAATAGAGTTTAAAATAAAACTTAGCGATGACTTGAAGATTATATAATCTTTTGTTAAGATATCTAATTAATATGATTGCAATTATATATTATTGTTATATTGATTGCCAAATCAGAATATTATTGTTAAGTATCTATTATATTCTCTGCATCTAATAATGATGTTGTTGTTTTTTTAATTTCAGGTTAATGCTTAGTCTACAATCTAATCAAGATTGCAATCTGACGACTGAGGAACGATTATAAAGGTTAGTTCCTCATCTTCATCCAATCTTTATTAGTTGCTGTAGAGAATCTAGAGCTATTAACAACAACTCTATACCGTATGCAAATTTAGATTTATAACGCATTTTCTATAAACTTTGCCAATAACATCAAACTTTGTTAACTCAAAGGGTCATGCTGCCAATTACTAAAATTGCAACAGAGACAATTGATTCCTCTTCTGAGAGAGATTGTTGTTTTAGAACAGAACGACACATCTTCATTTGTTTAGATAATGAAAGGTGATAAGAGTTTAGTATTCAATGATTTTGAGGAACTAAGAAGATTAAAAACCAAATGGAAAACCAATTATCATTTAAAAAACAGAAACAAATGTGGAAACAGTAAAGAAAAACCACTTATTAAAACTAAAACAACAAAGCAGAAGCAAATGCAACATGAATACTACTTTTATGTTTACTCCATCGGCTTCACATTAACTCCATTAACTTCATCTGCGTACTCCCTCTTCTGCTTCCCATTCAGAAATTGAGCTTCTCACCAACGACTTTAGCTTCATTATTCTTTTCAACCATCTCCTGTTTTATCTTCACAATCTTGATTGAGTCAAGGCACAGCTTCTTAGTTGTTGAAAAATTATCAGCAGGTGAAATGGAAGTGTCACTACTCCTCTTTGAAGATGGAGTTGTAGCCTCAGAAGGCTCTTCAGAGTAGGTTAGCATGAGGCTACACTGAGTCTATAAGTAGAGTGATATTAGTGAGTTTTCTTACCAATTAGTGGCTTTATGAAGAAACAAACAATTTAAAATAATCCATACCTGATCAATTGAATCATGCATCTGGTATCTCTTCTTCCCCAAGACCATCATAAGCAAGAATTCTAGATACCTTATAAGTATCGAGTTCATTCCACACATTCTCATTCTCAACACAGACCAGATACTGATAAGTTTTACCGATAAGATTCTTGATTGAATCTGGAAGGATGTCTGGGTCCTCAATCTCATCGAAAGATCCATCAAGGAGGTTATTTGCTGGACAACCAACAATCTCAGAAGACATTGCATCAAAAAGCATCAGCTTCATCTCACCACTTGAATCCATCACTTTAACATGTAGCTTGTACCTGTATAGGTCACAATATTTAATCCAATAAGCCACAGACAAAAATCTTTCTATTTTTCATTAAATCAAGATTATGAGACATACCTTGCAAGCACATTGGTGATTGGTGCTCGGCAAGTTTCACACCATAACTGTGCTTTCAAGGAAGTCATGACTACCTTAGTCACTTTCTTATTGCACTTCTTGCAGACAATATAGTACCAAGACCAATCCCTGTCAATGTCATAAATTGTACAGAGAACCTTGACCCTACCAACCTGAGATTAGACAATTATAAGCACGATTAAAAACTATGATAAGTCTAAACCAACGTCAATAGATAAAGAAACAGGATATTACATCAAACATCTCAGAGACTTCTTTGATGGTCTTTTTAGCAAACTGAAGATAGAAATCCCCAGTAGGAAACTCATCAATTTTCGACTTTGGTTTAGACTCAATGAGAGTAAGAGCAAGACAATCTTTTGGTAAAGCGTCTTTAAATTCCAGAATCTCAGGGAGATCAGGATTGATCAAGATCTGAGATGTATTGAAAGCATTGGAGATACTCCTAACATCTACAAAACAAAACAAAAGGATCCATTTCATTAAATCCGTAAACAAATATATATATATATATATATATATATATATATATATATAAACTNTCACGATATA
>Ga0041059_1003075_pt1 | contig 11752 bp, 6 predicted proteins | sample AraColnosormetaG_FD_56232 | JGI IMG/M metagenome (GOLD analysis project Ga0041059, IMG submission 56232) | Arabidopsis roots microbial communities from North Carolina, USA - Col MF nosort | ecosystem: Host-associated > Plants > Roots > Unclassified | place: USA: North Carolina | collected 2013-09-02 | reverse complement strand
TTACTGTGCATAAGACAGTGTTAACNAAAAAAAAAAAAAAACATTTCCGAGATGAACTGTGTTTTGTCCTCACCGGATAAGAAAGTGGAAGAATGAACCACTACAAAGTCCGCGTCGAAAGCACTCAGTTATAAAAGTAAAATTGACATGCGATTACATTAAAAATACCAAACTCGCTTGTCCATTTTTATTGATATTGCTTGCTAATGGAAGCCAGCTACATGTCCGCTTTCTTGTTTGACTTTCTTTCTTTTCTCTTTGAGTTCTCTTCAATATTAATAGATGCATTTTATGTTTTGCTTCTTCTGAGTAGCATCGTGAATCAAGTCGCCATTATCTTATTCAGCACTAATATAATTATATATAGCCAGAATTTCTAAATTTCAAGAATGTAGACAAGTTCTAGAAACGCCGTCCACAGTTCCATAAATTCTAGCTAGTTTTCTGTAATATTTCACATAACGATTCATAGACTTTTCTGTTCAGACAAATATATACTTTGCAAAACAGAACATCAAGCTCAGTAGCTCACAACCAAAATTCTCTGTCCAAATTTGAAGTAACGGAACCTAGTGTCTTGCTGGGTTTGAGACTTCTCAATCACCATATAGTCAGAAATACCTATGAATAAGATTATCTTGATGATTTTTTAAAAAAAGATTTTCTTCGTTAAGCTTTTCTTTTGTAATTAGTTATAAACCTTCTCACTTTCAATGAAATTCACATTCATATAAGTTTAAATTTTAAATTAAAATATTGGTCAGCTATAGACTATAGTAAGTATATTAAATAATAATAACATTTTTTGTGGACAAAGAGAATTCGGGTTTTGGGGTTTTGGCAAAGGAAAGAAATGGTCATATGTGGAACACTACGTGCCACTTTTCATGCAATAACATGCAAATATTAGGTCAGCCACTAGGAATAGAATAAGTTGAATAGTTTTTTACGATGATAAGAGTAAGCGGGAAGCCATAATAGACCACTATCCCAAAACTTTAATCTGCTTCCAACTCATTATGGGACCAACTAATACAAAATGATATGTATTCCATGTTCCAACCACTCCAATACGAATTACGAAGCAAGCGTGTCTCAGTGTCTGAGTGCGACTGCCTTCTCTCTATATATAAGAGATATACATAGTGAATTAAACATCTTAATTATACTGATCTTTATCATGTTGACTAGATTTAAGAAACAAAATAATAAGATGGTTAGGGCAAATATAGTGAGCATGGTTCTGTTGATGCATGCCATCGTTGGGTTTCCTTTTCATGCGAGGGGATTAAGTATGACTTACTACATGATGAGCTGTCCTTTCGCTGAACAGATTGTGAAGAACAGTGTTAACAATGCTCTTCAAGCCGATCCCACTTTAGCCGCTGGTCTTATCCGTATGTTGTTCCACGACTGTTTCATCGAGGTACTTAACGTTTTCTGTTTAATTAATTGTGTTTTTTTCGTAGAAAAACCCTTAAAATTAATGTGTAATTTTTGGTTCATAATAAGGGATGTGATGCGTCAATTCTGCTAGATTCAACGAAAGACAACACTGCGGAAAAGGATTCGCCTGCGAATCTGAGTCTACGTGGCTACGAGATCATCGATGATGCAAAGGAGAAAATCGAGAATAGATGTCCAGGAGTTGTATCATGCGCAGATATAGTTGCCATGGCTGCTAGAGATGCTGTCTTTTGGGTAATTTATTTGATCACGTTTTTGAATTACCTTTATGTGATTATAGTAAATATGATTAATTAGTGTACTTAACATAATTAGTAATTGAAATTGTTAGGCTGGTGGTCCATATTATGACATACCGAAAGGAAGGTTTGATGGTAAAAGATCAAAGATAGAAGATACAAGAAATCTACCTTCACCTTTTCTTAATGCCTCTCAACTCATTCAAACTTTTGGCCAACGTGGTTTCACTCCACAAGATGTTGTTGCTCTCTCTGGTCAGTTCTTTAAAGAACTAATATATGTGTATTGTGTGTGATAATCTAATTTGGTTTTAACTTAATAATTTGTGGGGATATATATATAGGAGCACATACCCTAGGAGTTGCACGATGCTCCTCCTTCAAGGCTAGACTTACCGTCCCAGACTCTTCATTAGACTCGACTTTTGCAAACACTCTCTCTAAAACATGCAGCGCGGGTGACAATGCAGAGCAACCCTTTGATGCTACGCGCAACGATTTCGACAATGCTTACTTCAATGCGCTTCAGATGAAATCAGGAGTCCTCTTTTCAGACCAAACTTTATTCAACACACCAAGGACCAGGAATCTTGTTAACGGCTATGCACTTAACCAAGCCAAGTTCTTCTTTGATTTCCAACAGGCCATGCGCAAGATGAGCAATCTTGATGTTAAACTTGGCTCTCAAGGTGAAGTCCGTCAAAATTGTCGGAGTATTAATTAGGCTAGACCACATCTACTTACGATTTTTGTATTTATAATAAGTTCTCTACTCTTGTTATATGAAGAATCATGAATCTTCTAGGCTACTATGTAAAAATTGTGTACTCTCGTAATATGCAGTTGTATACTTATTGCTTGTGTGGTTCAGATATCCATCAAAAAGTAATATACTTTGGTTGCATTTTCTTGTCCAATTGCTATTTAAAGGCAAAAGTCTCCTTTTCTTCTGAACAATCTCCGGATCTAGAAATCACATGATAACACAGAAACCGGTAAGAAAAGAAACCTGACGCACGGTGAAAAAGAATAATTGATGGGATACATATTTGTGAATCAAGTGCGCAACAATCCTCAAGTGGTGAGCTTAAGACATGTTTGGGTTTTAGCTTTCAACAACATTCAAATCCTTTTTCATCATATAACACTTACAAACCCAATCTGATCCTCATGTATTCACTTAAGAACCAATAATATGGAGCAGCAGAAGCTAAAACCCTCAATAAATACAGAGAAAAACAAAATACAGAAAAAACATTCGTGTTTCGAATCTTATCTTGGACCCGAGGGGTATTCGTTTTCGATCTGGGAAGTGGAATCGCCAATGATCCAGCCAGACACGGCTGGATGGTGGGTTGGGTAGTTGAAATCTTGTCTGAACATTTCCTCCTTTTGCCACTCTTCCCATCTCTCAGCTAAACCATCTCCTTCAAGCATTCTTACAACTTCAGACATTTTGGGTCTTTCCATTGGTGAACTCTGAGTGCAGAGTAAAGCCACTTGGATTAGCTGCTCCACTTCTTCGTCTTTGTAATTACCCTGAAGATCAACATCTACTAGTGCTTCCAATTTCTTCTCTTTTAACAACCCTTTCACCTGTCGAAATGAATAATTAACACAAATAGAGGTAACACAGATAATGAACTATACAAGTGGGAAACTCATATATGTATATACCCAGTCTAGTAACATGACATCATCATCATTCGCGAGGCGAGCAAGATCAAAAGCCCTTTGTCCAGTGATAAGCTCAAGAAGCATGACTCCATACCCAAAGACATCGGTTTTCTCTGATGATTTTCCAGTGGAAAGGTACTCAGGGGCTATATGACCAATTGTCCCACGCACTGCGGTTGTCACATGTGTGTCTTTGTAGTCCATGAGTTTTGCAAGTCCAAAATCCCCAACCACGGCTTCAAACTCTTCATCCAACAAAATATTTGCAGCTTTCACATCTCGATGAATAATCTTTGGGTCGCAATGATCATGTAAATACGCAAGCCCTCTTGCAGATCCCAACGCAATACGCTGTCTCTTTGGCCAATCAAGTGGTGGCTGGGACTCGGGACGTTCTAAGGAGAAAATAAAATATAAGATTACTACGGATAAAAAGGCAACCATTGGACGGAAATATTGCAGTCAAAGAAAAAGGCACAAGATGAGAGATACCTCTTAAACAGGAGGCAACACTTCCATTAGCCATGTAGGGATAAACAAGCAATCTTTCGGTTGGAGTCATGCAAAATCCACGAAGCCGAAGCAAGTTTCTGTGAACCGCCATACTAATCATCTCAACCTCTGTCTGGAACTGCAGTTCGCCACCTTGGGTGCGCTCCTCTTTTAGCCTTTTAACGGCCACTAAAGTACCATCAGCTAACCGTCCTTTATAAACTTTACCAAAACCACCTCTACCCAATATGTTCTTGTTGCTAAAATTATCCGAAGCAACTTGTAGTTCACGCAATGAAAACCTCTTCAGTTGTCCTAAATGAACTTCTGGGTCCTCTTCAGCTGCAAAAAGACGGTAATAAAAAAAAATCAGCAAGAGAAGTGTTAATGAGGAAACAGGTAAAGCAAGTTTAGCTAACCTGGTACATCAAAGAAGTGGTCCTGCGGCTTTTTCCTTCGCCACCAAGCTAGTGCAATGGCCGGAACAGCAAATAGAAGTGCAGCACCTGCAGCAACTCCTCCCGCAATCGCTCCAGTAATTCTATTACTCCCTGCAAGAATGAAATGAACAATCTCTTTCTTAATACTTAATGGATCTGCTTAAAATGTTTACTTATTCAGTTGAATAACATTTCAAAGACAAAGACATATACAAAAAAAAACCTGCAGGTGATGGCGGTGTAGGAGAGATAGGAGGCGGTGGAGATGCAGGAAGGGGAGTCAACTTGGTGTTGGCAAAACTGCAAAATTTCAAATAATTAATCAAACATTCTGACCTCTCCACCAAGATTTAAACTAGGAGCAGGATGCAAAACCTGATTGGAGTGAAAAGTGAAAAGGAACCATTAACAGGAATATCTCCGGTGAGAGGATTGTTTGAGAGATCCCTGCATTATAAGATGATATCATTTTCTGACTTAATGCCAAGATCGGCCAAACAATAATCAGAAACATGAACACAGAGGAATTTGAGAGAGATAAAGTTACACTCACAGAACTTGTAGCGTCAGGACAGCAGTCAAAGACCTTGGAATTTCTCCAGATAAGCTATTGTTATTAAGACGCCTAACCACCAATACAAAAAGAGAATGTCATGAATAAGTGGAAATACATTAACCAGTAATGAGTTTATAGTGAGAGCAAAAATACAAACTTTAAAAGACTTTCAAAAGTAGGGGTTGTTCTAAAATCTCATCCAACAGATATGAAGCTGATTGAAAAATCAAGTATATTTTCCTAATTAGCGCGACTTACTACTTTAGATGCGTTCACCCTCTAGATTTACAGAGCACTCACAAATTAATAAGTAACAATAGGGTTTAGCGCTTAAATTCTAAGGCAGAAGAATATTGTTATCTTTGATAGAATTTCATTCTTCCAGAACCAAATCGATTTCATACAAAATAAGCGAGTCAATAACTACCATTGAAGATCACAAAGGTGACACACGAGAACAACCAAAAAGACAGTCACCTGAATTCGGAACTTTGTGTTGTTCCAGTAAAATTAAGCGAACACAAGGATAGAGTTCTGATTCCTTTTACGAAAGCTCATAATTAAAATAGACCATATTATACAACATCCTAGTCTCCAAGAGAACACCTTTTCATCTAGTAAAATAACGTAGCATCTATTTGGCGACACTACTTTCTGACTCCTACAAATGTAACACGTTGCACGAATAGCTTTTACAGGAAGACAAACACGATCAAGGAAACTAAAGACAATAATTAGGCTGCTTATTAAAAACGTATTAAAAGAAGAGAGTAGAATATGGTGCATACAAGAAACGGAGTTTCTTAAGTCGGCCGAGAGTTGATGGAATAGGCCCGCTTAAATTGTTCAAGTAAAGATCCAAGCTCACCAATTCCGTCAGATTTCCAAGCTGTTCTGGGATTGTCCCAGTAATGTTATTGCTATAAAGCTCCCTGTCATTACCATTCTTTAATATTAATTTCACCATAAGATCGGAAAGATATATAACTAATAATCTATGATAATGCAAAATTATGCAGTTATTTGGAACATTGTAACATTTTTAACATCCCACATACACCAAAAGTTAAAAGACGGCCTTTTAAAGAAAAGATGACTTACAAGTACTGCAAGTTTGGAAGCTGACCAAGTTGCATTACGAGCTGTCCAGATAGATTTGCATTCCCAAGGTCACTGAGCAAAAATGAAGTTCAAGTAAATTCTCAGTAGATGCGAAAATCCGAATCATCTTGGCTAGATATAGAAAGAAACTTACACACGTGTAACACTATTGTCGCTATTGCAAGTAACATGAAACCATGTACATGGAGTAACAAGAGTAGCATCCCAACTTTGAAGCACCTTATTAGGGTCGGCTAAACTGTTTTTCAGTGCACTTAGAGCATCACCTACAATTAACCAAAGAAGAAGAAAAAATCAAACTTTGCAATCATCAAGTGTCACGAGGATACATAATCACTGGAATCAGTCGAAACAGATGTAACCCAAATATAACTCAAGTCAATACAGCAAAACAAGTAACAGATAAGTTAAAAATGCCTTCTTTAGGTGAGAACAAGCTCTCATAAGCCTATACTAATCAAAATACTCAACAAGGGAAACTAATTTAATTGGAAAGAATGAAAAATTGAAAGAGAATGAGAGAGAAAGGGGAAACCTTCGGCGTTGCCCGAGACTCTGAGAACCAAATCCAAAACGAGAATCAACCAAAAGAAGCAAGGGATCATTAATCTTCGTTCCATTTTATCCTCAAGAGATTAAAAACAAACCCTAGAACTATCCCTCATCAGAGAAAATCCATCATTGTTAAAACCCCTGATAAAAGGGATCTCGAATCCTTCGATTAAGCTACCACCCACACAAGGTAATACCAAGATGATGAAATTAGAAGCAGAATACGAGAAAAGCCCTCTCAACGCGTATCCACCCGTTGACTTAATTTGAAGAGAAAATCAAAATACCCAAATCGATTAATCGCGGAAACCAAAAAAGCAAAAAAAAAAGAAACTGAAGCTAGACTTTTCCGATTAGAAGGAACGCCGAGATCGCTGACCGTTGACTACTTAATGCTGAGAAGAGAGAAAACTGAGATAGAGAAAACGAAAGGAGGAAGAAGATATTTCCTGGAAATATACTAAAAAAGGGTCGAAACAAAGAGAGATGAGAGAGAGGAGAGAAACCAAGTTATCGCCGAGAGCAAGGAAGGAAGACGAATTTTAATTATTTTCTTTGCTTAAAGAAGGGATTTTACTGGGTTGAGTTGTTGTACTGTGAAAACTATATTAAAAAAATGACATTTAAGATTGAGAAAACGACAAAGAGGATGATGACGTGGACGAGCATTTTCAAAGCTTTTTTAGAGCTAGTCAAAGTCAAAGACGCACGACTTCATTCCGAATCATGTTTGTTATGTTCGCCCACCTTATCATCATCCATCATATGACATTAGATATAAACCATGATGGTCATGAACTCATGATAGTTGATAGTGAGTTATATACCATCATCATAATCCTAATTACCGGCCCAGCTCTATTTTTTCGGGCTTTTATTGTTTATTGGGCTTGGTCTTAATAGCAAGTTCGTTTATTCCAAAGATGAGCAAAAGCTTTTTTGATTTTTTTATTCTTTTTTAAAGATTATAGCTCTAAAAAATTACAATTCAATATTGAAAAATGTAAGCTGAATAATCCATCTGGTCCAATGAATTAAACAAAACAAAAAACATTATTGTATCATATATAATTTACTGGTTGATAGTTTAACTATTTATGCCATTTAATATTTTTAAAAGAACAAAAGTAATTTTGAGGAAAAATGAAATAAAAAACAAAAAACACAAACGGACAGAGTATATGTTGCCAGCAATAAAATACGGACATATACCTTAGTTTGGCATTAAAAAACAAAACAAAAACACAACAAACAACTCAGTACAGTAGGCTATTTAAAGGCCCATCAGATTAAGACTTGGAAGTCTGACGAGATTGTAACGCCTCACAATCCTTCCTACCCGTGAGTCCGTGACCGATTGTGTATCATCCATCTTCTTTCTTCTTCTTTCTTCTTCTTTCTTCTTCTTTTATATATAAACCAAAATATAATTCGTGAAGACTTTCACTTTCTCCTTGCCACTTTTTGACGATTCACATGCACCATCCAATATTTTAGTGCCCTTTTCACGACATATCTGTGTCTGTATCCAATTTTCTTATTTACTACTACTTTTTTCTATTTATATATACAAAAATAATCAAAGAGAGAGACGAATTTTCGAGGTAAGGTATCTATCGACTTTCTATCTTCCTCCACCTTTGTTTGTTGTCACCACCACACTACGCTAATCATTGCCACACACATGCATAATTCTCTCCAACCATCTAAAAGTCCCACTTTAGCATTCTTCTGTTTGTAATTTTATCTCAGAGCTTGCTTCATGGGCTTTTGAGTTTTCTCTCTGTTTCCAAAAAACAATGGAACCGGAGAAGAATCCGACCACAGTATTGAGTGCCATTACAAGACCTTCGTGGGCGTTTCTTCTCCTTGTTTTCACCGTCTTAGCGATTCTCTCTCTCCAAATCTCTTCCAATTCTTTTCTCCCTCTCTGGATCCCGACTTCTCAATATGACGACCCTGTTACCTGCTCCGGGTTTTTCAATCACGACCCGTTCCCTAACCGGATCGTTATGTCGATTACCGATTTCGGCGGTGTTGGAGACGGAAAGACGTCGAACACGGCCGCTTTCCGCCGCGCCGTAAGGCACCTTGAAGGTTTTGCGGCGGAGGGTGGGGCCCAGCTCAATGTCCCGGAGGGCACGTGGCTTTCTGGAAGCTTCAACCTCACCAGCAATTTCACGCTCTTTCTCGAACGCGGCGCTCTCATTTTGGGATCCAAGGTTATATCAAAGTTTTGAATTCTTTAACACATTGATAAAGTTTACTTTTTTTTTGCTTTGTTTGTTGTTGATTGGTTCTGAACAGTAGTAGTATTAAGAGAATTCAATTAGTTGTTGATTGCTCTGTGAGAATCCAAAATTTGGGTTTGTGATTGCTTTTTGATTTGTGGGTTCATAAAGTTTTGTTGGTAAACACTATATTCATTTCGCTAATCACGGTCAGTGGTTAAAATGGACCCACCATTGTTTGATACAGCAAAAAAGCTGTTATTTTTGAGTGGGGATAGTCTCTAGTAGTGCGAAATCTGGATTTGCATATCAAAAGTCAGTGTTTTGCATGAATTTTGTATTAACACTTGTTAATTTCGGATTGACTTGTTCAATGAATGTTCTTGTGATGTCTCGATAGTAGCTGTAACAAAAAAAAAGTCAAGTGGAAGAAACCATTTTTATATGATCATATTCCAAGAAAGGAGTTAGATGTATAGACAACTTTTGTCTGAAGCATGTTCATGTACGAACTAGATCTATCAGATTACTTGTGTTGTCTCCTAATTTAGTATTAAATTATTACTGAGTTTTTTTGCTGTCAAGTTTGATTCTGATTAAAAGTTTGTCTGCTAGTGTTTGAGCACATTTTCATGTGTCGATGTAAACTCAAAAGTCATCTGTACTTATATAGATACTTTGGAACGCTGTTTTTTTTAATTCTTACATTCTTAATTTTACGTTGTAAGTACAATATTGATATTTTTGTCTGGAATTATGGTTTGATAGGACCTAGACGAATGGCCGATAATAGAGCCATTGCCTTCTTATGGAAGAGGGAGAGAGAGACCTGGTGGTAGACACATCAGCCTCATTCATGGAGACAATCTCACTAATGTTGTCATTACAGGTACTTTGTTATTTCATTCATCAACAGTAGGCTTTTTGTTCAATCATTAGCTGGAGCTTGTATGAATTGTTGGGTTTCATTGAACAATTTGGCCTGCTTTCTCTGATTTGTTAAGAATACTACTTGAATGTTTCTGATACCTTGACATCAATTATAATTCTAGAATTCAATCCAGTATCCAAGTACGCCATCAACTTCTTGGCTTTTCTGTTTATTTTTCTCCTTGGTTCAGTGTCTGTACTTAGATTCTCTGTGATGATCAAAGTAAAATCAGTTTCTAATTCTAATCACATCTAAAATAAAAATCTGCAGGAGAAAATGGGACAATTGATGGACAGGGGAAAATGTGGTGGGAGTTATGGTGGAACAGAACATTGGTGCATACGAGAGGCCATCTTATTGAACTCAAGAACTCTCATAATATCCTCATCTCTAACCTCACTTTGCTCAATTCTCCTTTCTGGACAATCCATCCTGTTTATTGCAGGTTCTTTATTACTTTCAACTATCTTTCCTGCGTTTATACTGTGTTAGAAGTATGCATGGTTCGATGACCTCTGTAACTTTTGTTTTGCAGTAATGTTGTTATTAGAAATATGACCATCCTTGCTCCGATGAATGCTCCTAACACCGACGGTATAGATCCAGGTAAATCCTCTGTTCTGTATTACCTTTATCTTGTGTCTACTTTGTAATGACCCTTGTTTAGGCCTTGATTGCATCATATGCCAATCTCTGCGTTTTCTTTTTGCAGACTCAAGCACCAATGTCTGCATTGAGGATTGTTACATCGAAAGTGGTGATGATCTTGTAGCTGTAAAGAGCGGGTGGGATCAATATGGAATGGCTGTGGCACGTCCGAGTTCAAACATCGTAATCCGAAGAATCTCTGGTACTACTCGCACTTGTTCAGGAGTTGGGATAGGCAGTGAGATGTCTGGTGGGATTTTCAACATAACCGTTGAAGATATTCACGTCTGGGATTCTGCGGCTGGGCTCCGCATAAAAACAGATAAAGGGAGAGGTGGGTACATTTCGAATATCACCTTTAATAATGTGTTATTGGAGAAAGTGAAAGTTCCGATTAGATTCAGCAGTGGCTCAAATGATCACTCAGACGATAAATGGGATCCGAAAGCTCTTCCGAGAGTAAAAGGGATTTACATTAGCAATGTTGTGAGTCTGAATTCGAGAAAGGCCCCTATGTTGCTCGGTGTTGAAGGCACATCGTTTCAAGACGTATGCTTGAGGAATGTTACGCTTCTTGGGTTACCGAAGACCGAGAAATGGAAATGCAAGGATGTTTCTGGTTACGCGAGTGACGTTTTTCCTCTGTCATGTCCACAGTTGTTGCAGAAGAAAGGTTCAATAGCTCAGTGTTCATATAGATGAGGTTTGAGAAAGTTTTTTTTTTTGGGTAAAGATAGAGAGAGGAGGCCATGAGTTCGATCAAGTTTTTTTGAGTGAAGATTCATGGTCACTTACGAAAAATGTTAAATCTTGGATTTCCTTTTTCACATTTTTTTGTTCGTGTTTTGAATCTTGATTCTTTTTATACATACATTGTGTAACGAAATATACTTTGAATTATTCCATAAAAGATTTTTTCTTATTCATTTTTACCGTCGTGTCCTTCTCTATCACTACGTTTGTTTTTCACCCACTACAAAAAATATTGCATTTAGGTGCATGAAAGCGTCGTCCTTGGTCAATAGATTAGTTTTTCTACATAACGACGTAACGAATTATCTTAGAATGAAAATTTGAGTTATCTGCCGTCGTTTTTTGTATAGCTAATTGGACATTGGAAATAGATGACCGCACGGTCCGCACCAAAACAAATATTATATACGTTGGTTTTCAGCAAGTCCGTAAAACAAGCACCGAGAAAATGATTTATCGTCCGTCTCTTTGGCCAACACCATGCAAGTACTTGTCTAGTGATGGTCTAATGTAACTAACGCACTAAAAATATCATATGAAATGTGATTTCTGATACAAGCTCCCATTTAGATAACAATTGTGGAATACACCGTTTTTTTTTTTTTTTTNGGTCTAAATANACTTAGAAAAGTTAGTTAGCATAT
>Ga0041059_1003074_pt1 | contig 11757 bp, 10 predicted proteins | sample AraColnosormetaG_FD_56232 | JGI IMG/M metagenome (GOLD analysis project Ga0041059, IMG submission 56232) | Arabidopsis roots microbial communities from North Carolina, USA - Col MF nosort | ecosystem: Host-associated > Plants > Roots > Unclassified | place: USA: North Carolina | collected... | reverse complement strand
TTTTTGGTAGGCTTTTTTGTTTGTTCACATGTAGTTGTCCCCAGAAAAATATAAAATAGGTTAATTTTGAACCAAAAAGTTTCTTTAATTACACACCAAAAATTTTATAATTAAGTATTGATTCCACCAATAAATATATCTGGCATGTTTCAGTTAGTTTAAACAAAACCATCAAATTTGAAATTTAAAATTTATAACTAAAAAAATGAAGAACAACTGTACAAGTATTTTGTTGACCAAATTTAAAAAAAATTCACAACTAATTATAAATTAAATTTTTTTATTAGGAAAATAAAAAATAAAGAAAGAAAATCTGCTAATTTTTCTCGTGGACTTGTTTATTAAAAACAAATTGAGTTTTCATCATCAACCGATTCATATCTTTCTTCTTCTTCCTCTACAGCTTCTTCATAAATCTCTCTCTCTTCTCCTCTCTTCTCAAAGATCGAACCTTTCGATTTCAGTCTCTTCAGAGTTCTTTCGTTTTCATCGAAACAATGGCGAAGAACGTTGGGATTTTGGCTATGGATATCTATTTCCCTCCCACCTGTGTTCAACAGGTAACAAAACTCCAAGCTTTTTTTTTTTTATTCTCTCTGTTTATTATTGGAGCTATTGCATTTGATACTCTGTTTTTATCAGAGCATCTTTCTGTTTTGTGTACCGTTTTAATTCTCCATTTTTGACGTTTGGTTTCATAAATCTTCAAACTTTATGAGATTTTACGAACAGGGCTTTGAGAATCAATCCAAGAAAATCTCGTTAGATTAGACACACACACGAACACTTGTTTCATTGTCTCTGTTTTTTTGTTCTTTCTTCTCTGTAATGGCGGCGGAGTTTTGTATCCGATGAAGACAGAAAATGCTCAATTTTTAATTTTCATTTAAGAAACAAAAGGATTTTTATTAAATTTCTCTATTCTCAAACTCGAGATCTCTGCATCTGATTGAAATGAGGACTTTGAAAGGTTGAAAGGGTTTTTTTTTATACTGAGATTTATCGTATAAGTCTCAATTGGAAAAACTGAAAAAGGTACAATTTTGTGAATCTGATCTTGTTGATCATTTTTTGGTTATATAGGAAGCTTTGGAAGCACATGATGGAGCAAGTAAAGGGAAATACACTATTGGACTTGGCCAAGATTGTTTAGCTTTTTGCACTGAGCTTGAAGATGTTATCTCTATGAGGTATTTGTTTTCTGTCTCTTTTCAGTAATGGCTAATTGTTTTTTGTTTGCATATGTATCATAAACTCATGAAAAGACTGAATTGATCTATTTCTTGGTTGTGTTTTTTTAGTTTCAATGCGGTGACATCACTTTTTGAGAAGTATAAGATTGACCCTAACCAAATCGGGCGTCTTGAAGTAGGAAGTGAGACTGTTATTGACAAAAGCAAGTCCATCAAGACCTTCTTGATGCAGCTCTTTGAGGTATTCGTACTTTCTTTTGACCTGGATTGCTATTGTAAATACGTGGACCGCTCATGTTTCTTTGTATGTTGGGAATGAACAGAAATGTGGAAACACTGATGTCGAAGGTGTTGACTCGACCAATGCTTGCTATGGTGGAACTGCAGCTTTGTTAAACTGTGTCAATTGGGTTGAGAGTAACTCTTGGGATGGACGTTATGGCCTCGTCATTTGTACTGACAGCGCGGTATAACATCTTACATGGAAATGTTTTTTTTGTTATGCCTAAGAGTCTTTGCATAATTCTTGACTTGTTTATATTTTGTATGCTTTCAGGTTTATGCAGAAGGACCCGCAAGGCCCACTGGAGGAGCTGCAGCGATTGCTATGTTGATAGGACCTGATGCTCCTATCGTTTTCGAAAGCAAATTGAGAGCAAGCCACATGGCTCATGTCTATGACTTTTACAAGCCCAATCTTGCTAGCGAGTACCCGGTAACTCTTCAATGCATGATATTAAGTATTTCGAACAGAGAATCAAAGTCTTATATGTTATTGTTTCTTGTGTACTTGTAGGTTGTTGATGGTAAGCTTTCACAGACTTGCTACCTCATGGCTCTTGACTCCTGCTATAAACATTTATGCAACAAGTAAGTGTTTCTTTTCACAGTTACAAAAACTCAGTTTCTTTCTTCTGTTGTTGTGTGACTCTTTGGTTTTTATTAGGTTCGAGAAGATCGAGGGCAAAGAGTTCTCCATAAATGATGCTGATTACATTGTTTTCCATTCTCCATACAATAAAGTAATTTCTTAATCCTCCAACAATAGTTTTGTTCTAGTTGAATTGTCTCTTACCAGTCTTCTCCTCTATGATATTGCAGCTTGTACAGAAAAGCTTTGCTCGTCTCTTGTACAACGACTTCTTGAGAAACGCAAGGTTCTTGCTTATTAACTACGTTTTCAGATTGAAAGTTCTTTACTTGTTAAATGTGAGTGAACATTTTCTTTCCTCTATTGCAGCTCCATTGACGAGGCTGCCAAAGAAAAGTTCACCCCTTATTCATCTTTGACCCTTGACGAGAGTTACCAAAGCCGTGATCTTGAAAAGGTTCTCATCATTTCTCTTTTCTTTTGCTTTTGATACTGAGAGAAAACCGATTTATAGCTCAATCTGTTGTCTCTTTTGCAGGTGTCACAACAAATTGCGAAACCGTTTTATGATGCTAAAGTGCAACCAACGACTTTAATACCAAAGGAAGTCGGTAACATGTACACTGCTTCTCTCTACGCTGCATTTGCTTCCCTCATCCACAAGAAACACAATGATTTGGTAATAAAAGAAAACAAACTTTACTTCTTCTGGCTATATTGAACTCCATTTACATTTGGTTTGAAGTTTGTTACACATGTGTATGGTTGATTTAGGCGGGAAAGCGGGTGGTTATGTTCTCTTATGGAAGTGGCTCAACCGCAACAATGTTCTCATTACGCCTCAACGACAATAAGCCTCCTTTCAGCATTTCAAACATTGCATCTGTAATGGATGTTGGCGGTAAATTGAAAGCTAGACATGAGGTAACATAACACAAGAAGTGATTTTAGTTTCAATATGGAAGAAATGAATCGTGTATCATTGATCTCTGACTTGGGGCTTTGTTTTGTTGCAGTATGCACCTGAGAAGTTTGTGGAGACAATGAAGCTAATGGAACATAGGTATGGAGCAAAGGACTTTGTGACAACCAAGGAGGGTATTATAGATCTTTTGGCACCGGGAACTTATTATCTGAAAGAGGTTGATTCCTTGTACCGGAGATTCTATGGCAAGAAAGGTGAAGATGGATCTGTAGCCAATGGACACTGATTCTTGAAAAGGAACAAATCATAAAAAGTCACCTGAAAATGTTATGTTTTACTTGCACCATTTTAATCGTTTTATAAGTTTGTTGTTACTTTGATTTAGGGACAAAGAAGGAATGTATTCTCTGTTTTTATTTACTGTTTGATTTACTCTCTCATGCAAATGATAATTTGGAAATTATTGGAATCTCTATTTTGTATGTTTGTGTTCTTAACTAAGTCCATAAGGGTTACTAAAAGCCACAGTAAACCAACCTTAAGGTGAATGAGTCAAGGCACAACTCCGATCTTATTGGACTAGTTGCATGAAGGTGAAAGTAGGATAGGATCCGATCTAGAACTCACCGAGAGTCGAACAACGGCAAATCGCAGTCTAGAAGGTGACCTTGAAGAAAGCTGAGATAGTTTGTTGCATGAACTAATGTCACATCTAGCAATGTGTTGAAGAATGAGATTAAATCTTTCTCCATATTTCCACATTCAACAGCTTCACCAAATATTACTTTGCTCTTATAATCAGATAAATATATAATTATCATTAACGGTTCTAGAATAAACATAGATAGATAGCAAACAAAACTTTCACTAAGAGATCAAAGTAAAAGCCAAAAGAAAAGAGAAACAATGGAACCTAGGAGTTAGCTTAATAATCTCAAAAGCTGGATTCCTATGGGGCACTAATACAAGGAGTTATAAGTATAACAAGTAGCTAGGATAGACAAAACACAGATGATCAAAGAAGGAAGCAGAGTAACATTCAAAAGCATACTCTGTCCCAAGAAACCAGCCAAAGTGATCGTCGCATCCGCTATCACACGTGCAATCGTGCCAGCTTCCGTCGACAGTAACCCTCCGTTATAAGTCCCGCGGGACAGCCTCGATGACATCACTCTCGATAGTAACGATAAGTTCACACCTACAAAATCCCCGCCACAAAAAACATGTTTTCAAATGATAAAGAGGGAATGTTTCAAGCTTTTACCTTAAAGAACGTAAAAGATTCATCAATCATTTTTTACCTTCAAGAACTTCAGCAGAAACAAACATGATAAATCCTGAGATAACGTATTGTGGGACAGTGTAAGGGATTACTACATGGAAGCTGAGAACTATTCCGATACAGACCATAATCTCTGACGCTAACAGAATTTGCCTGTAATAACAAATTCACAATTTTAGGTAAACTCCAAGGCGAAAAAAGCAAGAAAATAATATATACAAGGATCCTTACCGATCTTCGAACATGTTGCTGATATAGCTTCCAACAACGAGGTTAACCGGTAAAACGGTTAGACCCAGACAGAACAAGAAGATGGAAACAGAACTCATGGACCAACCAAAGTAATATGTGGTTACAACACTTGATTCTGATAGTAGAATCTCCATTGCATACTTAAGCATGAAGTATATCAACAATTGAACCTAAAACCAATAAAGATTTAGTAAATCGACATTTTATAGAGATAAATTAAGTTTTAGTTATACCTTTACTGAAGGAGTGAGTAGCTTGTAAGCAGCTACAAAGGAGTTAGCGGGTTTACGGGAATCATCAGAAGATTCCTCGCTTCCATCACCGTCATCTTCTTCATCATGTTCTGTTTCTTCCGATGCAAGCAACAGCGGTTTTTTAAGACCTTTCTCTATATTTCCATCTTGATCAGCTTCACCACAAAAGATTTGCTCTAATCAGATAAGAATATAGTAAAAAACAGACCTATTTCTCTTTAGTTCCATACCAGAGGTAGACTCTTGTGAAGTATGAATCTCTTCTGGCTCACGTGCAGGTTCCCGAAACGAAATAGCTAACCAGACTAAGTACAATAGCCAAGCAACAGCCATAACCCAACCAGGTAACGTATCTTGGTTAAATGTAACATTTTTGATCTTGAAATCAGTTTGCAACAAGCCAGCAAGAGCAGGACCACAAGCCATTCCTAGAGCACTTGCACTAACAAAACCCGCTGAAGCCTGCATTCGGATTTTCAGCGGCACACAATCGCTTATATATCTCCGGTTCACTGCTCTCGCTGAACCAAATCTACAAAATGTATAAATATGATCAATGTCTCATGAAAACAAAAGGATATAACACAAGTTCAAAAAGAGACTCACCCACAAAAAAGCCGACCAATCAAGAGAAGTGCTAATGAATTAAAGTCATAAGCCAAAGCATATAACAAGTTCCCAAAGAAAAGAACGATGCTACTAAATATAAGCGGCTTGAAGTAAGATTTATTGGACCAAGCACTGAAGTAAACGGAAGAGAAGAGCTGAGCAACGGCCATAGCACCGATAACAACACCACAAACCGTTGCGGCTGCTCCAAGGCTCATAGAGTAATCATCAGCTGTTGGAACAATGATATATGTATTGACCATATAAAGAAACGTGTTGGCCAAGTTTAACAATAGTGACATGAAGTGATATCTTCCTTCTTCTTTTTCCGCTTGCTCGTCTGGAGGAAGCATTAGTAGGTCTTCATCGTCTTGCATGATTAAAGCATGTTGAGCCATGAAATTAAGAAAGTTTGTTGAATGTGTTAGCCTGTCCACTGCATTCTTAATCGAATCCACTACAGGATCCTGCCAAGACAATACAAAACACAAAAGAGAAAGATGAAACTAAACTACTTATAGGTTTTGCATTGGCAAAGCTTGGTGATGTACATTTGTCACAAGGGCGAACGTATTAGGTACCAATGGGTGCACGTGCATGCCCCCACTGATTTTTGTTTTTGTCCTATATTTTATTACTACTTTTGTATGAAAAATGACATAAATTCATAGATGAAATGGTATTAATTTTTTCTTAATGTCACATTAAAAATAAAAAATAAGAAAGAACCTGAAGAGGAAGAACAGGCTGGTCATAAATGGATAAGTAGCTTCCTTCATTGTTTTGAAGCTCATGAAGGTTGCGAGATATGGCTCCAACAACAGCTCCAAGGCCCTAAAAAATTCGATATAATGGAGACATTAAGCTTTAGTCATAATGGCAGATTAGGGTTTGTGAGGGTTATAGACCTTACCACATGTCTAAACACTTGCTGAAGTTGAGAGTAAGGATGATCAGCGCGAGTCTTGACATAATAGTTTGTGAATCGATAACCGAATCTCTTATCGAATTTCTTCAGTATCTTGCGGATACCAATAGCATTCATATCGATGAAAAACAGAAGCTTGAGAAGATCTTGTCCCACGGCTCTATAAGCCTCTCTTAGCTTAGCTATCTGAGATAAGTCAGGCTCATCTTGAAGTGTATCATGCCATTCCCTTAGCTTTTGTAACCTACTTGAAAGCAAACCTTGTTGCTCCAACATGAAAAGAGCGATTTTCTCGATCTACAAGGTGAAATGGGTATGCATTCAGTTCGATACTTTTTATGCAAACCGCGAAGTTTTGTGAATGAAAATGAAAAAAACCTGATGATCCAACATCCTTGAGAAATCTTTAAGAACATGGCGGCGATCTAAACTTCCTACTTCGATTTGTGGACCATATTGCTTCACTTTCTTCTTCATCAATTTGTAATTGATGTAATATCTACATAGGAATCGAAAAAAGCAAGTACATGAATCACATTGCCATAAACTTAGTATCAAACAAATCTTCAATATTATAGAAACATACTCTTGCCATTCTTCAATGCTACGTTCCTTGAGCTTTTTTCCAAAGGCGACCATTTTCTACAACAAAACAAGAATCAGAGACATGTCTAGAGAAAGACTAGTTACATTAAGACTAAACTTGTTATACAAGTATATATATACTACAAACTTCTTTGTTTATACCTTTGTATCAATTTGGACTTAAAATTTTCAAGTCAAAAGTTATTAACTTGATTGTTGATTTTCTTTAATTAAAGAGTCAACTTATAATCAAACAAAAGTTAAGCAAAATCACAAATGTGTGGTACCTCTTGTTGTTCTCGTTCTTCTTCGTATTTTTGGTGAATTTAGATTCTGAAAAAAGCAGAAGAAATTAGTACACAAAGAGAAATAAATTGAAAATTTCGATTAAATACACAGCTTTAAACAAATTGTAACTTTTAAGAAAACGGCTATTTGATAATGAGTGTCTAGCATCACATAATACTCGTGATAAGTAATAACGACGACTTTTAACAAAAAGAAACGAGATTTTTCTATTTTATTGGCATCTTCCAGTGTTTTCTCAGCATATACAACAGATTCCAGAGGAAAAACAAAATTATAAAATAAAATAAGCAACAAGAAAACAAATGAAAGAATTCAATAAAACCAAAAAAAAATATGTATCCTAGTGAGTTATAATTTCCCTCGTTATCTCCGGCAGCAAAATGGGGAAAACCAAAATGCAAACAACGAAGAGCACTTTTGTTTACCAGCTTTAAATGGAGGAGGAACTACAATAAATGTCACAATCTTCAAAGAATTCAAATTCGGCTTCGAAAGATTACTGAAAAACTCATCATTTTTTTCATGCACAGAAAAAAAAATCAAGAGACTATATACCTCAAAAGTTATATAGCAAAAGCCCAGAGAGAAAGAGAGCCCCAGATTTTCTCTGTTGCTTAGTTATCAATAACGCTAATATTTCGGGTTTTCTCTTAACCCTATTTTCACCAAGAAAAAAAAAACAATGGCCCTGAGCTCTGTGGGGTAATTTATAAACGGGACAGATAGATTCGGATAGAGATTCATGTTTGTGTCGTTATCCTTTTATTTTTATTTCCTTTTTGAGATAGGAGAGATATGAGTTTTTGTTGAATAAGTATCTTTTTGTGTATATATTGAGAAGAAAATTTTCAAAATTAAACTTTAGATTTGTAACAATCTATTTTTCGTTGAATATCTTCTTAGGTAGTAATATTGGACAAGCATTGTTAAAAAGGTAACTTAAATTTAACTACCATGTAATGTTAACTTATCGATTATAGTTTCTTAAATTCTATGTATCGGTGTCAAAAATATTATAGCTACAAAAAATTAAGGTTCGTTACAATATTATATCGAGTAAATTACAGTATTCAAATATTTATAAGACATTATACAGAAATCTAAATAACAAGTTACAATTATAATATTTTTTCTTGTTTACCAAAATGCAATTATATGTAATCTCTTTTAATCGTTATATTTTTACTACAGAATATAACGATATACCGCGGGTCATATTCTAGTCTCTTTTAATTTCTTTATGATTCAAATAAAACCCAACCAATATGCTTCTCATCAGTCATCAGTCCTCACAATCAGCAAAGGCCCAAGTCCAATCTATAAATGTAATAATGAAGTGTAACACGAAGATACCTTTGCATCAATCGTTGTAAAGCATAAAATATATCCATATTGGTCCATTGTACCACTTTCTCCTCCTTTAATTAATTGGATTAACTACACCTTGTTTATACGTGTATCAAATGACATCCACATACGTAGATTTTAGATGTGTTACTTTGTCTTTTTGGAGACATCAGCAGTTTAATTTTCTTATTTTTATACTTAAAGTTATCTATCAATTTAAAGTCCACGCAGTTTCTATTCAACCAAACCAAGTATAACATGAATCTTTTTTTGTTTGATAGCATGAAATTAATTATGCTCGGAGAGTGATATATATCAGCGAAAGTAATTACTAATTCGACAGACAAGTTAAGTGCCACATAATTTAAAACGCTTGAAGTTGCGCACCGTCCAATTAGCGAGCATATATATATATACGTACAACCACTAACCCATTGTCGAATGAACAGTTCTATTTATTATAGAAAAAATGAAACGTGGCAACGTAACATGCTCATCACTTTATCAATTTTGTTACGTAGCTTTTGTAAAATTCCAGTAGATATATGAAAGTTTAGATCACGATTTATTTTTTTATATCAGCGAAAGTAATCATTCGAAGTAATCATTAAAACAAAAAAGGTATAGTAGTAATGTTATAAAATCTGATTTGCTAAGCATTTTTTTTTTCTTAGGAGTAACTAGAAATCTAAAATCTGATCATTTGAATCTCGAATTGTGTTATGTACAAAAAAAATTCGAACAACCAGAAGAAACACAATATATTCGAGCTATCAGTATTAGATATTGATATAATGATCCTACATGTTACTCTGACAATTCCACGATTCGCAATATCGGTGGTAACAAAAACAATGACTAGTGATCAGTCATGTGATGAAAAAGATATCAAAAGTAGTAGTAAATTAATAAGCCAATAATAAGTTCTTCTGTTCTTTGTTTGAGCAATGCACCCACGTGGATTAGAAGATAGCTTAATATAACTTTAAAACTCGTAAGACTTTTGTTTTGTTTTCTAAAGCCAATAATGTATAAAGTTCCCTAAAATATAAAGTTACAGATATAACTAACTAAGAATAAAGTTGAATAGTTGATGATATAATTAAGAAACCTTTTTAAACATTGTTAACATCTCATTCAAATGATTTGAATCCATGAAAACATAATCGAAATCTAAAAGATATTGACAAAAATAAAAAGTGAGAGCTCAAATCCAAAAAGTTACTAGGCCTTGTTTGTTTCTCCATCCATATGGATCATCTAGATGGAGATGAAAAATGATGTTTGTTTTTTACAAATTAACAGATCATTTAGATGAATCATTTGGATGTTCCATGTGAATGACTTTGTAAATTTAGGCTAATTTGTGAAACTCATTTGGATGGACTTGGTAGAACCATTTGGATGGAGATGATTTAGTCCAAAAAACAAATGACAAATATACCCTCTTTTAATAATATTAATTTTTAATAAATTTCTTATTTAATATTTTTTTAAATTACTTATTGTACCAAAAAACTCTAAAAATTGTAAATCACTGACTATTATTTTACGTCAAAATTGTAAATTCGTTTTTCCCGCCAAAGCCGCAAAATCATATTTTCCCGCCAAAAACCGCAAAACCATACTTTCCTGTCAAAGTGTTAAAATCATATTTTCCCACAAAACCGCAAAATCATATTTTCCCGCCAAAACCGTAAAATCATATTTTTTCGCCAAAACCGTAAAATCATATTTTTTTGCCAAAACTGTAAAATCATATTTTCTCGCCAAAAACCGCAAAACCATACTTTTCTGTCAAAGTGTTAAAATCATATTTTCCCACAAAACCGCAAAATCATATTTTTCCGCCAAAACCGTAAAATCATATTTTTCCGCCAAAACTGTAAAATCATATTTTCCTGCCAAAATCGTAAAATCATATTTTTCCGCCAAAACCACAAAATCACATTTCCCGCCAAACCCGTAAAATCATTTCTTCGAGCTAAAACCGTAAAATCACATTTTCCCACCAAAACTGCAAAATCACAGTCACCCGCAGTAACCAAAAATCATATTTTCCCGTCAAACCCGTAAAATCATATTTTTTCGCTAAAACTACAAAGTATATTTTCCGCCAACCGCAAATCATATTTTTATGTTAAAATAATAATTTATTTAGTTGTAAATGTATTCTACATCAATAATTAAATTAATATAACTAAAATTAAAGATTAAAAATGATATATTTGGTAATGATGTTAAATATTTGTCATTTGTTAAAATTATAACATGGGCATTTTAGTCATTTTTATTAGAATGAGAATGTAGATGAATTACAAAATGATCAAACAAAAAAACATTCAGTTAAATGCATCATTTAGATAAAATACCAAATCATCAAACAAACATCATTCAAATGCATCATCTAAATGGATCATTTGGATGTAAATGCCAAATGATCAAACAAACAGGACTAGAAGAGAAGAAATTGATTCGTATGTAGTTGGATGGAGGGGTTAATGACTGTGCAGCTTAATTAAATGTAATGTGCAAAGCCCAAAGACATTGCATGTGTTTTGAGTGTATCAATTTTTGCAATTTCTTTTACCTAACGCGTTTATCTCTTGACTCACACATACTCACATTACGTGTTACTCTCTTATTTTGACATGCTTTAATCTAATCTTTATCCCCCCCAATTAGTTTGCTATAGAAGTTTCAGTTTCAAAGAAGTCTTACTATTGTTTTCGTCAACACAAGTCATTTATTATTTTGCCAACAACAAGATTTTGTATTTTATAAACCACACGTCAATAAATCAAGTCACCTGACCAATCATATTTTGACACGTCTCATTTTTATAAAAGTATTGTTATTGATACACCTCAATAGATTATATAAATACTTACATTGCTTCCATTACAAGTTGTATAAAAATGTACACACAAATTATCTTGTAATGAATTGAATCTCGCAGAAAAAAAAGATTCGGACATTTTGAAGATAGCAACAATGGAATTATTCGTTGATTCCTTCCAATAATACTATTTTCATTTATTTTAGGGAAATTTACATTTATAACATACAAAAATATTATAATTAGATAACTAACCAAAAAAAAATAGTCCAATGATATTGTGTGTATTTCCTATATTTTAGACATAACTGACCCTAAGATAAAACCAATCAACTCGCCGGTACCGATTACAACGTCGTCACC